>Ga0075163_10008468_pt1 | contig 13541 bp, 12 predicted proteins | sample JI1023141ADNA_FD_71478 | JGI IMG/M metagenome (GOLD analysis project Ga0075163, IMG submission 71478) | Wastewater effluent complex algal communities from Wisconsin, to seasonally profile nutrient transformation and Carbon sequestration -... | ecosystem: Engineered > WWTP > Effluent > Algae...
TGTTATACATCCGTTCACTTTATTGCCCATGATCGGGCAGATCATTTTATTGGTCACCCTTTTTCAAGATAAGCCTAATAAAATGATGACCTATATCGGCATATCCTGTCTTGGATTATTATTGGGTTTTATGTTGGTGATCGGCCTGATGAGCTTTAATTATAAAATTATTTTATCCACACTTCCTTTTCTTATTGTGGCCGTGATTACCATATTGCATTACAAAAATTTAAAAAATCATAGCAAGCTGTTATAACGCTAATTTAAATTTTAGCATACTAAAATTTGTTTCTATTAATTAAATGGAACTTTTTTGCATTTATGAATTTATGTCCACTTTAATTTCTCATTTGACCTTTTAGAAATGATCAAATTTTTAGAAATGTTCTCGGTTTTGAATGCACAAACATCCGTTAACCAAAACAAGTATTATGATCCTCAATAATCCGGCTTTTGATTACGATAGTTTTGGACATCATTATTCCGGACATCGGCAGACAGACCCAAGAATTGCTGCTTATGTAGATAAAGCGTTGGAGGATGTGGATACTGTTTTGAATGTTGGCGCAGGTACAGGTTCCTATGAGCCTGAGCATAAATATGTAGTTGCGGTGGAGCCTTCGGAGGTCATGCGCGCCCAAAGGAATCTAAATGGAAAGGTGCCAGCGATAAATGCCAAGGCAGACCATTTGCCATTTGATGATCATGCATATGATGCTGTAATGGCCATGGTTACCGTTCACCACTGGCCAGATGTGCAAAAGGGATTAAAAGAATTACGCAGAGTTTCCAAAAAAAAAGTAGTCATCATGACTTTTGATCCGGATGCATTGGACCATTTTTGGAATGCACAATATTTTCCGGAACTTATAGCGGTGGAAAAAGCACGCTATCCGGCGATTGATTTTATTCAGAACGCTTTAGGCGGAAGAGTTGATGTAATTCCAATTCCTATTCCGTTGGATTGCGTAGATGGATTTCAGGAAGCTTTTTATGGACGACCTGAGGCATTTCTGGATAAGGAGGTTAGAATGTCACAATCTGCCTGGGGATTCTTGCCACCGGGACTGGAAGAAAAATTAGTAGCGCGGTTAAAAAGTGATTTGGATTCAGGGGAATGGGACAGGAAATTTGGCCATTTTCGCAGCCAGCCAACATTTACCTTCGCTTTGCGTTTAATTGTTTTCTATCAACAATTTTGAATAAAATGACTTTTAAAGTAAGCATAAAAACCACTTATAATTGTTCTCTGGAGAGGGCATTTAAAACCCCGATGTTATGCGATGTTTCTAAAGTGCACAAGGGTTATGGATTCATGCCTAAGGTTACCCATTGTACTGAGGATGACAATTGGGGAAAACCAGGTGGCAGTAAAAAAGTATTTGCCGCTAAATCATTCGGCTTCAAGGGTGGTGAGGCATCCATAGACAAGGTGCTGGAAAGAATAGAGAATCAATACTGGAAAATAGAGGTAAGCGATTTTAAATCATGGATGCTTGGTTTTTATAAATTCGTAGGGGAATGGAAAACAACGCCTATTTCCAAAGAAGAAATTCTTGTAGAATATACCTACACCTTATTTGCAGACCTTCCCATACTGTATCCGATCAACTGGTTGTTTGTACACTTATTTTGGCGAGCTTACATGAAAAGAGTGTTGGAAAATATACGAAGGATGATTAACGACAATGAACCCTATCAATATGCTTAAGCATATTAGAGGATAGCAATCATAACTATAATGGACAATTAACAAGAAAGAAAATGTACGGTCCGGTACCAAGGTTCAATGTTTTTAAACGGAAGATTAATTTGATTATTTAGATCAATATTGAAAACTTGCGGTTTTAATTAATTTTTCTGTTTTTGCTATAGCTAATGGATGGTTATTTTGTTGAACGAAGTATAACTTGATTGACCCATTCATGCAAATGGTACATTCTAATAGAATTTTTTTTCCATTCTCGCAATTAAAAATAATTAGTTCATCTACTATTGAATTATCTATCGTTGAAGAGAATACCTCAATTTCTATGATTTTAAGTTTAATTAAGTAATTATAGTAAAAATCGGAATTATAGTCCATTTGATTAATTACAAATTTTGGATAGTCTGCATCTTCTTGTAATTGAATGTTTTCCCCTTTGAAAGTAAGACAGATAAGACGCTTATCTTCCATCAAAAATGTGAGGGCTAATTCACCTGGATTGCAATATTCAAATGAAAAGGAATTAGTGTCAAAAGCAAACAATACACGATTATGATCATCCTTTGATTCTGGTACTATTTAATTGAATCCAACAACATAGGTATTCACTAGTTCTTTTAAAATGGAAAGTTCATACCTATTCATTTCTTGATATTATTTATTGCAATCTAATTTTTAAAAAACACCGCCAATATTAACATGAATATATGGACTACCAAAAGAACTGTCTTTATAAAGTCTCATTACTGTACATGATAATCTAAGCTGTCGAGGATTCCCAGAAGTCACAATCCAAATGGCGTTCAATTTATTGGCAAAGTAATTGTTATCCAATTTTTTAAACTTAATTTATGGTTAATCTTTTAATATAATTTTTCTTGGGACTGTATGTGTGGAATTGGTTCGATAAAATATTTTCAATATGATTTTCATCAAAATGTAAAAGTATCGAACCATTCATGCCGGTAGTTGCTTGTAACAATAATTTAGTATTATCCGCACAAGTAAGTAAAATTAATTCATCTGTCTGACATGTATATTCAAGCTCTTTACAGTTATAGGATTTCACAAAACTTCTTACTGTATCATTCATATTTGTATCCTCAAAAATTTCAGAGGACAAATCACAAAATATATCGATTTGAATTATTTTATTTTCCCATATGTGAATACCGCTGCCATCACTGAAATCATTTTTACATTCTGTAATTTTTAAAATAGCGATTTCGCTTTCGATAGCATCTAATTCATTTTTTGAACTAAAATCAACACTTCTTATTTGTTCCTTTGGGTTCTGATTGATCAATGTTAATTTGCCTGGCCAGTATACCTCAAAACTTGAAATCGACCGGTCAAATGAAATGTATTGTGATTGATCGAGATATAATCTACTATAACTTGAATTAATCATTTGTTGCAATAAAGAAATCTCTTCAATAGAAATTAAATGTTTAGTTGATATTACTTTCATTGCAAACGAATTTTAAATTTATGACTTCCTGGTATAACAATTAAGATTGCTGGACCATTATATGAAGCATCTATATAGTGAGAAATCGCAACTCCATTACCCAGATCTATACATGAAGCCGGCGGACATGGCATCCATGTCTTACCAAGTTTCAAAGCTATTAGTTCTAAGAATTCATCAGCTGATTTACCGCCCAAAAATACAGCAAACTGGCCAATATTAATGCTTCCCTTTTTTCATTCCAAAACATCTATCAAACTTAGCTCATCAATGGTTTCAAAAATAGTACTAAATATGGTATTATGTAATACTCCCCATTGGCTGTACAAAAAGTTCATAAAGTTAATAATCCCTATTGAATTAAGTCATAAGGAGTGTTAGCGCTTTTTATGACTTGATTGTACAGAATTAAAAAAATTCAAGAATTTGTACAAGTTTCCTAAATTAATAATAATCACACTCTACTTCGCCCTCACAGAGCACTTTATATGTTTCAATTATGTTTTCCTTAAAATAGATTACCAATATATCCGGATCGATATGGAATCCTGGTCTATTTCCTAAAATATAAGTCCAAATATCCTTACTTGCTATGGTATCAGGTTCTCCCAAAATTTTCAATGTTTCCTCTTTGCTCAATCGATGTAATTTCTTTGTATATATTAGTGAATGAGTTTGTTTAAATCTATTATATGGTTCTGTTCGCCATCTTGTCATATCAAAACCTTTGTTTGGATACCAACTTATAATCAGAATCCATATGAAAAGTGAAATTCTCTTAAGAAATTGGAAGATCATGATAGATACAAAAAAGGCTATAAAATGAGCATTTATCTTTGTTCTGAATGCTTTCCATAATTTAAAGATAATAAAATAAGAATTTAATAAAAGTACAATTAGACTGAATGTAAATATTGGTTCTGAATACATAATTTATGCTATTTACAAATACATCCTGTACTAAATATTAAATGCTCTGATGGCAAATAAGGGTCCGCCATAATTTTAAAATCTCCTGAGTTTATGTAATTGCACAGCAAATTTGCTAATTCCGCTTCACTTAAACCTGGATTGTTTTCTGCAATTGAAATACCTAAATCGTTATTGAATAAATCCATATTTTTATCATGGGCACCAGCTGGCAAATCACATTCATGAGCAATCCCAAATGCTCTTGCCACTGCTCCACCACAAACTGTGACTCTAGATATTAATGTCATCCAATAGGCATGCCTAAATGCATCACTACAATCTTTAACAGAACTTTGGCCCCATTTATAAATTGTCATAATTGTAGCTTTCTCTATAGCTTTGTAAACCTCAATTGCACATTCCGGAAAATTGATTAATAAATCTAGCTCACAAATATTTAACTTATATATTGGATTTTTGTCTTTATTAAATCCATTTTCAAGTATCTCCTTGAATTCCTCCCATTCCTCCTGCGTTAATCGATACATTTTTCTAATTGCATCTTCAAAACAATTGTTAAAATCCTTAATTCCCGTATCAAAATAATCTTCACACACCTGTCTTAAACACCCCTCATCCACATACCAGGACACATGATTGTTTGGGATCTGAAGATCAGGGTAGTTTGTATTAAAATAACTGACAAAGGCTTCTTCAATTTCTTCACGTTTAAATATGCACTTGGTGTCAGCGCTTCCATTTGTATTTCCTCCTCCATAGGAAGGATTGTTGGGAGGGGGACCTCCTTTTCCTCCCCAATTAAATGTACCTCGATCACTCCAAATAGTTATTACAATCGTACCACTGCTCGATCCTCCACCGCCGGTACCGCCACCTCCGGAATTTCCGTCGTCATCTCTTTTCGCACAATTGATGCGGGGATGCCGACATGGGGTACAATTATTAGGACAAGGTTCTTCTCTACATATTGGGGTAGTGAGAGGAACAATCTTAATACATCCCGAGGATTCAAAATTACTTGAAGAGCCTCCGCCACTTCCATCAAAATCATCATCCTCTTCTGTTTCTCTGCTCAGCACTTCAGGAAAATCCTGGTTCTCATCAATTTCATCTGCAATGTTTGACTCCGTGTCAATTATAAAATACCCAAACTCATCTCCGTATCTGATTGCCTGAAAATAGTGTAATACCTGACCATCATTCCTGGCTATCGGAATTTTTATACAGGTAATATTGTTGTTTTCATTTTTTAAGACACTTATATAATGTATAAGAGGAAATCCATATTGATGGTAAAAATAGTCTTGGTCACCTTGTGGATTTTGACTGTTTACCTTTCTTATATGATACAAACAAGTTTGAACAAATTCACTTATCTCAGTTTGATCAGTTGATGCTAATCCCTCTAACATCTGATTAGAATGATCAATGGTTTTTCCTTTTGACAACTATAGAAAGAAACGTTTACACAGAAAAATAATAATAATACCCTGAATAGAGTGTCTGATTTTTTCATAATGTTAGTTGTTTACAATTAACTAAAAAAAAAATTGCACAGATGTGTCCCTTATATGTGCAACCTGATTACAAAAATACCTATCTTCAACGTTTAAACAATACCCTAAAATTGGTATTTTACCTATCTCAAAGAAAATTTATATCTTAAATGAAATGAATAGAACTGTACAAGTATAAAATCGCGATCATTATCCAGGCATTTTTTTTTATAAATGTCTTAAGTATGTTTGTCTTATGTTAATCTCTAATATCTGTCTTTGAATTTTATTTCATAATTGAAAGTTTTTCGACAAGAAAATTGACCACACAAAACATAATAAATCCTGCTCATTAAAATTTATTTCACTTTAGATCTTTTACCATTAATCACCATATGGTTTTTTCGGTAAAAAATGTGGATCTCACCGCATCATAATGAACCACCAATGGAAAACACTTGATGAGCGTTATGAAATGCGATGTGTGATCCTGTAGTTTTATTTCGATGGTATAAAATCTTGGTGGAAAGATAGAAAAATCCAATCTGATTTTAGATTCAGAACCGATTGCATGGTATATTTTTTTATCCAGTATTTTATTCTTAAGGATAAGAGTATCGGGCCTTAAATCTTGCTCAAATTCAAAGTCCAATAAATTCTTTGGATATAGTGAAGAATCGTTAAGGATAAGTTCTAGCTCTTTTTGTACGACCGAATTAGAAAAGTAAGGATCGTTCAATATTTCGATACCTTCGCTGATGGAAGTAATTCTGCAGGGACCGGAATTTAGATTAACGTTTTCAAAAATGTGCTCCGGACAAAGAACAGTCTTTTGTATATGCAACAGGGTTGAATTGCCCTTGCCATCATCCGGCAAAAGGTATGCACTTTTATGTAGAAAATTCATTTTTTCACGGACACGAATATCCGGATCCCAATCCATAAATTCCAGTTGGTCGGAAACTTCAAATACACTGCCCTCGTAATGTCGCATAAATGGTTCTGTGAGAACGATCCTGGGCATGGCAATAATGAATGTGTTTTTAAAATAATCCACGCAACTTAAGCAGTAAAATGGGAATGCCAAGGAGGCAGAGCATAATTCCCCATTTCTTCATCTTATCCGGAAAGGTTCCGGGCATATCGTCTTCCAAAGCAAACTCTCTTCGGGATTTGTATATGTAGTAATATATTTTAACCTTTTGACCTACATGATATGGTGAGGGCAACCTGTAGGTGGAAGAATGATGTATATATAAACCATTATCCGTTTGAAATTCCACTACCGGAGCTTCCCCTTCCGGATCGCCGGATGCAAATACATCACCTTGATTGCGACTTAATTCTGTGACTGTGCCTTCAGCAACTTTTCCTTTGCGTAGGGTATGCTCTATTTCGTATTTTTTCTTATGGGAAAGTATAATCAGATATACACCCACCAATGAAATGATCCCTGCGCTGCTGCTTATTATGTTTTCAAAATTTGCCATATCATGTACAAAAACTAAAGATATTTAAATTAATGAAGTCAACATTTTCTTACCCTTCAAAAAATGATATAAATTACTATAGGTTTCCATTTTTAAGGTAATACAATAAATAAACATAAGATTTTAGTGAATAACATATCTAACCAATCCTATTAACTTTTTCTGGTATACAAAAATAAAATAAACAATAAAATTATTGCACCTATGAGTAAAATGCCCACAGGTACGTAGAGTATAATATGAGCCCATTGGGTATTACCCTGATACTTCATCCAGACTGATCCGCCAATAATGCCTACCAGAATAAATATCCTTTTAAAATTCATCCAGTTGTAATACCCTCTGTCGGACCAATTGTCTATCTGATAAAAATATAAAAAAACATATACCAGCAGAACAAAGCTAAAAATACCAATGAATGGCCAGTAAAGCTTTGACATCAAATAAGATAAACCTGAAGACATTTTATTATTTTTTATTCAATGGACAAATGGTCATTTCGGCTTTCAAAATTAGGAATCGATATATAAAATTTAATTGTTAAATACTTTTGGTGGTTTGTTGATTTTAAACCTCGTATGCAAATATAATTTAATTTTACTACATGAATCTGTGTTACGAATGCATGCTCACTAAGTTTTTATGACCAAAGAACAAATAATCCACTGGCTGCTTGAAGGCGATATATCAATCCAATATCAGACCTACAGAGATCTTTTAGATCAGGACAAACCCATGCTAAGAAATAAAATCAGTTCTGAAGGATGGGGATTGAAATTTCTTTCCAAACGACACGAAAATGCTTACTGGGGACAAAGTTTCTATCAACCCAAATGGATAAGCACACACTACACTTTATTGGATTTAAAAAATCTCAATATTTCAGCATCCAACAAGTTAATAAAAGAATCTGTTCAAAAAATATTTAATACGGAAAAGGGTCCGGATGGAGGAATTCTCCCCATCGGAAAAAGCCAAAGGTGTGATGTTTGTGTCAATGGTATGGTCTTGAATTATGCTGCATATTTTGGAATGAAAGAAGAACATCTTTGTTCGGTGGTAGATTTTCTTTTAAATGAAAAAATGAAGGATGGTGGATTCAACTGTCGTTCCAATTCCACCGGTGCAATCCACAGTTCGTTGCATACCACGCTGTCCGTTCTGGAAGGAATATTGGAATACCAAAGGAATGGTTATACCTACCGGCTAAAGGAACTTTTGGAAGCGCAGCAAGATGCGCACGAATTCATACTGATGCATAAATTGTTTCGTTCAGACAAAACCGGAGAAATCATCAACCCCAACTTCCTGAAATTGTATTACCCTTGTCGTTGGTATTATGACGTATTAAAGGCTTTGGATTACTTTCAGTATGCAAGAATTGAATACGACGACCGAATGGACGATGCCTTTGAGTTTTTACAAAAAAGAAAAACCAAAGAAGGTATTTGGAAACTTCCCTCAAAGCATCCAGGTCAGACGCATTTTGAAATGGAACAGGCCGGTAAGCCAAGTAGATGGAATACTTTAAGGGCATTGAGGGTATTGAAACATTTCAACATTCCAGATGTCTAAAATTTAATCTACACGCCATGCACAAATTCTGAATTCCATTGGTCAAACAATTTTGAATTTCAATAAAACCCTTACCAAAATTCTTAACAGATATTATTTCAATTCTGATGGTATTTTCTGTGATCACCGCGAGATAAAATACTTCATTTTGACGATCAAAATTAGCAGGCCTGAATTGCTGGATAAAACTTAACTTTGAAATATATTTTCTCACGAAAATTCTTTGGACATGGAACAGAATGTGTATAAAAATTGCCAGAGTTGCGGCATGCCTTTGAAAAAATCACCCAATGGTGGCGGCACCAATGCAGATGGCTCCATCAGCCAAATGTATTGTGCCTATTGTTATGAAAACGGTCAGTTTAAACAACCGGACTGGACTGCAGCACAAATGCAGGAATTTTCCAAAGGTAAATTAAAAGAAATGGGCTTTCCGGGATTCCTTGCCGGATTCTTCACCATGGGAATTCCGAAATTGGCTCGTTGGAAAAAATAGTTTGTAGATTCCAAAATATATAGAGTCAGGTAAATTTTATGGGGATTAAGTAGAAATTAAGTAGCCTCAATAGCTTGATTAAATGGATTCTGATACCTCGTAGTAAAGTTATCGAATGAGAAATTCAGATCGGCCTTTTTCATTTTAGCTAAAACTGATTTAAAAAGCGTTAAGAACAAAATACTGTTTGAGCTCGCATGCAGATAAGCATATAAATTTATAACAGTAAGGCCAAGAGCTATTATGGATGATTAAGGTGACTGAACGATTTCCGCAATGCGGAATGAAGCACGACAGTGCTTCAAGAGAAGGAACCGCGAAAGCGGCTAACGAGAAAATTAGAGATAACTGAACGATCTCTGCGACAGCAGAGTATCGTGCGACAGCACGATAAGTGAAGGCACCGCGAAAGCGTTTAACGAAAGAATTTGAAAATTAGCTAATGGATAACTGAACGATTTCCGCAATGCGGAATGAAGCACGACAGTGCTTCAAGAGAAGGAACCGCGAAAGCGGCATGACGAAATACTTGTATTTAACGAAATAGCGAAAGCCTAATTTCTTTGACTTGTAATAGAAATTATAATGCATAATATGGGTTAGATCAGTTTTAGCGTTAAAAAATGAAAACAGCCTTGATTTTTTTTGGTTCTTTTTTGTATTAAGACAAAAAAGAACAATGTGAATAAAAGGATGGAATTCAGGACTACTTTAGTGAATAACAGTGTCCGCAAAACTGGTTCTTCCCTACATTTTTTTGACTTGACCAAATTTAATCCTTATCTATATTTTCGTACGCTGTGATTCAAGCAAAAAAAAAGTGGTCCTAAAAAGAACCACCTTTGTAATTTATAAAATCTTCTGAGGATCGTAAGAAACTAAGCCAGATCAAATCGATCAAGATTCATCACCTTATTCCATGCACCAACAAAATCTTTCACGAATTTTTCCTGTCCATCCGCACATCCATACACCTCTGCAAGTGCTCTTAATTCTGAATTAGAACCGAAGATGAGGTCAACACGTGTTCCGGTCCATTTTACTTCACCGCTTGAGCGATCGCGTCCTTCAAAAACATCATGAGTTCCGGCTGCAGCCTTCCAGGAAGTATTAAAATCCAGTAGATTTACAAAGAAGTCATTCGTAAGTGTCTCCGGACGTTTGGTGAATACCCCATGTTTGGAATGATCGAAGTTGGTGTTCAACACGCGCATCCCACCCACCAACACAGTCATTTCTGGTGCCGTAAGGTTAAGTAGTTGTGCTTTATCCACCAACATTTCTTCAGCGGAAACCGGATATCGATTCTTCATGTAATTTCGGAATCCGTCGGCTTTAGGTTCAAGGACAGCAAAGGACTCTATATCGGTTTGTTCCTGGGTAGCATCTGTTCTTCCCGGAGTAAAAGGCACATGGACTTCATGTCCTGCTGTTTTAGCAGCTTTCTCCACGCCCGCACATCCTGCCAACACAATCAAATCTGCCAGAGATACCATTTTATCGGATTGGCCACTGTTGAATTCTTTTTGGATTCCTTCCAATGTCTCCAGAACTTTAGAAAGTTGAGTTGGATTGTTGACCGCCCAGTATTTCTGAGGAGCCAGTCTGATGCGTGCACCGTTTGCACCACCTCGTTTATCCGAACTACGGAATGTGGATGCGGATGCCCATGCGGTAGAAACCAATTGGGAAACAGTCAAGCCTGAAGCCAATACTTTGCTTTTCAATAGAGCGATGTCTTGTGCCTCGATTAATTTATGGTTTACTGCAGGAACAGGATCCTGCCAAATCAAAACTTCTTTCGGTACCTCCGGTCCAAGATATCGGGAAACAGGACCCATGTCGCGGTGCGTCAGTTTATACCATGCACGTGCGAAAGCATCGGCAAACTGATCCGGATGCTCATGGAATCGTCTCGAAATTTTCTCATAAGCCGGATCAAATCTCAGGGCAAGATCTGTGGTAAGCATTACCGGTGTATGACGTTTGGAAGGGTCGTGGGCATCCGGAACTGTTCCGGCACCCATTCCATGCTTAGGGATCCACTGATGCGCTCCTGCAGGGCTTTTGGTCAATTCCCATTCGTAGCCAAAAAGATTCCAGAAAAAATTGTTGCTCCATTTGGTTGGTGTGGTGGTCCAGGCGCCTTCAAGTCCGCTGGTAATGGTGTTTACGCCATTTCCACTGCCAAAACTGTTTTTCCAACCAAGACTTTGCTCCTCAATACCCGCTGCTGCAGGCTCAGGCCCTACATATTTTGATGGGTCAGCGGCACCGTGGGTTTTTCCAAAAGTGTGCCCACCTGCGATCAATGCTACAGTCTCTTCATCGTTCATCGCCATTCTGCCAAAGGTCTCGCGAATGTCGCGGGCCGCGGCTATAGGATCAGGGTTACCGTTAGGTCCTTCCGGATTTACATAGATCAGACCCATCTGAACAGCAGCAAGAGGATTCTCCAACTCACGGTCACCGGTATATCGTTTGTCTTCCAGCCATTTGCCTTCAGAACCCCAATAAATATCTTCTTCCGGTTCCCAAACATCTTCACGACCACCTGCAAAACCAAAAGTTTTGAAGTTCATGGATTCCAGTGCGCAGTTACCTGCAAGGATCATGAGGTCAGCCCATGAAATTTTCTTGCCGTATTTTTGTTTGATCGGCCAAAGCAACAATCGGGCTTTATCCAGGTTGGCGTTATCCGGCCAGCTATTGAGTGGTGCAAAGCGCTGGGTGCCAGAACCGCCGCCGCCACGACCATCTGAAATCCGGTACGTACCGGCACTGTGCCAGGCCATACGGATAAAGAAAGGACCATAATGACCATAGTCTGCAGGCCACCAGTCCTGGGAGGTTGTCATCAATTCAAAAATGTCTTTTTTAACCGCCTCAAGGTCAAGAGATTTAAATTCTTCTGCATAGTTGAAATTTTCACCCATCGGATTAGAAAGAGGAGAATGTTGCCGAAGAATATTTAATTTCAAAAGATTAGGCCACCAGTCTCTGTTTCTTGTACCCCCGCCTGCACTTTGGTTGAGTGCTCCTCCGGAGAAGGGACATTTGCTTTCACTGTTTACACTGTAAGATGGCGTACTTGATGGTACTTGATTTTCCATTTTTTATCAATTGTTTTATGGTTTGTTAGAATAAATTTAATCGAATAAGCTTTGCACATCGTTCCTATGCGGGTACATACATTCTTACAGAAGCAGGACCAATTCTATCGTCCAAAAGACCCCTGTACCAATCCCGAGAGGATCAACAAGCCAATATTTAAACACCCGGATTGAGATAGAGTTTAACTGATTTGTTACTCTTTTTGGGCTTTGACTAAATCCCTACATTTCAGGATAAAAATGAGCTTGGTTTGTTCTGAAATTTTATCTGCGAATATGGGTGAAGTAAATGATAAATGTACTACCTTACTTGGATTATAGCGCCGCTTTTCTGCGCATAGGAAAAAAAAGCAAAATGAACTTCCTGATGGATATAAACAGAATTTAAAAAATACCGGATGCTGGGGATAAAAATTTAGTAGTCAAAAAAAATAAACTGAATGACAAAAAAATGGCTTCTGCTGTGCACTTGGATAATTCCCATGATCATCGCAGCTCAGCAAATTGCAGATACTGCCTATCACCCGCCCATTCTTCATCCGGAATATGCGCCAGGCCTTGGGTCTGTGGTATTTATTGATGAAGCGCATCATAATTTTCATACCAAAGAGGGAAGGTTTAAGCCATTTGCTAATTTGTTGGCTAGAGACGGTTATCGGGTGCAATCCTACAAAGACCCTTTTAAAACCAAGGAATTAGAGAAAGGCAAAATTCTGGTTATTTCCAATGCCTTGCACGAAAGCAATGTAAGCCGGTGGATAGTACCTAATCCTTCTGCATTTACAAAGGAAGAGATTCTTGCCTTGGAACAATGGGTAAGCAATGGTGGAAGTTTATTTTTAATCGCAGACCACATGCCACTGGCTGGAGCGGCAAAAGATCTTGCTGCAGCTTTTGGATTTGAATTTACCAATGGCTTTGCTCTGGATTCCAATTCAAAAGGTAATACCTATTTCAATCTAAATGAAAAAACCTTGGTGGAAAGCCGACTCACCAAAGGAAGAGATTCTAGTGAAAGCATCCATCAGATAGCCACATTTACCGGGCAGGCATTTAAAATTCCGGGTGACGCCACTCCGGTATTAATTTTTGATAAAAATTACGTGAATTTTCTACCCGATACTGCCTGGGTATTCCATGACCAGACAACTAAATACAATGTAGCCGGATGGTCACAGGGCGCCTTTAAAAAACACGGTAAAGGCAAATTGGTAGTTTTTGGTGAAGCCGCCATGTTTACCGCCCAACTGGCAGGTCCA
>Ga0075163_10008469_pt1 | contig 13540 bp, 12 predicted proteins | sample JI1023141ADNA_FD_71478 | JGI IMG/M metagenome (GOLD analysis project Ga0075163, IMG submission 71478) | Wastewater effluent complex algal communities from Wisconsin, to seasonally profile nutrient transformation and Carbon sequestration -... | ecosystem: Engineered > WWTP > Effluent > Algae...
GCCCTACGCGAACTCCTGGTCGCGCTCAACGCCCGCAAGCTCACCTTGCCGGGCGACACGCGGGGCCTCCCGCTGACCTTCGATCTCCAGATGCCATGAGAGCGCCGGTATGAACTCTGGCGCTCAGCAAGCCGTGGGCCGACGCAGCCGCGGCGACCTTGGTGGCTGAGTTTCGCCGAGAGCGTCGGAAGACGCTGCGCTGGACCATCGGGAGTGCCTTGTACGAGATGGCCAGCGATGAAGTTGTCGGTGACTTGCTCAAGCTCGCCGGAGCGAGTTCGTATGGCGAGGCGCGGCAGATGATCGTGCTCGGACTCGGCAAGGTGAGCGCTCGCCCGCCAGTCGTCAGGCTGCTCGTTGCGCTGTTGAGCGACGACGACGTCATCGGGCACGCGGTCATTGCGCTCGGGAAACTTCGAGCGAGCTCCGCGCGCGCCGAGATCGCGGCGTTGTCGAGGCATCCAAAGAGCTGGATTCGCCGGGAGGTCAAGAAGGCCCTCGAGCGCATTGGCAGGGCATCGAAGATCTCGCCAACGCCGGCGGCTGGGCGGCCGGCGACGCCGACGCGCAAGCGCCCACCCCCGCGGTGATCGCCCGCTGCCTGGGCTATCCTCCCCGGCCATGACATTCGACTCGGCGCGCCTGCATCCGACGCTGCTCGACGGGGTGCCGCTGGGGGCGCGGTGGCGCACGCTGGAGGAGCTGCCGGCCGGCGGCAAGGTCGATACGGATGACGTGGGCGTGCGGCTGGCGATGTATCGGCGGCTGATCGAGTCGACGAACCCGCGGGGGGCGCTGGGCCAGCACGACGAGCTGCATCCGCTGTGGGGGTTCGCGCATCAGCTGGTGTGGCAGCAGCGGAGCGGGCGGCTGGGCGGTGCGGGCGGCGCGGGCGGGCGAGGCGACGCGATCGATCCGGCGAGCTGGTGGGGCCGGTGCAACTACGCGCTGTCGGTGGTGCCGTACTGGGTGGCGATGGAGGACGGGCTGGTGCCGCGGCTGGAATTCGCGCGCCCGGGGCAGATGTACCTGATGGCGACGGCGAGCTGGCAGGACGCGCTGCGCATGATGGTGGCGTACGTGAAGGACGCCGACCTCGAGCCGCTGCGCATGGAGGTGTGGAAGGCGCACCTGCACGGGCTCGACGCGGCGATGCGCGAGCACTTCGAGAAGCACGTGGCGCTGCCGCTGGAGGAGCGGCACTTCGCGACGGGCTGGGCGCGCATGGTCGATCTGTTCGCGGCGGCGGGGCTGCGCACCGATCTCGAGCGCCTCGCCCACGACGGCGGCGCGCTGCCGTCGCGAATGCTGCGGGCCGAGGAGGACTTCGCCGACCTGCCCAAGCCCGAGCGCGCGATGGCGCGGCTGGTGGCGGGGCTCGGCGCGCGGGCGCCGTGGCGGTGGGCGGTCGAGGCGCGGATGTGGCAGCGGATGATGCGCGAGCGCGCCGAGCGGCTCGACGCCGAGCGGCTGCTGGCGGCGCTGTTCGGCAAGGGCGACGACGTGTGGAGCACCCGCAAGCGGGCGCTCAAGGCGGCGTTCGCCAAGGGACCGCCGCGGCGCACGACGAAGGGCGATCGCGTCTGATCCTGAGCGTCGCGGCCGCTCCCGACGCTTTTTGCCGCTCCCGCGGCGCACAGGCGGCGCGAGCTGATCTCTACTCGAGGGATGGACGCACTGGGCGCTGTCGCCACCGTCGCGGCATGGACCGCAACTCCCGAGGCCGCGCGCGCGGACGTGCTGGCGACGCTGGCGCAGGCGCTCGGGGCGCCGTGGCGCGCGGGCCGCACCGCGGTGGGGCGGGTCGGGCTCGGCGAGCTGGTGCACTACGGGCTCGGGCAGGGCTTCGTGGTGGTGCCCGGCGGCTGGCTGCGGCTCGGGCTGTCGTGTGACGATCTGTATGCCGCGGCGCGGGCGCGCGACGAGGGCGGCGCGCGGGCGAGCTGGGGCGGCATGCCGCTGGCGGCGCGGCCGACGCGCTGGGTGCGGATGCGGCCGTTCCTGCTGGCGATCGCCGGCGTGCCGCCGGAGGGCGAGGCCCGCGGCAGCGACGGCGGCCACGCGTCGAAGGCGTACCGCGAGGCGGTCGACGCGCAGCTCGAAGAGCGCCCCGGCCCGAGCGCGCAGGAGCTGATCGACGCCTACGACGGCAAGACCGGCCCCGACGAGGGCGAGCCGGCGATGCGCATCGTCATCCCGGCCGAGGCCGCGGCGCTGGTGCCGGCCGGCTTCCGCATGGTGAGCGAGGCCGAGCTCGAGTGGGCGCTGCGCGAGGGCGGCACCACGCGGTGGATCGGCGTGCGCGGCGACGTCGAGGTCACCGCGGCCAACCGCCGCAAGGCGCTGCTCGGTGATCTGGTCAACGGCTTCGGCCTGCTCGGCCTGCGGGATCTGCAGAACCTGTGCGCCGACGGCGCGGTCGACTACGACGTCGAGTCGCCGACCGATCAAGACGCGCGCGCGACCGATCGCGAGGCGCGCATCGCGCGCTGGGCCCACACCTACTGGCAGGACGACGACGCCGAGCTGTTCGGCGTGCTGGCCGGCAACCGCGCGGTGCCCGACGAGTACGGCGAGAGCATCCTGCGGCTGGCGTGCGACTTGCCGGGCGCGGCCGCGCCAAACGGCGAGCCGCCGGGGCCGCTGGCCGAGCACGCCCTGACGCTGGCCGGGCTCGCGGGCGACGCGCGCGCGCAGGGCGACGCGCTGTCGGCGCTGGGCTACCTGGCGCGCGGCCGCGGCGACGACGTCGCGCCGACCGTCGAGGCGGTGCTGGCGAAGCTGCCGGAGCTCGCCGGCGACACGCTGGTCGACGCGCTGATCTGGCTGGCCGACGTGCAGACCGGCGGCCACCGGAACGCGACCGTCGCGCCGCCCGAGCGGCGGCGCAAGGCGACGCTGTCGGAGGATCGTGCGGCGGTGCGCGCGGCGGTGGCGGCGGCCAGCGACGCGATCGCGGTGCGCCTCGACGATGCCGCGCCGCGGGTGCGCTCGGCGGCGGCGCTGGCGCTGACCTTCTGCGTCGACGCGACCGCGACCGCGAAGCAGGCGCTCGCCGCGCGGCTGGGCAAGGAGCCCGAGGTCGGCGTGCAGGCGGCGCTGTTGCTCGCGCTGATCCGCCTGGGCGTCGGCTTCCGCGCGCCCGCGCCCGAGCCGCTGATCCGCGGCGCGCTGGCGGTGGCGACGGCGTTCGAGGGCGCGCCCAACGTCGCGGCGCTGGTCGAGGCCGCGAAGCTGCCGCCGTCGCCGTTGCTCGCGTACAACTTCGGCGACCTGGGCGCGGTCGCGGTCGGCATCCTGCGCAAGCTCGATCGCGCGCTGGTGGTCGACGCCGCGCCCGAGCTGGCCGAGCACGCGGCGGCGGTCGGCGACGGCGAGCTGGCCGCGGTGACCGCCGAGCTGGCGTTCGGACCGCTGCCCAAGCAGCCGGTGGCGCCGCGCCTCCCCGACGAGCTGGCGAGCGTCGAGCGGCGCGTCGCGCTGGCGCTGGTCGACACGCCGGTGCGCTTCCCCTGGCACAACTACGGCTTGCCCAACAGCGCCACCGCGCGTCGCCGGTTCTTCGGCCTCGACGACGCCGGGCCGTTCGATCGCTTCGTCGTCCACGACGGCCAGGACGTGCCGCTGTGGTTCGCCGCGGCGACGATCGCCCACGCCGGCGGCAAGGTCGACTTCGACGCGCTGTGCGCCGACGCCAGCCCCGCCGAGCGGCTGGCGATCTTCCTCGATCGCCAGCTCTACTGGACCCGGCCGATGCCGTGGAAGCTCGACGCGCTCCTGGCCGCGGCCACCGCCGCCGATCCTGCCGCGGCGCGCGCTGCCGTCGACGCCGCCCGCCGCGGCACCAAGCAGGTCGGGCTGACGCTCCTGCGCGCGCTGGCGGCGACCCGCCCCGGCGAGCCGCTCGACTCGCACCTGCTCGCCGAGGTCGAGCTCGACGCGCTGGCCCAGGCGCCCGAGCTGTTCGCCAGCTTCTCGCGGATCGCGGTCGAGGCGCGGCTGTTCGCCGAGGTCAAGCCGCTGCTCGCGCGCGCGCTCGCCAGCGACAGCTGGTCGATCGGCATCGAGACCCAGCTCACGCGCATCGCCGCGGGGCTCGGCCACGTGCCGTCGCCACGGCTGGCCCGCCACCTGTTGCTCCTGGGCTGGGCGTCGGGGCAGCCGGGCGAGGTGCGCGCCGCCGTCGGCGCCGCCGGCGGTCACCACGCGGCGATCGCCGAGGTGCTGGCGCAGTACGACACGCTGCCCGAGTTCACCAGCTGGCCGCGCGCCCGCGCGGTGCTGCCGACCTACGCCGAGTAGCGATGAAGCCCATCACCAACGTCGTCGGCTTCGACGACGCGCCGTTCCCGCACGACCACCGCGGCGACGTGCGCGTGGTCGGCGCGGTGTGCTGTCGGACCCGGCTCGACGGTGTGCTGTCGGGCAAGGTCCGCCGCGACGGCGCCAACTCGACCGACGTGCTGATCGAGCTGGTGCAGGGCAGCAAGTTCAAGGGCCACGTGCGCGCGGTGCTGTTGCAGGGCATCGCGCTGGCCGGGTTCAACGTCGTCGACGTGCACCGCCTGCACGCGGCGCTCGGCGTGCCGGTGGTGGTCGCGGTGCGCAAGAACCCGCGCATCGCGATGGTCAAAGACGCGCTCCTCGATCGCACGCCGGGCGGCGCGCGCAAGTGGAAGCTGGTGCAGGCCGCCGGGCCGCTGACCCAGCTCGGCGCGATGTGGGTCCAGCACATCGGCCTGGCCGCGCCCGACGCGCTCGCGCTCTTGCGCGCGACCACGCTGCACGGCAACGTCCCCGAGCCGCTGCGCCTCGCGCACCTGATCGCCGGCGGCGTGACCACCGGCCAGAGCCGCGGCCGCGCCTGAGCCACCCAGCGACGGACGCCGCGCCGCGGCACGCCCGGGGAGCTGGTGTCGCGCGGCCCGAGGCGCCGGCGGACGGAGTAGCCGGTGACACGCAAGCTATCGAGATCACTGGGCAGAGATCGGGCACAGCCGTTGCTGTTATCGGCCCCATGCGCCGCATCGCCCTCTGCGCCCTCGCCTCCCTGGCCGCCACCGCCGTCGCCTGCGACGACGGCCTGATCGCCGGCGAGGACCCGGAGGACAGCGTCTTCGTCGATGACGGCAAGGCCGACGACTTCTTCAGCGTGTCGGCCCAGGAGTACCTGCTCGAGGGCAGCTCGACCGTCGTGCTCGACGCCGCGATGGCCAGCCGCCCGGCCGCCGAGCGCCTCGCGGCCGCGACCAAGCTGGTCGGCCTCAAGCAGATCGCGATCGCCTGGTTCATCACGCAGTACCTGGTGGACAAGGAGGACGAGGACCCGAACGCGCACTTCGGCGGCTTCGGCGGCATGGCCAAGGCCGGCGCGTACCAGGACCTCGCGATCCGCGAGCGCGCCGACAAGATCACCTTCGACTTCACGTTCCGGCAGATCGCCGCCGGCGGTCGCTCGCTGATGACCAAGCTGCCGACCCGGCTGGTCGGCGGCAAGACGGTCTTCGATCTCGAGATCGGCCGCCCCAGCAACACCGAGCTGGCGCAGCTCGAGACCAACCACGAGTGGTACCGCAACGCGCCGTGGGACGGCTGGAACCCGGCCGCGGTGCCGGCCGCGCAGAAGGAGAAGATCACCTTCTCGATCAGCAAGGAGCGCGCGTCGACCGACGCGTTCTTCGACATGGCGCGCCTGACCGCCGACGGCACGCTCGACATGGACGTGTACTTCGGCTGGGACTACCACTCCGAGTACCACCTCAAGCACTCGAAGATGCTGTTCACCTGGTTGAAGGACCAGGGCTTCCGCGCGCCGGTCACCACCTGGGACAAGCTGACGCCGACCTCGGGCGCGTTCACCCGCACGGTCAAGGCCGACGGCAAGACGGTCAACGTCGAGGTGCGCATGTACTTCGGCAAGCCCGGCACCTCGACCGATCCCGACACCGACGCCGGCGGCCGCGTGCTCGAGGGCCTGGCGCTCGAGTCGCTGGCCAAGCGCGACGTGATCATCTACTCGGGCCACTCGGGCCCGTTCTACGGCTTCGCGCTCGCCAACTGGAAGAAGACCGAGGAGGGCGATCTCGACGACGCCGACATCCGCGTCGCCGCGATGCCGCGCGATCGCTACCAGGTGGTGCTGGCCGAGGGCTGCGACACGTACCAGCTCGGCACCGCGTTCAAGGAGAACCCGAACAAGGCCGGCAAGAACGTCGACATCATCACGACCACGTCGTTCTCGGACGCGTCGTCGCCGGCCTCGGTCGAGAACTTCGTGAGCGCGCTCCTGGCCCGCGACACGCTCGCGCGGCTGCGCCCGCAGCCGGTGTCGACGCTGCTCACCCGCCTCGACGGCGCGTCGGCCGGCTTCACCTCGATGTACGGCATGCACGGCATCGACGACAACCCCACGGTCGTGCCGTGGGCCAAGACCGCCAACTTCGGCAAGAAGTGCTCGGCCAACGCCGACTGCGGCGGCCCCGGCAACCTGTGCGTCTCGACCGCGCGCGGCAAGCAGTGCACCGCCGCCTGCACCGGCGCCGGCGACGGCGGCTGCGGCACCGGCTACACCTGCAAGGCCGTCGCGAGCTCGTCGTCGAGCACGATCTACGGCCGCGCCTGCGCCAAGCTGTAAGCGGACCTGCCCGACGGCGAGGCCGCGGCGCGGGGCCAGGCGCGCTACGGCCACCCGACCGCGCGATCGCGTACCTGCGCACGGGCAAGTAGGGCGCTACGTCGACGCGGCCCGGCGCAGCTCGGCCTCGGCCTCGGCGAGCGTCTCGACGATGTACCGGCGCGGCTTCGTCCCTGGCGGCGTGTGGGCGATCGCGTCGGCGCAGGCGCGCGCGACGTCGGCCCAGCGCTCCTGGGTCGCGAGGCTGCGGACCCGCACCTCGAGCGCCTCCATGCACCCCGGCGCGATCGCCAGCGCGCGCTGGACCAGTCGCTCGGCGCCCTCGTAGTCCTGGTCCGCGCACATCACGACGCAGGCGCGCACCGCCAGCGCGTCGGGCTCGTCGGGGTGCGCCGCGAGCACGGCGTCGTTGACCGCGGTGGCCTCGTCGTTGTGGCCAGCGCGATGCAGCGCCCGCGCGTAGGCGACCCGCGCCGCCACGACGGGCTCACCGCGGTGCATCGCGCCCACCAGCCCGAACACCGGCACCGGCGACGGACCGCACAGCTCGACCAGCGGCCTAGTCCGGGCGCCGGCGAGCTCGGCCACCCATTGCGCGAGCGCGGCGCACCGCTCGCGCGCGTGGGCGCGGAGGTACGGCGCGATCAGCTCGTGGGCCTGCTCGTCCTCGACGCGCTCGGCCCACGCCTCGTGCTTGTCGCGCTCGCCGGTCGCCCAGCGGCTGCGCTGCTTGCGGAACGTGTGGTCGAAGTGGTGCGCGGCCTCGTGGATCAGCGTGCGCAGCGCCTGCACCTGCAGGATCGCCCGCAGCGGCGCCGGTGTCGCCGGGTCGCCGGCGACCGCGTACAGCCAGATCGTCGCGACGCGCCGGTCGTACTGGCCCGCGATCCGCCCGGCGAAGATCCCTGGCAACAGCTCCCGCGCCGGCCGGCCGGTGAACGGACAGCGGACGGTCGCGCGCTCCGCCGGGGTTCGATCGAAGGCCAGGCGGACCTCGCGCAGGCCATCGAGCGAGCCCGGCGGCAGCTGCCGCAAGATCGCACGGACGTCGTCGGGCGTCGCGCCGTGCAGCGCGTACGCCGGCCCGGGCTCGACGACGATCGGCACGTCCTCGGCGTTCACCGGCGCGGGGGCGTGGCCGCGGCCGGCGCGCACGTCGCGCTCACCCTCACGCAGCGCCTGCTGGCGCAGCCAGTTCTTGCGCATCTCGGCAGCGATCGCGCGCGGCACCGACCGGTCCGCCCAGTCCTCGGCCAGCGCCCGCCGCGCCACGCCCAGCACGTCGTGGATCGTCCGCCCCATGCGCCGATCGTAGCGCGTGGGGGGCTATCGCTGCCAGCGCCGCACCTCGCCCGGCTCGCCGCGCGCGATCGGGCCGGTGTCCTGCTCATCGTACGCGGTGCTCGACCAGCGCATGCCGGGCGCGAGGTGCGCGACCAGGCCCGGATCGCTGACGGTGATGCGCACGACGCCGGCGCCGAGCAGGCTGTGCCCGGGCTCGGCCGCGGCGTTGCCGTCGACGTCGTCCCAGGTCATGCCGGTGGGCGGCTCGCTCTGCACGCGCGGCAGGTTGCGCACCTCGATCAGCTCGATCGACTGGTACAGCGTCGACGGATCGGCGGTCGGCTCGCGATCGGCCCACGCTCGCCACCACGCCTTGAACGCCGCCGCCCCGGGCCCCCACTCGTCCTCGACGAGCATCGCCGCGAAGCTCGGCGACAGCGGGATGTCGATGACGTCGGGGTGGACGATGTCGACGGCCAGATCGATGACGCCGCCGTCGCGCGCCAGCACGGTGATCGAGTACAGGTCGCTCATCGCCGCGAGTGTCGCACGCGCGCCGGAGGGGCGCGGGGGGCGGGCCGGGGGCTGCCGTTGCGGCGACACGCGCGGTAGGATGAGGCGGCCATGAGCTGCGAGCGCGCGATCCAGCGGCGGCTGCGCGACCTGCTGCTGCCGAAGCTGCTGTCAGGGGGGCTGCGCATGAGGGACGCAGAGAAGGCGGTGGAGGCGGTGATCTGATGGTGCGAAGCAAGCGAAGCGGGGGCGCGGGCGGCGCGGCGGCGACCGGGTCCGAGTTCGTCCTGTACCAGACCGAGGACGGCCGCGCGCGCGTGCAGGTGCGGCTTCACGAGGGCGCGGTGTGGCTGACCCAGCGCGACCTGGCCGACCTGTACCAGGTGAAGGTGCCGACGCTGAACGAGCACCTGCGCAACCTGTACGCCGAGGGCGAGCTGGCCCCCGAGGCAACTATTAGGCAGTACCTAACAGTTCGAACCGAAGGGAATCGCTCGGTTTCTCGCCTGGTCGATCACTACGCGCTGCCGGTCGTGCTCGCGGTCGGCTACCGCGTCCGGTCGCCGCGGGGCACCCAGTTTCGCGAGTGGGCCACGGCCCGCCTGTCGGAGTACCTGGTCAAGGGCTTCACGCTGGACGACGATCGGCTGAAGCAGGCCGGCAACCTCGACTACTTCGACGAGCTGCTGGCGCGCATCCGCGACATCCGGTCGTCGGAGCAGGTGTTCTACAAGAAGGTGCTCGCGATCTACGCGACCAGCGTCGACTACGATCCCAGCGCCGAAGCGTCACAGCGGTTCTTCGCCACCGTCCAGAACAAGCTGCACTACGCGGTCCACGGCCAGACCGCCGCCGAGGTCATCGCCGCGCGCGCCGACGCGAGCAAGCCGAACATGGGTCTCACGTCCTGGACCGGCGCGCGGCCGCGACGCACCGACGCGCTGGTCGCCAAGAACTACCTCACGGCCGAGGAGCTGGAGGCGCTCAACCGCATTGTCACCGCGTACCTCGAGTTCGCCGAGCTGCAGGCCCTGAGCCGCAAGCCCATGCACATGGCCGCCTGGGCCACCAAGCTCGACGAGTTCTTGAAGCTCAGCGATCGCGCGCTGCTCGCCGACGCCGGCACCGTCTCGCACCAGGCCGCCGTCGACCTGGCCCAGCGCGAGTACGACCTGTTCGCTCGCGCCCGCGCCGCGCTGCCCTCGCCCGTCGAGGACCACTTCGACGCCGCCGTGCGCGCCATCGAGGCCCAGGCCAAGCGCGCCCCCGCGCGCACGCCGCGGCCAAAGCGAGGCGGCGGCGCGTCATGACGCCGCGCGTCCTACACAGCCCTGCGCTGACGGCGCTGGTGGCGTGCGCGCTGGCGGGCTGCGGTGATGATTCATCCGAGCGTTGTCGCTTCGATGCACGAGATCGTGTCGTGTCCGTCGCGAGCTGGAACTGCGCGAACGCGCGCGTGATCGCGCAGCGCGACGGAGCGGGGTTGGTCGTGACCCAGGCGGAGCTGGATGCCTATCTCGACGTCTACGAGCGGGCCTTCGAGCCGCTGGCGCCGACGCTTGGCTATCCACCCTTGGCCGGCAGGTGGTGGTCCGAGGTCGCTATCGAGACGAGTCGCCCCGAGCTGGTGGCGCCGTGGTCGATGGGGCAGCCCACGACCGGGATCGCGGAGCTCGACGCGATCATCGGCGCAGCTCACATCGATACGGTCCAGCAGGCGTCGGGCATCGACGTCTTCATGCTTCGTTCGATGACCCACGCCCCGGTCCAGCAGAACCTCGCCCGCGCGATCAACGACCTCGGCCTCGCCGACGTCACCGCGATCACGGAGGAGTTCCACTTCACCACGCCGGGCACCGAGATCACGTTCGAGGCACGCCCCGGCGCCGCGTCGTTGCCCGTGCTGTTCCAGATCGGCTGGGGCGACTGCTTCGCTGGCTGTTTCGGTCAGCACTTCTGGCGGGTGGAGGTGACGCCAACCGGCGCGACGCTGACGGGGCAATGGGGCGATCCGATCCCGCCGGCCGAGCTCGAGGGCTACCGCAACGCGGTCGGCTTCCCGTACTGATCACTGCGGCGGTGGCGGGGCGCCGGGCGGCGGGCCGGCGGGCGGGAAGCCGAAACGCGAGGGCGGCGGGGCGAGAGGGCCGACCTGGCGCCGCCACTCGGCCATGGCTTTCAGGTAGGGGCGCTTCACCAGGTACATCGGGAAGCCGACGATCCAGATCAGGAGGACGCACAGGGTCCAGCCGAGCGGGCCCATCGCGGCGACGCCGGTGAGGTCGCGCTTGTCGTAGCCGAGCCGGCTCGAGTCGATCGCGACCCAGATGATGCTGGCGAGCATCGCCAGGTAGATGACGGTGGCCATCCGACGACGGTACGCCCCGCGGCGTCTCCGCGGGAACGCCGAGTCGCGCGTGCGCCGCTCCCTGCCTATCGTTGCCAGGGCCCGCGGGAACGTCGCGCGCGCCGGCGGGATGATCGCGCCCCGGAGCGGCGTTGGATGTGCGATCCATGGAGGCACGATGATGAGGACGCGACAGGCTGGGATCGCGGGGGCGCTGATGGCGGTGGTCGCCGCGTGCGGCGGCAAGGCGGCGGCGGTGGCGCCAGGCAACACGCCGGGCGGTGGCGGTGAGCCGGCGCCGCTGCTGCGCTCGTTCTGGGCGACGCACCGCCACGCCAGCGGCAGCGCGCGGTGCGGCGCGGCCGAGTTCGCGAAGGTCGATCGCGGCGCGCCCGCGGCGGCGCGGGCCGACGCGTGGGCGGCGGCGACGGCGGGCTGCTGGCTGGACTGGCAGGGTCAGGACGACGGCGTCGATCCGGCGGCGCTCGCGGCCTACGTCGACTTCGGGACCGCGCTCGTCGACGCGGGCTTCCCGCACGACTGCGAAGATCTGCTGACCGCGGTGACGACGCCGTACGCGGGCGGGATCGGCGACGTCGAGGTCGGCGAGGACCTGCAGCCGCTGGTCGATGAGGCGCTGGCGCTGGGCGAGCGGTGCGCGGCGGCGGCCGAGGCCGAGCTGGCGGCGTTCGTGGCGCCGACCTGCCCGGGCGACGCGTGCTTCGCGCTGGTCGAGGGCGCCAGCGAACCGCGCGACGATGACGGCGACGATGACGGCGTCGACGACACCGACCCCGACGGCGAGATGGCCGAGGAGGACGTGACGTGCCCCGAGGTCGAGCAGCGCACGGCGGCCGGCGTGCAACGGCTGAGCGCCGACGGCGGCGCGCTGGTCGACCCGGCCTTCTGCTGCGGCGTCTCGGCGATCAGCACGGCCGAGCGCGGCGGGCGGCGCTACGTGTACGTGCGCCCGAGCGGCGAGGACAGCATGTTCATCCGGGTGTGCAGCGGCGGCACCGCGTCGGCGACGCCGGCCAGCGTCTACCGGGTGGAGGGCGATCGGCTCGTGCTCGAGGCGGATCGCAGCCTGAGCTGGCACTGACGCCGCGCCGATGACAGCGCGCTTACAGCGCCGCGGCGGCGATTGACCGCGCGCGGGGAGCGCTCGACGATGCCGCCATGTCGCCGCGCGCTCGCTTCGCCCTCGGTTCGCTGCTCCTCGTGGTCGCGTGCGGCCCCGGCGGCGCCGGGCAACGCGACGGCGCGGTCGACGCCGACGCCGACGCGACCGACGCCGACGCGATCGACGCCGCGTCGACGACGATCGACGCCGCACCCATGCCGATCGACGCGCCGCCCGCGAGCTGCACACCGACGGTGACGCCGGCGGCGCTGGTGGTAGGGCTGGCCGGCCGCCCGGCGCGGGTGTGGGATCACGCGAGCCGCGCCGAGCCGAACAACGTCACCGACGCGCGCCCGACGCCGTACCGCACGGCCGATGGCCGCACGCACCTGATGCTGACCCACTTCGAGAACTACCGCATCTCGGGCGCCGATCTCGACAGCCTCGCGCCGACGCCGCAGTCGACGTACCGCTCGTCCGATCACGCGGCGCTCGATCAGGCGTCGTACGGCTACCACCAGTGGATCATGGCGCCGTACTCCGACGACGGCACCCACTTCTTCGCGCTGGCCCACAGCGAGTGGTACGGCTGCCTGCCCTACGGCGCCGATCCGGTGCGCGGCTGCGCGGTCGGGCAGAACCAGATCGCGAGCTGGGTCAACGGCGTGACGCTGTTCGGCTCCGACGACGGCGGCGCGACCTGGGCTCCGCGGGGCGCGGGCCCGGCGCACGTCGTGCTGGCGCCGCCGCCGCCGTACCCGGGCTGGTCGTACTGGACCGCGCCGTCGCCGCTGAACTTCGGGATGTTCCACCCGAGCAACATCGTGAAGGCCGACGGCGCCTACTACGCGCTCATCCGCTACACGCACCGCGTCGGCAGCGGCGCGGTCGACGCCGCCGGGCTGGTGCTGGCGCGCACGACCGATCTGGCGCGCGCCGACGGCTGGCAGGTGTGGACCGGCGGGGCCACCTTCGCCGCGCCGACCGAGCCCCTGATCAGCCTGCCCGGCTCGGCGTCGTGGGACCACGCCAGCGTCACGTTCAACACCGCGCTGTGTCGCTACCTGATCGTCTACTTCGACTACGCCGATCGCCAGCTCTACTACACGACCACCGCGTCGCTCGCCGCGCCCGCGCTCGACCCGCCGCGCCCGCTGGCCGGCCAGGAGTACGTGCTGGCGACGCCAGGCGCGGTCGCGCCAGGCTTCGGCGCGGCGAACTACGCCCACCTGGTCGACCCGGCGTGGCCCGGCTTCAACTTCGAGGGCTCGGGCGCCGCGCCGTACCTGTACTTCGGCACGTTCGATCCGGCGCGGCCGATCGATCGCGACGTCTACCGCGCGCCGCTGGTCGTCAGCGCCGGCCCCTACGTGCCGGTGCCGCTGCCCGAGGGCCTGTTCATGATCGGCGACGGCATCTACTACGCCAACGCCGCCAGCGCCTACTGCGTGTTCCCCGACTGGGCCACCTACGTCCGCATCACCGGCCGCACCGACGTCGTCGGCGTGCCGCGCTACGGCAGCGTCCCGTCGTCGATGACCAACCACGGCGTCTGCCAGGGCTGACCGACGCCACCTGGGTCCACGCGGGCCCGCCGATCGCGCCGCGCGGGTCGCGCCAGCCCCAGGCCGGTGGCCGC
>Ga0075163_10008470_pt1 | contig 13540 bp, 9 predicted proteins | sample JI1023141ADNA_FD_71478 | JGI IMG/M metagenome (GOLD analysis project Ga0075163, IMG submission 71478) | Wastewater effluent complex algal communities from Wisconsin, to seasonally profile nutrient transformation and Carbon sequestration -... | ecosystem: Engineered > WWTP > Effluent > Algae...
CGACCGCCCCCACCTCCACGCCCACTTCTCCAACGCGGCCGCGCCCGTCTTGTGGGTCGAGTCCGGCGACTCGGTTGATGTCAGCGTTCCCGACGTCGGCTGGGGACTCGAGCCCCCCACGTCGACGACCGCGCCACGCAAGAAGGTCGAGCCACGCGATCCCGCCAAAGACAACGGCCCCTGCCTGCTCGGCCCCATCGGCGTGCGCGGCGCCAAGCCCGGACACGTCCTCGAAATCCGCATCGAGTACATCCGCACCTCGCCTTGGGGCTGGTCCTACGCGGGCAAGAACATGGCCACGCCCGCACTCAACAGGGTGTGGGGTGTCTCGAACGATGCGCTCACCCTCCTCCGCTGGTCCATCGATCGCGAACGCGGCGTCGCCACCACGCATGACGCGGGCGCGAAACCAATCACCGTTCCCATCCGACCCTTCTTCGGCACTATCGGCCTCGCGCCCAACGATGCACACGCCATCGGTTGGACGCCGCGCACTTGTGGCGGCAACATGGACTGCCGTGAACTCCACGCGGGCACGACACTCTTCCTCCCGATCGTGGTCCCCGGCGCACTCCTCTCCCTCGGCGACACCCATGCCACCCAAGGCGGCGGCGAAGTCAGCGGCACCGCAATCGAGTGCGCCTGCGAATCCGCCCGCCTCACACTCATCCTCCGCACCGACCTCTCCCTCCGCACGCCCATCGCGCACACGCCCGAAGGAACCGTCGCGATCGGCGTGGGCGACACACTCGACGATGCCGCGGAGCAGGCCGTGGGCGCGATCCTCGATGAAATGACCCGCGAACTCTCCATCTCGCGCGATCAGGCCCTCGCCCTCGCGAGCAGCGTTGTGGATGTGCGCATCACGCAGATGGTCAACCCACGGCGAAATGTGCACGCGGTGTGGAAACGCTGAGGACTCGTCACGCAAGACCATCAGCATTTCGCCTCCATACGCTTCGGTATGCCCACCCGCCCCTGCACCGTTGGACCCGTCACCATCTCCGCCAATGCGCCGCTTGCGATCATCGCCGGGCCGTGCGTGCTTGAGTCTAAGGAACTGGGCCTCACCATCGGGCGCACGGTGCGTGACGCGTGCAAGTCACTGGGTCTCGCCTACATCTTCAAGGCCTCGTACGACAAGGCCAACCGCTCCAGCATCCGCTCGCCCCGCGGGCCGGGCCTCGAGAAAGGCCTCGCCTGGATGCACGAGATCAAGCAGGAACTGGGCGTCCCCGCGACGACCGACGTCCACACGCCCGAGGAGGCCGAGCCCGCCGCGCACGTCGTTGATCTCCTGCAGATCCCCGCGTTCCTGTGCCGTCAGACCGATCTCCTGTGCGCCGCGGGAGAAGCCGCCGTGAAGCACAAGCGCGCCGTCAACGTCAAGAAGGGCCAGTTCCTCTCGCCCACCGAAATGAACGGCGGTGCCCGTAAACTCGCCGAAGTCGGCTGCACCAACGTCATGTTCACCGAGCGCGGCACCACCTTCGGCTATGGTCGCCTCGTCAACGACTTCCTGGGTCTGGGCGACATGATGGAACTGCCGATCGAGGGTGGCTCGCCCCCTGTCTGCTTCGATTGCACGCACTCGACGCAGTTGCCCGGCACGGGCGAACAAACCGGCGGCCGCCCGGATCGCGCGCCCCTCCTCGCCCGCGCCGCGACCGCCGCTGGCGTGCACGCACTCTTCATCGAGTGCCACCCCGAGCCCAAGAAGGGGATGAGCGATTCGAGCACGATGCTGCCCCTCGACACCATCCCCGCGCTCCTCAAGCAGATCGCGGCGATCCATAAGGCCATGAAGTGAGACTCTCGCACGAGGTTCACCGCTCATTTGGAGTCCTCTCCATGCCCTTCTTTGCACGCATCCTCCTAGGGACTTTGCTCACGCTGACTGCGGCGCTCGGCGGTTGCTCAACAACACAGAGCGACGTCTCCACCGTCCGCGACTATCTCGTCGGCTCGTTCGATTCCTCGAAGCAAGCCGCCGAGGACCCGGAGTATCGCACCATCGTCCTGCACATGGCCGAGTGCTGGAAGTCGCGGGCCGACGGGCCATGGCTCTATGTCGAGCAGGCAATGGCCGAGAAGCCCGAGGCGCCGTACCGCCAGCGTGTCTACAAACTCGTCGCCCTCCCCGAAGGAAAAGTCCGCTCGGACGTCTATGAACTCCCAGGCCCGCCGGACGAGGTCGCGCGCCTCTTCGCTGGTGACTGGAAAAAGCCAGAGCCCCTCGCGGATATCTCGCCCGACGATCTCGTCGCGCGCGATGGATGCTCGATCCTCCTCACGCGCCAGCCCGACGGCTCGTTCGTCGGCAGCACCGGCCCGATGTCATGCCCATCCACGCTTCGCGGAGCGGCCTACGCCACCAGCGAAGTCACCATGACACAGACAGTCCTCCGCTCGTGGGATCGCGGTTTCAACAAGAGCGGCAACCAGGTCTGGGGCGCGATCAAGGGCGCATACATCTTTGTGAAGCAGCCGAAGTAACGCGCATCAGTACCCATCCGCCACACCGCCCTTGCGCGGGTCGCTCGCCGCCTGCCACCCGCCCGCGAACTCGCCTTGCAGGTTCTCCGCACGAATCAGTTGCACCGCACCGATCGCATCCTTTGCTTCGGTGGTATGTCCCTTCGCCAACAGCGCGTCGCGCAGTGCGGGTGTGTTGAGCCCGGGCTCGAGTTGGAGCGTGTCAGGCATCCACTGGTGATGGAACCTCGGCGCCGCGACGGCCTCGCTCGCGTCCATATTGAACAAAACCACGTTGAGGATCGACTGCATCGTGCCGCTGATGATGCGTGGCCCACCAGACGCCCCCGCGAGCACGAGCGGCCGATGATCCAGTTCATGCCCCGCGAGCACGATCGTCGGCGTCATGCACGACAAAGGCCGCTTCCCCGCGCGCGGGCGATTGCGTGACGCATGCTTGAGCCCGAACGCGTTCGCCTTCCCCTCGCGAGCCTGGAAATCGTCCATCTCGTTGTTCAGGAAGAACCCATAGCGTTCAACGGCCACGCACGAACCGAAGTACAGATTGATCGTCTCGGTGCAACTCACAACGCCGCCCCGATCATCGACGACGCTGAGGTGGCTGGTCCCCCCCGCTTGCGGCGCTTCTTCCGCCAGCCCGTATTCTGCAGTGGGTAGCGTCGCAGTGGGATCAATCTTCGACGCACGCTCGGCCAGATACTTGGGATCCAGGAGCGTCCGAATCGGCACGTTGACAAACCTCGGATCACCCAGCCAACGCGCCCGATCCGCGAACGCGTGCTTGCAGCACTCCGTAATGAGATGGACATACTCAGCACTCCCGCGCCCGGCCTTGATGGCGTCCTTGAGATACGCGGGCCGATGCCCCAGCATCGCAAAGACCTGCGCAAGCACGATCCCGCCACTGCTGGGCAATGGCATCGTGAGCACGCGCGAAGTCGCAAGATCGCACTGGAAAGGCTCCATCTCGCGAGGCTTGTACGACTTCAGATCCTCGAGCGACATCCACCCGCCCGACCCAAGCACGGCATCGACAATCGACTGCGCTACATCGCCCTCGTAGAACCCCGCGTTTCCCTTCTTCGCGATCACGCGCAGCGCGCGCGCCTGATCAACCAGCGAGATGCGATCCCCCACCCGCACCGAGCCGCGATGCAGCATCGTTTCCCACAGGAACGAAAACCGCTTCACGCCCGGATCGTTCTCGCGCATCCACTCGATCGTCTCCTTCGCGGCGACGTTCACAAAATGCGCGTCCGCAACAAAGCCCGACTCCGCAGCACGGATCGCTGGGGCAAGCACGTCTTCTCTTGACATCGTCCCGTACTTGTCGAGTGCGTGTAGCAGCCCCGCGACGGTGCCGGGGATGCAGATCGCCTTCCCGCCGTGGGTGCTCGCGTGCGGATCGTCGTTCTTCTCAAACGTGTCTTCAGCGACGCCCATCGGCGCGGTCTCGCGATAATCGATCGCCGTCGCAACCGCTTCCTTGTTTTTGCGACGATCGTCCGCTGGCAGGTGGATGACCATGAACCCGCCGCCACCGATGCCGCAGGAGTACGGCCGAACGACCGAGAGCGTGAAACTAGCCGCGACCGCCGCATCCACCGCGTTACCGCCCGCCTTGAGGATCTCAACGCCCGCCTTGGACGCGATCTCATGGTCGGCGGCGACGGCGGCCTGCTTGAAGACGTGCTTGAACATGCTGGGCAACTGGCACCTCCGTGCGACATGACACCGACACATCATTGGCCATCGGCGAGGCCGCCGACGAAGCGGGCGCAATGCCGATACTCTGTGCCCGTGATCAAGTACCTTGGATCCAAGCGACTGTTGCTGCCGGTGATCCGGGGAATCATCGACCATTTGCCCGGCGAGCCGCAAAGTGTGCTGGACCTTTTCTCGGGCACTTCCCGCGTAGGGCACGCCCTGAAGCGGCCCGTAAATGGTCGCAGTTACCGCGTCCTCGCCAACGACCACAACGCCTACGCCGCCACCCTCGCCCGTTGCTATGTCCAGGCGGATCGCGAGGACGTTTTGCGCCACGCCACCCAACTCGTCGGCGAGTTCAACGCCCTCGCACGCAGAACCGACCTCCCCGACGGGTACTTCACAAAGGTCTTCTGCCAGGAATCGCGCTACATCCAGGAAAAGAATGGCCGCCGCATCGACGCGATTCGCGACGCAATCCTGCGGAAGTCGCTCTCGCCCACACTCGAGGCGGTCATGCTCGTCTCGCTCATGGAAGCCGCGGACCGCGTGGACTCCACCACAGGCGTTCAGATGGCCTACCTCAAGGGCTGGTCGCCCAGGTCACACAACAACCTGACCCTCCGCGTGCCGGACGTTCTGCCACGATCTCCAGTCGGCCCGTGCGAAGCACACCAACTGAACGCGCTCGCCGCCGCCCAATCCATCGAAGCCGACGTCGCGTACATCGACCCTCCCTACAACCAACACTCATACCTCGGCAACTACCACGTCTGGGAATCCCTCGTACGCTGGGACAAGCCCGCGACCTATGGCGTGGCGTGCAAGCGCGAAGACGTCCGCGAACGCAAGAGCGAGTTCAACTCCCGCGCCCGATGCAAGGACGCCATGCACCAGGTCCTCGCCGCACTGCGCGTGCGAACCGCCGTCGTGTCCTTCAGCGACGAGGGGTACATCTCGCGCGACGAGATGATCGACATGCTCGGCAGACGATTCAGTGGCCCGGACCATGTCGTGGTGATCAGTCAGGACTTCAAGCGATACGTCGGCGCTCAGATCGGCATCCACAATCCGCAAGGCGAAAAAGTCGGCACGGTCGGTCGCTTGCGCAACACCGAGTACATCTTTGTGGCGTCCGAACTGCCGTTGCCGAACGGCTAAGCCGAACTACGCCTTCGCAAGGCTGCGCTTAAACCACTCGATCGTCTCGCTCAGGCCCTGCTCCAAACTCGCGAACGGCTCGTACGCAAGGAGCGTCCGAGCCTTGGTGATGTCCGCGACGGAGTGCTTCACATCCCCAGGCCGCGCTGGCTGATACACCGGTCGCAGTTGGGGCTGGTTGAACCGCTCAGCCATGAGGATCGCCAGGTCCGTCACCGACACACGCCGCCCGGTGCCGATGTTCATGATTTCCCCCTTGAGGGGCTTGCCGCTCGCTCCCGCAAGGAGCGTCGCGAGGACCGCATTGTCCACGAACGTAAAATCACGCGTCTGCGTCCCGTCACCAAAGATCAGCGGCGCCTTTCCGTTGCTGAGGTTCTTGGCAAACGCCGCAATGACCGCCGCATACGCCGAGTCCGCCGATTGACGCGGGCCGAAAATGTTGAAGTACCTCAGCCCCACAGTGGACAACCCATAGCAATGCGCCCACGTCGCGAGCAGGTGCTCACCGGCCAGTTTGCTCGCGCCGTATGGAGACAGCACCTGTGGCATCTGCGTCTCGACCTTGGGCAGTTCGGGCTGGTCGCCATACGCCGACGATGACGCCGCGAACACCACCCGCTCCGCCGGCGCATTTCGAGCGGCTTCCAGAACGCGAAGCGTGCCCGTCGTGTTCACCGACCACGTCCGCTGCGGCTCCTCCACCGACTTGGGAACCGAACCCAACGCGGCAAGGTGAAACACCGTCTTCGCGCCCTCGCACGCATCCTGGAGCGCGGCATCGTCCAGAATCGACCCATGCACAAACCGGATCCGATCAGGCTCCATCTCGATCAGCGGAGCAAGATTCTCAAGATTCGAGTTGGACAGATCGTCAATAACCGAAATCGATGCACCCAGCGACACGAGCGCATCAATGAGGTGCCCACCGATGAACCCCGCGCCTCCCGTGACGCAGACCTGCCGCCCCTGATAGAACGTGCGGAGTTGGCTCACTCGGTCGGCGGGGAGTTTCATGCTGCCCGCATTGTATCGTGAAACTCGCCAAAGCACCAGAGGACCCAGACTTGGCTCGGAACGCGCAGAAAAAGACCCCGCCTCGGGGCGGGGTCTGCAATCTCACTCAAACTGGCTTCTGCTCTCAGAACCTCAGCAACCAGCCTCAAAGTGGCTGAGGAAGAACAGCAAATCATTGATATCGATGCCGCCGTCCGGCACGCCCAAACCGCTCCCGTTGTCGAGGTCCGCATCGATCGCACCCGCCTCGAACTTGTTGAGGAAGTACAGCAAGTCGTTGATGTCGATGCCGCCATCTGGCGTGCCAGTGCCCGACCCGTTATCAAGATCGGCGGGGCATCCGGTCGCAATGTCAATCACGACGGCGTTGCTCGTCGCAGTCCCGCACGTGTTCGTCACTACAACATCAAACGAACCAGCCTCGGCATTGGTCACCGCAGCGATGTTGAGCGTCGCCGTGCCGGTGCCGCTGTAGGGAGCAACGTCCGACAGGTTGGTTGTGTTGCGACGCCACTGGTACGACACGCCGGGCGTGCCCGTCGCGACCACGCTCGCAGTCGCGGGCGAGCCGGAGTTCACCGTGCTGCCCGTTGGCTGGGTCGAGATCTGGGGACCCTGATTCACCGTGAGCGCCACCGCGTTCGAAGTGGTGTTTCCACACGAGTTGGTGAGCACGCAGTCGTACGAACCAACATCGCCCAGCGCTGCCGTGCCGCTCAAAGTCGGCCCCGTCGCGCCAGAGATGTTCGCCAGATTCTTGCGCCACTGGTACGTGACGGTCGTGGTCGCCGCCACCGAGAACGAGAAAGGCTGGCCTTCACACACGCCCTGGGCCGAAGGCTGCAGTGACACCTGGGGAACATCGTTCACCGTGAGCAAAGCCCCACTGCTCGTCACACTCGTGCACGAGTTAGTCGCCACGCAGTCGTACGTTCCCTGGCTCGCCGCGCTGACCGACGGGATCGAATAGGATGTGCCGGTCGCGCCGCCGATGTTCACGCCATTCTTCCTCCATTGCAGCGTCGGAGCGGGAGAGCCCGTGGCCGAGGCGGTGAAGGTGACCGGAGAACCAGCGCACAGCGTTTGGCTGGCGGGCGATGTGTTGAAGGACGGTGCGACGTTGACCGTCAAGGTCGCCGGGTTTGAAGTGAGGTTGCCGCAGAGATTGCCAACGATGCAGGTGTACTCACCCTGATCGGCCAGAGTCACCGGGTTGATGTTCAACGTGGCCAAGTTGGCGCCGACGATGTCCGACCCGTCGAGTTGCCATTGGTACGAGGGTGATGTTCCCGTCGCCGTGACCGAGAACGATGCGGATGCCCCGACGCATCGAGTCAGATTCGAAGGATTGCCCGTGATGTTGAGGCTCTCGGTCACCGACAACGTCGCGTTGTTCGTCGTGACGTTACCACAGGTGTTCGTGATGAAACAGGAGTAGGTCCCGACATCGCCAGCGACGACCGACGGAATCGTGTAGGTCGGCGAAGTCGCGCCCGCGATATTGCTGACGCCCTTGCGCCACTGATACGTGTACGTGCCCGCACCGCTCATGCTGACGGAGAACGATGCCGAAGAACCAGTGCATCGAGCCAAAGACGACGGCTGAGTCCCAATCGTCGGAGCGCTGCTGAGCGTAACGGCCGCCGCGGTGCTCGTCGTGTTGCTGCACGCGTTGGTCACGACAACGTCGTACGAGCCCGCGTCACCCGCGACCGACGTTGCGATCGAGTAGGTCGACAAAGTCGCACCAACGATGTTGACGGTGTTCTTGCGCCACTGATATCCGGTCGCGCCAGTCGCAGTCACCGAAAGGTTGATCGCCGAACCAGTGCACACCGACACCGGAGTCGGCTGAACCGTAATCGCTGGCGCGCTGCACGTGGTGTAGTCCCATCCCATCGCGTCGAACATGTTGATGTCCGAAGTGCGGAAGAAGTTGGGATAGAAAGTCTGCCCGTTCGCAAGCGTCGGATCCATGATGCCAATCGCCGCTCCCTGGTCAAAGAAGTGGCTCGCCTGGTTCGGGTTTCCATCCGACATGCGATACTCGGCCGAAATGATGTCGCTATTCACGTCATCATTGGTCGGATTGTTGAAATCAACCTCACGAGCGGCCGTCTGGAACTCGGCCGTCGTGTCCGGATTCGTGTCGCCAATCGCCGCGCGATCGATCCTCGCAAAGCGGTACAGGTCCAGCGTCTCAATCTCCGCCGTGCGGAAATCCGCGGCGGACGTGAAGCCCATGCAGTGCCCGGTCTCGTGCACCACCGTGTCCACCAGCGACAGCAATGAGCCGCCAACACCGTTGCTAGGGTCAAAGTCGAAACTGAACGCGCTGTTGTACTGCATCGAGCAATCGGTGCCGGCATTGGTACCGACCGTCGACTTGTAGTTCGCGCGGGTCCAGAACACCACGTTCTCATTCGTCACCGTGGCCGATGCCGCGTCGTAGCGAACAGGAACGGTCGTGCCCGTGGGCAGAAAGTCCTGGATGGTGTCGTCGCCGTCCTGCCCGTTGATCAGCCCAGTGCGCGAGGTCGAATACGCAACACTGTTCACGTAGTTCGAACCCGTCGAACCAATCACGCTTCCGCCGAGATTGGCCCACGACACATTGATCGTCACCGTGATCGGATCCGAAAACAGCGACTCGATGTACGTCTCCGCAGTCGTGAACGACGCCGCCGCGCCCGACGGCATGTTCGTCGTGTTCACGTTGAACACGATGTTGATGCCCGCCCCACGCGTCGCCGCACCCGTCTGGGGCGTGTCGATCACGATGATGTTCGCCTGGTCAGCCATCTGCGCCGCGTGCGTTTCAGCAATCGTCTTCAGTTGCGCTTCGGTCAGCGGCGAAGACCCACACATGGCGCGCCAGCGCGTCTCAGTGTCGTACGTCCGCTCAATGCCGTCCGCGTACGTGATCGAAGTGATCGGCCCCGTCGGCTCGACATACATCGCAGGCCGCTGCGCAACCATGCGCTCCAGCAATCCCGCGCCCGCCTGCGCACTGTTCGGCGCGGTCTGTGCCAAGGCAGCGCTCAATCCAAACTCGCACGCGAGTCCGACCGCTCCAAGCAACAACACCACGCCCGCTTTGACCTTCTGCATCATTCACCCCTTGGCTAAAACCAAAATCCCCGCACGAGCGCGCGGACCGCGATATCGGCATCGTACCGACTTGGGACCGTACCGCAAGCCCGAGACGGCCTTTTCATCCCCAAATGGGTGCAACTTCGCAACCAATGGGTCCCCATCCACAAGGTGCACTTCCTCCGCCAGAAACGCCCCGGACCACAATCCCCGCGGCGGACCAGAACCTCGACCGACCGATCGAGACTCAAACGCAACCCGCGTGTGCCCACAAGCACCCGTTCTTGGCCAGTTTCATAGCCTCAGCGCGCACCGCCACCACACCGCGGCTCACGCAAGCACGACGCCAAACGCGGCGCCCCTGCAGGTATTGCAGTCAACACCTCACAAAAAGGCGACCAAGCGTTCATGTCCCATAAGCGACCCGGCGCACGACCCCGTACCAGCCCGCGCCCTCGCGCCGACTGACAGTCCTGACTGACGTCAGATGTTCGCGTCCGTCACGCGGAGCACTTCAGGGATCGTCGTGAGCCCCGACACCACCTTGCGCATCCCGTCCTGACGCAGCGTCACCATGCCGCGTTCGATGCACAAGCGTCGGAACTCCGACACGTTCGGGTTGCGAGAGATGATGTCTCGCACCTGATCATCAATCGCGAGCATCTCGTAGATGCCAACGCGACCCGCGTACCCCGTCTGCCGGCACTTGTCGCACCCCTTCGCGACCCACACCTCATTCGCATCGAACGACTGCATCGTCAGGAACTCGCGAATCTCTTCGCTGGGCTGCTCCAGCACCTTGCAGTTGAGGCACAGGCGGCGGATCAGTCGCTGCGCCAACACGCCGTTCACCGCAGCACCCACAAGGAAAGGCTCTAGCCCGATGTTGATCAGTCGCGTGATCGACGACGGCGCGTCATTGGTGTGCAACGTCGAGAGCACCAAGTGCCCCGTGAGCGCTGCCTGCACCGCAACGTGCGCCGTTTCCTGGTCGCGAATTTCGCCCAGCATGATGACGTCGGGGTCCTGACGAAGCAGACTTCGCAGCGCCGCCGCGAACGTCATGCCGATCTTCTCGTGCATCTGCGTCTGCGTGATCCCCTCGAGGTGATACTCGACCGGGTCTTCAACCGTCGAGATGTTCATCGAGTTCTTGTCCAGGATCCGCAGCGACGAATACAGCGTCGTCGTCTTACCCGAACCGGTCGGCCCCGTCACCAGCACGATCCCGTGCGGCGCGTTCACCAACTTCTTCCAGATCACCAGCGTGTCCTCGTCGAACCCCAGGTTGTCTAGTTCGACGTTGATCGACTTCGTATCCAGAATACGAAGCACGACCTTCTCGCCATACGTATTGGGCAGCGTCGACATACGCAAGTCGAGTTTTCGACCCTGCACCGAACAGCGAATACGCCCGTCCTGCGGCAGTCGTCGCTCAGAAATATCCAGATTGCCCATGATCTTGAGGCGCGAAATGATCGCAGGCCCCATCGTCGCCGGCGGGTTCATCATCTCGAACAACTCGCCGTCGATGCGGAAACGCACGCGCAACTTCTTGTCCGAAGGCTCGATGTGAATATCGCTCGCGCCTTCCTTTACCGCGTTCTGGATGATGAAGTTGACGTACCGAATAACCGGGCTCTCGCCGGCTTCCTTCTCAAGGTCAACCTCAGAACCAGACTCACGCTTCTCAACCGTGACGTCCGTGTCATCCACCTCGGACAGAATCTTGGACACGTCCACGTCGGGCGCGGTGCCCTCGCCGATGATCTCCATCGCGCCCTTGATGTCGTAACTCGGCACCAGCACGATCTTCACCGACGGCACGCCCAGCCGCTGGCGGATCTCGTCCACCAGAAACACGTTCTCCGCCTGCGTCGCGCCCACGACCACGCGCGAGCCTTCAGTTCGCAAAGGCAGCACCAGGTTCTTGCGGCAGAACTCGGGCGTCAGCCGCTGCAGCATCTTGCCGTCAAACCCGCCATCCAGCCCGCGATCAAGATCAACACGCTCAAACGAGATCCCCGCGAGTTCCGCCCTCGCCTGCACCATCGCAACCTCGTCGGCGCCCTGCTCGACAAGCACCTCATCCAGGCGCCGACCCGGCGAACCACGCACCACACCCTGAGCCACGCTCAGTTTGTCCGCCGTGATGATCCCCTTCGAAACCAGGTACTGACCCAACTCCACGATCGAGTCATCGCTCGCGCTCGACTCGGGCTTGTACAAATCGCTGCTCGTCGGCGCCACCGACGAGTTCTCTCGGACAACATGCGGCCGCGAGTGCCCCTCGCCCGACTCATCGTCGGCAAAGTTCCGCTGGTTCGCGGGCATCGAAGGCAAAGGAGAGAACGTGGGCTCGCCATCTTCCGTCTTCCCCTTCGGAAGCCGTTTGCCCTTCGCGGCGTCGGGCTTGTCCTGCGCGACGCCGAGTTCGTTGAGGATGTCGTCGATGTTGTACTTCGCCACGCCGATCCCTCCGCGGGCATCCGCCCGCCCTCCCAATCACATCCGCCGCAGACCCTCTCACCGCTTCTTGGGCGATGAGCCGGCCTTGCCAACCTTCATCTCAATCTCGAACGTCTCGGTATTGGCCTCGACGGTCACGGAGCGATGATCGATCGCGCGGACAATGAACTTCTCATTCACAAGATCGCCAATGCGATAGAACTTCCCATCGATGCGCGCCAGCGGAACCTTGCCGCCCATCACGCTCTGCAGTTCCAACTTCTTCGCCGCCTCGCGGTCCATCGCGATCTTCGTGAGCCGATTGCTCTCCGTCCGGTCCTCGGGCGCCTTGGGAGTCATGTCGATCTGTTCAAACGGCTTCGCCACCTTCTGATCCGTCGGGATCAACGCCGGGATCTTCGCCAGTTCGCCCAGCGCAATATCCAGCGGCGTCTGCAACTGCTGCAGGTCCTTCATGATCCGGTCGTAGCGTGCAACCTTCTCAGGCTCATCCTGCACCTGCGCGGGCTGGATCGTGGACTTCTGATCCTTGAAGTTGATGCCAGACTTCATCCCGATGTGCCGCATGCTCGCCAGCGCCGCCGCCGACACGCCCAGGATAATCACCAGCACCACCGCCTGCGCGTTCACCTTCACCTTGCGCGGTGCGTGCGCATCACCCTCCATGCCCGGCATCGGAAACGTGCCTGTACGAGGAACCAGATCGTTCGAGTTGGTCGTCATGGCTTAGAACTCCTCTCCAGTCGCGTCCGCCGTGCGCTTCTTGCCCGGCTGGAAATAGATGCTCAGCGTGAAATCCACCTTGTCCGAAACCACGCCCTCAGTCCCCATCAACTTGTCGTCGCGGTTGATCTTGAAGTCCGTGATCCGCATGATGCGGGGCAACTTCTCAACGTTCGCGAGGAACACGAAGAACGACCGGAAGTCGCCCTTGATGTTCATCTCAAGGGGCTGTTCCATATAGAGCGCCGCCTGCACAGGCTTCGTGCTCTTCATCGTCGGGTCCTGAAGCCCCGCCTGAAGCGCGAGGTCCGACACCTGCCGAACAACGTCGGAGATCTCCTTGTCGCTGGGCAGGCGCGTCTCCGCCGCCGTCACGTTCTGCCGGATCTCCTCGATCGCCTTCTCAAGATCAGCATTGCGCGCCGTCTCTTCACGCAACTTGTCCAGGAGTTTCTTCGTGTACTCCACGTCCTGGCGCGCGCGGTTGATCTCGTTGTTCTGTGGCCGGAACACGAGGAAGTAACTCGCGACCGGCATGCCGACGACAGCCGCCAGCAGGATGATGCCTCTCAATCCAGTAAGCATGAAACGTCACTCCTTGCTGGCGCCTTTATTGGGGCTGCGTTGGGTCCTGGGGTTGGTTGGGCTGCGCCTCCTGGTGAGGCTCAGGCGTCTTGGGCGTCGTCGGATCTGCCACCGGCGTGCTCTCTGGAACCGGCGTCGGAACCGGCGCGGGCGTCGCCTCTGGCGCGGGGGCAGGTGCCTGCGCAGTCTCGGCCGGCGTCGTGCCGCTCGCGTCCGCCGCGTTCGAAGGCTGGGGCTGGCGAGGAGCCGCCGGCTTGATCAAGGGCTGCTTCTTCTCCGCCTCGGGCGC
>Ga0075163_10008471_pt1 | contig 13540 bp, 13 predicted proteins | sample JI1023141ADNA_FD_71478 | JGI IMG/M metagenome (GOLD analysis project Ga0075163, IMG submission 71478) | Wastewater effluent complex algal communities from Wisconsin, to seasonally profile nutrient transformation and Carbon sequestration -... | ecosystem: Engineered > WWTP > Effluent > Algae...
TCGCCTCGCCGTCGTCGGCGTCGTCCTCGGCATCGGCGTCATGATCCGGTTCGTCAACGTGCTGGCCGCGCCCGCCATCGGCCTCACGATCGTCCTCGGCGCGCCGCGCGGCCGCCGGGTGCAGGCCATCGCGCTCGGCCTCGCCGTCATCCCCGCGGTCGCGGCGCTCACGTCGATCGCGCTGTGGCCGCGGCTGTGGTCGCACCCGATCGCGCACCTCGAGCAGGCCTGGGACAAGCTCAAGGGCACCCACTCGGCCGAGCCGTTCCTCGGCCGGCTGACGGCGACGCCGCCGCGCTGGTACTTCCTCGCCTACCTCGGCGCGACCGCGCCGCTCGGCCTCGCGCTCGCGGCCATCGTCGGCAAGCTGGCGTGGCTCCGCGATCGCGCGCGCTGGCGCGGGCTGCTGATCGTCGCCGCGTGGGCGGCGGCGCCGCTCGGCGTGATGTTCTCGCCGGTCCGGCAGGACGGCGTGCGCTACGTGATCCCGACCTTGCTCATGCTGGCGATGCTCGCCGGCGCCGGCGCGGTCGCGCTCGGCGAGCTGGTCGCGCGGCGGTGGTCGCGACCGCCGTGGCTGACCGCGATCCCGACCGGGCTGCTGGTCGCCTACCTGCTGGTGGTCTGCGTCCGCATCCGGCCCTACTACCTCGACTACTACGGCGAGCAGGTCGGCGGCACCGCCGCGGTCGCCCGCAGCCGGCGCTTCGAGGTCGCGTGGTGGGGCGAGGGCTTGCAGAGCGCGATCGGCTACGTCAACCGCCACGCCGGCCCCGGCGATCGCGTCCACCGCGGCTGCGTGGAGCCCGTCCACCTGACCTGGTTCCGCGGCGACCTCTGGGAGCCGGTCGCCGATCCGCGGGCCGCGCGCTGGCTGGTCCACTACCAGCCGAGCTGGCGGCCGTGCCCGGTCCCGGCCGGCGCGGTCGCCGTGTTCACCGCCCGCGCTGGCGGCGCCCCGCTCGCCCTCGTCTACCGCATCGATCCCCCAGCCCTGGACGCATCGCCATGACCCCACGCCGCCTGGCGATCTACCGCGACGCCGATCGCGCCACCGACGCGGTCGCGGCCGCGACCGGGCTGGCCTGTCCGACCGGCTGCGGCGCGTGCTGCGTCCGGACCCCGCCCCACGTCAGCGTGTCCGACGCCGCGCCGCTGGCCCGGGCGGCGATCGAGTCGGGCGAGGCCGAGGCGCTGCTCGAGCGCGCGCGCGCCACCGGGCCCGGCCCGTGCGTGCTGTTCGCGCCCGGCCGGCTGCCGGGCGGCTGCACGGTCTACGCGATCCGGCCGGTGATCTGCCGGCTGTTCGCGTTCGCCGCGGTCCGCGACAAGCACGGCGCGCTCGAGCTCGCCATCTGCCGCGAGCACAAGGCCGCCGATCCGGCGGCGCCAGCCCGGGTCGCCGCCTACCTCGCCGCCGGCGGCGAGGCGCCGTCGTTCACCGACGTCCAGCAGGACGCCCACGATCCCGACGACGGCCCGGCCGAGCTGATGCCGATCAACCTCGCCCTCGCCCGCGCCCTCGAGCGCGAGCTGCTGCGCAGCCAGTACCGCTAGCCGCGCCGCCCTGACGTTCGCTGCGCACCGCGCGGCCGACGCCGCGCCGCGATCACTTCACCTTGTCGGTGAGGATGGTGATCGTGCGGCCGGGGTTGTCGCCCTCGGGCGTCTCGATCACGACGAACGCGCTGCCGACCTCGCGCAGCGCGGCGCCGCCGTGGCCGGTGGTCCAGGTCCACTCGATCTTGGTCCGGGTCATCGCCCGGGTGCCGCCGCCCTTGAGGCTGTCGGTGAAGGCGCGGACCGGCTTGCTCAGCGTGACCTTGCCCTTGCCGGCCAGCACCGCGCGGACCGCGGCGGTGGCGTCGTCGACCGCCTTGGTGTCGACGCCGGGCGCGCCCTCGACCTCGCGCAGGGTGGCCGACAGCTGGGGGCCGTCCTTGTCGACCCGCAGCACCACCAGGCTGGCGTCGTCGGTCAGCGCGGTCTCGAGATCGGTGTCGGCCTCGATCGACACGCTGAGGCCGATCCACAGCCCGGGCTTCATGGTGTGCGGCTTGCCCTTGGCCCATTCCGCGGCCGGGCACCACAGCCGGTGCTTGGAGGCCTTGTTGCCGCAGTCGGCGCCCTGGCGCAGCTTGGCGACCGCGTCGGCGGTCGGATCGGCGGCGGCCGACGACACGCCACCGAGCACGAGCGCCGCGGACGCCAGCCACATCAGCGAGGACGACGATCGGTTCATGTCCGAAAGCTCGCGCGCCCGTCCCCGGTGGTCAAGTCGGTTGGTGGTCGTCATCACCGTCACGGACGGTTGGGCCGGGCCCGGCATTCAATCGCGGGCCACCGCGACCGGCCCTGGTATGGTGGGCGGCGCATGACGCAGATCGTCTACTGGCGACGGGAGCTGCCGCCGCTGAGCGAGCAGATCGAGGGCGAGCACGAGATCACCGCCGACAGCGCGCGGGTCCACGGCGGGTGGGGCGATCGCGACGTGCTGTGGAGCCAGTGCCACGACGACCTGATGGCGCGGGCCCGGGCCCGGATCGGCGACGAGGTCACCCGCCTGGGCGGCAGCTGCGCCCATGTGGTCGACGAGGTGATCGCGGTCCGGCGCGACGACGGCGCCGGCGACTTCTGGTTGAGCGGGACGTTCCGCTACGTGATGTACGTCCACCCGCCGGCGGCGATCACGCCGTGAGGTCGGGCGCGGCCCGGCGCGCGCGCTGCCGGTAGTCGGCGGCGTAGGCGTCCTCGCCGAGCGCGGCCCAGGCCCGGGCCAGGTCGAGGCAGCGCTCGGCCTCGAGCGGCGGCCGCAGCTCGGCCTGCTGCCACAGCCGCTCGAACACCGCGATCGCGTCGGTGGCCCGGCCCAGCGCGAGGAGCGCCAGGCCCTCGGTGTGCAAGACCGCCGGCGCGTCGAGGCCGAGCGCGATCGCGGCCCGGACCTGGTCGAGGGCCTGGCTGGCCGCGGCGCCGGTGGCGCCCAGGCGGAGCGCGGCGTAGGCGCGGTTGTTGAGCCAGCCGGCGCGGGTGCCGGCCTCGGCCCGGGCCAGGTCGTCGTCGGTGATGGCGTCGAGCGCGGCGGCGCCGCCTTCGTGGTGGCCGCCGGCCAGGAGCACCGCCGCCACCGACACCCGGGCCGCGGTCCGGCGCGCGCCCGACCAGGCGACCAGCGCGCACAGCCGGTACAGCCGGCCGGCGCGGCCGAGCGCGCCGCGGGCGAACGCCCCCCGGGCCAGCCGGGGCAGCCAGGCCCGGGCCAGGAGCCCGAGCGCGGTCGCGGTCATCGCCGCCAGCACCGCGCCGCCGACGCCGAGGGCGACGCCGGCGGCGACCACCGCCGCGGCGGCCGCGACCAGCAGCGCGAGCCCGAGCATCGGCAGCACGATAGCGCGCCATCGACGGTCGTGGTAACGACCTGGGCCGTGTCCGACCCGCTGGTCCAGATCCGTCGCCGGGACGCCGACGCCGCGCCGACGTCGACGTCGACGGCTGCCGCGCCGAGCGACGGCCCCCGCCTGTACGTCGAGACCCACGGCTGCCAGATGAACGTCGCCGACTCGGACCTGCTGATCGGCATCCTGGCCGGCGCCGGCTACCGTCGGGTCGACCGGCCCGACCAGGCCGACGTGGTGGTGGTCAACACCTGCGCGGTGCGCGACAAGGCCGAGGCCAAGGTGATCGGCCGGGCCCACGAGCTGGGCGCGCTGCAGCGCAAGCGGCCGGAGCTGGTGCTGGCGATCGTCGGCTGCATGGCCGAGCACCTCAAGGACGGGCTGGCCGACGCCGCGCCGGTCGACGTCATCGCCGGGCCCGACAGCTACCGCCGGTTGCCCGAGCTGCTGGCGACGTCGCGGGCCGCCCGGGTCGGGGCCACCGCGACCTCGGCGGTGCCGCCGGTGATCGACGTCCGCCTCGACAAGGACGAGACCTACGAGGGCCTGTCGACCGCCGAGGGCAGTGACGGCGTGTCGGGCTTCGTCACCATCCAGCGCGGCTGCGACAAGTTCTGCACCTTCTGCGTGGTGCCGTTCACCCGCGGCCGCGAGCGCGGCACCTCGCCGCGCGAGGTCCTCCGCCAGGTCCGCGAGCTGGCGGCCCGCGGGGTCAAGGAGGTCGTGCTCCTCGGCCAGACCGTCAACTCCTACGTCTGGGAGGACGTCGGCTTCGCCGACCTGTTGCGCGCGGTCGCCCGGGTCGACGGCATCGCCCGGGTCCGCTTCACCTCGCCGTACCCGGTCGACTTCACCGACGACGTCATCGCCGCGATCGCCGACGAGCCGGCGATCGGCGCGTACGTCCACCTGCCGGTCCAGTCGGGCTCCGACGCGGTGCTGGCCCGGATGCGGCGCGGCTACACCGTCGCCGAGTACCGGGCGATCGTCGGCCGGCTGCGGGCGGCGATGCCCGACATCGCGCTGTCGACCGACATCCTGACCGGCTTCGCCGGCGAGACCGAGGACGATCACGCCCAGACCCTGGCGCTGATGCGCGAGGTCCGGTTCGACAGCGCGTTCATGTTCGCCTACAGCGAGCGCGACCTGACCTACGCGGCCAAGAAGCTGGCCGACGACGTCCCCGACCCGATCAAGAAGCGGCGGCTGACCGAGATCGTCGCCCTGCAGGAGCAGATCAGCGGCGAGGTGTTCGCCGCCCAGGTCGGCCGGCGCGAGCGGGTCCTGGTCCACCAGCCGAGCCGGCGCGATCCGCAGCAGATGATGGGCCGCACCGACGGCTGGAAGACGGTCATCCTGCCGCGCGGCGTCGGCCAGCCCGGCGAGCTGGTCGACGTCACGATCGTGCGGGCGACGATGGCGACCCTGTTCGGCGAGCCGGTCTAGGTCAGCGCAGCCGCCCGATCGGATCAGCGCAGGCGATCGATCAGCGCGGCCGCGACCCGGGGATCGGTCAGCAGGCCGAGGTGGCCGAGGTCGTCGTAGAGCAGCTCGTCGGCGCCGGTGACCCGGGCCTGGCGCGAGCCGGGCACCAGCGCGTCGGACCGCGACCAGACCACGGTCAGCCGGGTGCGGGTCGGCTGGGGCGCGGCGTCGAGCCGCTGGATCAGCGTCGAGCCGAGCAGGAGCTCCTTGGCCGGGCGACCGAAGCCGACCGCGCTGACGTCGGTGCCGCGGTGGGGCGAGCCGAGGGTGATGAGGTTGGCGACCACGCCGTCGCCGCCGAGCAGGGTGACGAAGTAGCGGCCGACCACCCCGCCCATCGAGTGGCCGACGACGTCGACCTGGGCGGCGCCGGTCCGGGCCCGGACGTCCTCGATCAGGTCGCCCAGCTTGCGGGCGGCGCTACCGGTCTTGCCCAGGCTCCAGTACTCGAAGCCGAGGATCGGGCCGAGCCCGGCGGCGGCGAGGCGGCGGGCCAGCGGGCGGAAGTTGGCCTGGCCCATCGCGTAGCCGTGGACGACGATGATCGGCCGCGGCCCGTGGCCGCCGTGGCCGGGCATGGGCAGGAAGCCGAGCGGCCGGGTCGCGGTCATCGCCACCGCGGTCGCCCACTCGCGCAGGGCGACGCCGACCTGACCGGCGGGCGCGGCCCGATCCTTGCGGCGGCGCGACGCCGCCATCAGCAGGTGGGGCACGAGCGGATAGACCCCGGTCACCATCGCGGTGCCGGCGGCGGCGGCGAGGGCGCCGCGCCAGGCGAGCTGGCGCGGCGACAACCGGGCGAACGACGAATGTGGGCGCAGGGTACGGTCCTCAGATCCCGGGGACCGACGATTCGATCTCGCGCGCCTCGTCGGCCGGCAGGCCGAGCTGATCGCGCAGCCGGGTCAGCATCTCGCGCTCGCCGGGCGCGACCTCGCGGTCGAGCACCGCCATCCGGCAGGCGGCGCGGTAGACGCCGCGCTTGGCGTCGAGCGACAGGGCGGCCAGGCTCGCGTCCTCGAGGGTGACCGGGCCGTCGAGGAAGCCGGTCGCGGTCGCCCGGTCGGCGTCGTCGAGCTCGGCGCCGTCGATCAGCCGGCGGAGCGCGTGGGCCTCGGCGTCGGCGAGCTTGCCGTCGGCCCAGGCGGTCGCGGCCCAGATCCGGATCACGGTCAGGAACGAAGAGTCGGCCATGGCCGACGATACTGGCGAGCGCGGCCGGTGCGCAACCGGGCCGGCCGCGCCCGTCACAGCGCGATGGTGACCCCGACCCGGTCGTGGAGCAGGCGGGCCAGGGTCGGCCGTAGCTCCTCGTTGGTCCGGGTCGCCAGCCAGCGGCCGTCGGGCAGCGGATCGAAGTGCCAGGCGGTCGCCACCGCCGCCATCCAGATCTGGCCGGCGGCGCGATGGCTGTTGATCACCACCCGGGTGCCGTCGCGCAGGTCGAGGCGCAGGACCCCGGCCGCGGTCGACACCTCGCAGTCGTCGGGATCGATCGCCGACAGGCGCTCCTCGAGGTCCAAGAGCTCGGCGTGGGCGCGCTCGTCGAAGGCATCGGTCGTCACCCGGCCACCGTAGCAGACCGCGCCCGCGCCGCGCCGGCCATCGCCGGCTGCGATATGCTCGCCGCCGATGTCCCCCGATGCCGACGGCGGTGGTGGCGGGGCCGCGCGGGTCGGCGACGTCGTCGCCGGCCGCTACCGGGTCGAGGCGGTGCTCGGCCGCGGCGGCATGGGCCGGGTGCTGCGGGTCCGCCATCAGGTCCTGGGCAAGCCGTTCGCGCTCAAGCTGATCCGGACCCCGATCGCGACCGATCCGCGGATCCGCGAGCTGTTCTACCGCGAGGCCCGGCTGGCCTCGGCCTGCGTCCACGACCACATCTGCTCGATCGTCGACTTCGGCGAGGACCCGCGGTTCGGTCTGTTCATGGTCATGGAGTTGCTCGACGGCCAGAGCCTGCACGCCAAGCTGCGGGCCGGCGGCCGGGTCGCGCCTCGGGTGGCGTGCGACATCCTCTGGCAGACGGCCGACGCGGTCCGCGCCATCCACGCCCGCGCGATCGTGCACGGCGACATCAAGAGCGAGAACATCTTCCTGCTCCACGGCGCCGGGCCGCGCCGGATCAAGCTGCTCGACTTCGGCCTGTCGCGGCCCGATCGCGGCACCGCCGGCGGCGTCGACGGCACGCCCGAGTACCTGGCGCCCGAGCGGGTCCGGGGCGAGCCGGCCACCATCGCCGGCGACGTCTACGCGCTCGGCGTCGTCGCCTACGAGCTGTTCACCGGCGAGCTGCCGTTCACCGGCGCCGCCGACGAGGTCTTCGCCCACCAGCTCGCCACCCCGGTGCCGGCGCCGTCGACCCGGGTGCCCGAGCCGCTCGACGCCCGGGCCGACGCGCTGGTCGCCCGCGCCACCGCCAAGGCGGCGCGCGACCGCCACCCCGACGTCGCCAGCTTCCTCTACGAGCTGCGGACGTTGATGAACATGCTCGGCGTCGACACCAGCCGCCGGCGGGTCGCCGCCACCGAGCCCGGCCGCGAGCGCCGCGAGCTCGACGATCGGGCCCGGGCCGCGGCCGAGGTGTTCGCCCAGGCGCCGCTGCCGATGGCCGCGGTCGACGTCGGCGGCAAGGTCCGGATCGCCAACCGCGCCTTCCTCGAGCTGCTCGGGGTGGCCGGCGACGCCGCCGGGGTCGAGCTGCGCGACTCCGACCTGGTCGAGGTCTACCCGACCTTGCTCGCCGACCTGGCGCTGGCGCGGTCGGGGCGCGAACCGGTCAAGCGGGTCATCACGCTGCCCGCCGCCGACGGCGCGGCGGTCGAGGTCGCGGTGCTGCTGACGCCGGCGGCCAGCGGCAGCGACGTCACCGCCGGCGACGTCCACGTCGCGCTCCACCCGCTCGCGACCCGCGCCGCCGCCGGGGCCGCGCCCGCGGGTGGCGCCGCGCCGCGCGGGTGACGGCAAAATGCCGGCGACCCGCCCGGCGGCGGGTGTAGCTTCGGCCCATGCGCGCTCGCTGGCTGCCGTTCGCAACGCTCGTCCTCTCCCTCGCCGCCTGCGGCGACGATGGCGGCGGCGGCGACGCCGACGCTGGCGTCTACCCGGCGATGGCCGACCCGACCCGCGACATCGTCGCCACCGGGCTCGACATCGACCTCGCGACCCGGTCCGCGACCGCGACCATCACGCTGGCGCCGTCGGCCTCGACCGGCGCGTCGTTCGAGGTCGGCGACCTGACGATCACGTCGGTCACCAGCGGCGGCGTGCCCTTGATGTACGCGGTCGCCGCCAAGCAGCTCGACATCGGCGTGCCGCCGTCGACCGCGCCGCTGCCGATCGAGATCCGCTACGGCTTCCGCACCCACGAGAACAGCGACGGCCTCGACACCGACGGCTTCACGCTGATCTGGCCGTACTTCTGCGGCAACCTGTTCCCCTGCCACTCGCACCCGTCCGACGGCACCACCTTCGCGCTGTCGGTCCACGGTCAGGCCGCGGGCGTGGTGATCGCGCCGCCGACCATCCCGACCGACGCGCCGTCGTACATGGTGGCGTGGGCGACCGGCGACTACACCCGGCTCGAGCTCGGCACCACCACCGCCGGCACCCAGGTCGGCATGTGGTACGGGCCGGGCGAGATGGCGGCCGCGACCGCCGGCGGCGCCCACCTCCGCTTCGCCTTCGACTGGCTCGAGCAGCACGTCGGGCCCTACCGGTTCGGCGGCGTGGTCGGCTCGCTGTCGGCGAAGTGGGGCCGCAACGCCTACGGCGGCATGGAGCACCACCCGTACTGGCACGTCGCGTCGATCGCGCTCGGCGACGAGTCGGTCAACATCCACGAGGCCAGCCACGGCTGGTTCGGCAACGGGATCCGGATCAAGTGCTGGGAGGACTTCGTGCTCAGCGAGGGCACCGCCACCTACTACGAGGGCCGCCTGCTCGAGGAGGCCGGCGCCACCGCCGCCGCCAACCTGGCCTGGAGCGGCGTCGACCAGCAGCTCGCGACCTGGCGCAGCGGCAACGGCGGCGGGGTGGCGTGGCCGCAGAGCTGCGGCCAGGTCGACGTCCTCGACGACGGCCTGTTCTCCGAGGTGCCGTACGTCAAGGGCGCGGCGTTCCTGCGCGCGCTCGAGCAGAAGATCGGCCGGCCGATGTTCGACCTCGCGATCAAGACCTTCTACGGTCGCTTCGGCGGCAAGGCGGCCGGCATGGCCGACATGCTGGCGGTGTTCCGCGAGGTCTCGGGCTACGACCCGACCGCGTGCGCGCAGGCCTGGCTGGCCGTCCAGCGGCCGGTCCCCGCGCTCGCGCCCTGCATGTGAGGACCCCGAGCGCAGCGAGGGTCCGAAGAAACAAGGAGCGCCACCGCGGCCTCGTGAGGGCCCGCCGACCGCGCCGCCGATTCAATCTGGTCAAGGCGGCGGATCGGTCGGAAGGCGCAAGAGCGGGACGACCGCGAGCACGCCGGTGGCGAGCCCGAGCCACATCGTGGTCCGCAGCCCGATCACCTCGGCGACCTCGCCCAGGCCGAGGGCGGCGACCAGCAAGAGGCCGGTGCCGATCGCCTGCAGCGCGGCGTTGGCCCGGCCCATCGTCGCCGGCTCCAGCCGGCGCTGGCGCAGGCTGATCGCGATGACGCCGTAGGCGGTGCGGGCGCCGTCGCCGATGAGCTGGTGGGCGATGAGGAAGCCGACCACCGCCGCGGTGCCGCCGGTCGCGGCCGGGATGAGCAGCGCCGCGCCCTGCGAGACCAGGCACAGCGGGGCCAGCCAGGCGGTGCCGCGGACCCGCGCCAGCCGGGGCGCGAGCAGCGCGCCGAGCAGCGCGCCGACCCCGCCGAACCCGATCACCACCCCGAGCAGGGCCTCGCCGAGCGCCAGCTCGCGCAGCGCGTACAACACGTAGAGGCCGAGGAACGCGCCCGACGCGATCGAGGCGCCGAGCTCCGACAGCGCGAGGCGGCGGATCAGCGGATCGCGCCACAGCGCGTGCAGGCCGATCCGGAGGTCGCCGACGATCGACCCCCGCGCGCCGTCGGCGGCCGGGGTCGCGTCGGGCAGCCCGCGCAGGAACGACGCCGACCACAGGTAGCTGAGCGCGTCGAGGGTGACGGCGAGCGGCGCGCCGACCGCGCGGATCAGCGCGCCGGCCACCGCCGGGCCGGTGATCTCGGCGACCGACTCGGTGGCCTGGCTGACCCCGTTGGCGTCGACCAGGTGCTCGGCGGGGACCAGCTCGGGCAGGTAGCTCAGCTCGGTCAGGTAGAACAGCGCGCTGGCGGCGCCGACCAGGCCGCCGACCACGTAGAGGTGGGCCATCGCCAGCACGCCGAAGGCGTGGGCGAGCGGCAAGGTCAGCACCAGCAGCGCGCGGACCACGTCGGCGATCACCAGCAGCGTCCGCTTGCGCCGGCGATCGACCCAGCCGCCGGCGACCAGGCCGACCACCGCGCCCGGGCCGTACGACAGCGCGCCGAGCAGCGCCGCCTCGCGCGGGCTCGCCGCCAGCGACGACACCGCCATCACCGGCAGCGCGGTGCGGGTGATGCGCGATCCGACCGCCGACACCGCCGCCGCCGTCCACACCCGGCGGAACGCCGGGATCGACCACGGCCCGCGGCGCGGCAGCCACCGCATCGTCATCCGGGCGACGCGCCGACCGGCGCGCGGAGGATGATCTTGCCGATCTCGGGCGGCGCGCCCAGCCGGACCGGCGGGCCCCAGTAGCCGCAGCCGCGACAGACGAACAGCTGGGTGTCGCCGTGGCGATAGCGGCCGGCGACCAGCCCACCCTGCTGGGCGCTGACCACGTAGTGCCACGGCCAGAGCTGGCCGCCGTGGGTGTGGCCGCTGAGCTGGAGATCGACGCCGTGGTGGGCGGCGGCCCGGACCTGGCGCGGCTGGTGGGCGAGCAGCACCACCGGCACCGCGCGATCGCGACCGTCGAGCGCGCTGGCGTAGTCGGCGCCGTGGCCGCCGCCGAAGCCGTCGGCGGTCTGATCGTCGACGCCGGCGAGATCGAAGCCGGCGGCGCCGCGGCTGATCCGCACCCGCTGGTTGCGCAGCGGCTGGAGGCCGAGCCGGGTCAGCTCGCGCAGCCAGGCGTCGACGCCGCTGTAGTACTCGTGGTTGCCGGTGACCAGGTACACGCCGTGGGGGGCGCGCAGGTCGGCGAGCGGCGCCACCCGGTCGCGCAGCTCGGCCACGCTGCCGTCGACGATGTCGCCGGTGACCGCGATCAGATCGGGCCGCAGCGCCATCGCCCGGCCGACCACGTCCTCGACGTAGCCGCGGCCGATGGTGAGGCCGACGTGGAGATCGGTGAGCTGGACGATGGTGAAGCCGTCGAGGTCGCGGCCGAGGCCGGGCAGGGTGACCGGCACCTCGGCGATGCGGTGAGGCCCGAGCGCGTTCTTCACCCCGACCGCGACCGCGCCGCTGGCGACCGCGACCGCGGCGCCGCCGGTGATGCGGGCCATCGCGATCCGGCGGCCCGGATCGGCCGGCCGGTCGGCGGCGGCGTCGCGCGCGGCCCGGGCCCGGGCGCCGAGCAGCCGCAGCTCGCCCCACAGGGTCGCGCCGACCCGCACCAGATCGATCGCGGCCAGCGCCAGCACGGTCAGCGCCAGCACCGCCATCCACGGGAACGCGACCCAGGCCAGGCGCGCGCTGATCGCGGCGACCCCCGACCGGTGCAGCGTCATCGTGATCGGCACCGACAGGCCGAGCGCGATCAGCGCGCCGGTCGCGATCCGCCGGGCCCGCCGCGGCAGCGCGGTGTCGTGGATCAGCCGCCGCCACAGGTAGAAGTGGAACGCGAGCTGGATCGACGTCGCGACCACGAAGATCACGATCGAGTGCAGCCGGGGCATCGGCGGTCACCCTAGCATCACGCGGCCCGGGCACGGGGCGCGGCGCGGACCGGTCGGCCGATGCGCGGGCCGACGCGCGGGCCGGCGAACCGACCGCCCGCTACTCGGCCGCCGCGCCGGCGAAGATCGCCCGCGCCATCAGGCTGGTCGAGGCCTCGGCCCGCCGGCGATACAGGGTCGCGCGGATCGCCCGCACCGCGGCGTCGGCGGGCGCGGCGGCCGCGGCCCAGCCGGCGAGCTGACAGGCCAGCGCCAGATCGTCGTCGGCGACCCGCTCGGCCCGCGCCGCCAGCGCCGGCGCCCCGCCGGCCAGGGCCGCGACCTCGGCGGCCAGCGCGGCCTCGCGCGGCGGCAGCAGGTGGGCGGGGTCGCCGTCCCACCAGCCGCCGTAGCGGCGCCACAGGTTGCGGACGATGAACGCCGGCTCGTCGTAGACCGGCCGCAGGTACGGCCGGGCCAGCAGCGCGGCGGGCATCTCCACCGCCGCGATCACCTGATCGAGCGACAGGCCGGCGTTCATCGCCGCCACCACCTGATCGTGCAGCGATCGCAGCAGCGCGGCGGTGTCGGTCAGCGCCTCGGCGACCCGGGCGGCGCCCAGGATCGGCGGACCGTGGCCGGGCAGCAGCACCTCGGGCGCCAGCGCCCGCATCGCGTCGAGCGCCGCCGCCCACTCGATCACGTAGCGCTGGACCTTCTGCGGGTTGCCGCAGTTGGGCACCGCCCAGATGAACAGATCGCCGGTGCACAGCACCCGCTGGGCCGGCAGCCAGGCCCAGGTGGCGTCGTCGGTCTCGCCGAGCCCGTGGTGGAGCTCGATGGCGACGTCGCCGACCGTGACGTCGAGCCGGTCGCGGTAGGTGCGGTCGGGCAGGCGGTAGTCGATCGGCCAGCGCAGGCCGGGCACGCGGAACTGCCGCCGGTTGATGGCGGTGTTCCAGCCGGCGGTCAGGCGGTAGCGCTCGAAGCGGGCCGGCACCGCCTCGTGGGCGATGACCTCGGGCGGCGGCCGGCCGGCGGCGCGGGCCTCGGCGTCGAACGGGCCGACCCCCATCGCGTGATCGACGTGGCCGTGGGTGTAGATCGCGGTCGCCAGCCGGGCCGCGCGCCAGCGGCGGACCTCGGCGAACACCCGGGGCGCGGTCAGGAAGCTGCCGGTGTCGATCAGGGCCAGGCCGTCGCCGCCGTCGACGACCACGACGTTGGCGAAGTTGGGCAGGAAGGCGACCCGGTCGGCGACCTCCTCGAGGCCGATGCCGGCGCCGAGGCCGACGCCGACGATCGAGGTGTGATCCATCGGGGTCGCACCGGTCCACAACGCGTCGGCCCAGGTCACCAGCGGCGAGCTCATGACGCGAGGGTAAACCCGATCGCATCGGCCGACGGCGCGCTGCTATGATGGTCGTTCATGTCCGCACCTGGCAGGCGGTGGTACCGGCGCAGCAGCGGCGCCCACCTGTCGGCGATCGCGGACGACGAGCGGGCCGGGCCGACCGCGGGTGACCCGGCGGCGGCCGGCGGGGCCGACCCGGGCGCGCACCCGTTCGCGGTCGACGGCGCCGGCCGCTACGACGAGATCGCCGAGCTCGGCCGCGGCGGCATGGGCACGGTGGTCGCGGCGGTCGATCGGCGGCTCGGTCGCCAGGTCGCGCTCAAGCGGATCGCGGCCGCGTCGGCCGATCACGCGGCGGCGCGGGCCCGCTTCGCCCGCGAGGCCTGGATCACCGCCAGCCTCGATCACCCCGCGATCGTCCCGATCTACGACGCCGGCGTCGCCGACGACGGCGAG
>Ga0075163_10008473_pt1 | contig 13539 bp, 9 predicted proteins | sample JI1023141ADNA_FD_71478 | JGI IMG/M metagenome (GOLD analysis project Ga0075163, IMG submission 71478) | Wastewater effluent complex algal communities from Wisconsin, to seasonally profile nutrient transformation and Carbon sequestration -... | ecosystem: Engineered > WWTP > Effluent > Algae...
CATCATAAATCCAATGGAAGTTTTTCGGAGGCATTGCAATTGCTTGATCGCGCTGAAGAGCGTACAGTTTTTCAGCAAGATTTTATTTTGTGGATGCGAGCATGCTATCAATTGAATGTAAAAGTGATCAATGAATTTGCATTGAAATTGAATGAACGTTCCCGCGATGGACAAAAAGAATTTTTAATCGACTGTCTTGATAATATTCGTGAGTGTCTGTTGATCAATTATGCAAATCGTTCGCTAGTTAGAATTGACGGTGAAGAGCTAACCACTCTTGCACGACTAGCGCCACTTATTCATATTAACAATGCCGACGAATTCGTGGAAGAATTCAACAAGGCAACTTTCCACATTGACAGAAATGCGAATTTTAAAATTTTGTTTTCGGATTTGTCGTTTACGGTGAATCGATTGTTGAGGATGGAGAGGTGAGTTTTTGTTTGTGACAGTATGCAAAATCTAACACATTTCAAACAATACACTTTGATTTAGCACTAATTATGATTTTAATATAATTGTTTGAGTTGGGGTTTGAAGTGTGTAGTGTGACGTACACCTCCACACTCCATACTTCAAACCTGCACCTCACACTTGCATTAAATGCTGAAAGTCAAGGCAATACACTCGTCACTTATATTCCTTCCCCAGTTCCCCAAATTTGCTATTTTTGCATATTATTGATATTTATCATATGGCTTGTAAATCGTGTAGTACGGGAAAAGATGGAGCACCGGGTGGGTGCCGGAGTAATGGAACTTGCGGAACAGGTGGTTGTAACAAGCTAAATGTATCGAATTGGCTTTCTGATATGGTGCTGCCTTCAGGACAGGCTCCTTTCCCAATAGTTGAAGTGCGCTTTAAAGGTAGCCGCAAAGAATTTTATTCTAATAAAGACAATGTCGAATTAAGAGTCGGTGATCTGGTTTCTGTTGATGCCTCTCCCGGTCATGATGTCGGCGTGGTTTCTATGATCGGCGAACTGGTACGTTTTCAATTGCGCAAGAAAGGTGTTCCGGAAGATTCAGATATCATTAAACCGCTCTACAGAAAAGTTAAGCCATCTGAGTTAGAAAAATATAATGAAGTAAAAGATAAAGAACCATCAACTCTGAGTCGTTCACGTGAGATCATTCAATCACTAAAACTTTCTATGAAGTTAAGTGATATTGAATTTCAAGGCGACGGAAAGAAAGCTACGTTCTTTTATACTGCCGATGATCGCGTCGATTTTCGTGAACTCATAAAAAAACTCGCCGAAGAATTTCGTATTCGTGTAGAAATGCGCCAGATCGGAATGCGTCAGGAAGCAAGTCGCCTAGGTGGAATCGGTATTTGTGGAAGAGAATTGTGTTGCTCAACATGGTTAACAGATTTCAAAACAGTTTCTACAAGTACTGCGCGTTATCAAAACTTAGCATTGAATCCGGCGAAACTTGCCGGACAATGTACAAAGCTAAAATGTTGTCTGAATTATGAATTGGATTCATATGTTGACGCTCTAAAAGATTTTCCTTCTACTAATGTTATTCTTGAAACAGAAAAAGGAAGAGCATTCCATCGCAAGACAGATATTTTTAAACGTTTGATGTGGTATGCATTTACAATCGATGAGAAAAAAGAACAACGCGAATTGAGTGAAGGTGGAGTTGGCGGAAACTGGGTCATGCTCTCTGTTGACAGAGTGAATGAGGTCATCAACATGAACAAAGAAAAAATTCGCCCTGCTGAACTTGCTCTTCCTGAAGAAGTAGAAATAGATATCGCACCGGATTATGAAAATGTCGTTGGACAAGATCGTATTGACCGGATGGATAAGTTGAAAAAGAAAAAGAAGAAGAAGAAAAAATCGGGTGGAAGTGAAGCAAGTGCAGGACAACCTTCAGGGGGAAGTCTGCAATCTAATCCTCAAGGAAGCGCACAGCCTAATCAACAACAAAGACCGCAAGGAAATTCTCCGAGACCACAAGGAAATCAGCCGAATCAAGGAAATGCTTCCGGTCCTCGTCCGAATAATCCAAATCAAAATCGTCCGCAGAACCAGCCTCGTCCGCAGCAGAATCAACCGAATGCACCAAAGCCGAATACGCAAAATGCTCCTCAACAGAATCAGCCGCGGCCTCAAGGAAATCAACCGAATCAGCGCCCGAATAATCCGAATCAAAATCAACCTCGTCCGCAGAATCAACCAAGGCCACAACAGAATCCAAATCAGAATCAACCGAAGCCTCAGAGTGCACAACCGAATCCAAATCCTGCACCATCAACAAATGAACCTTCGCCGAATCGTACTAACAGAGCTCCTCGTCAACCTCGCCCCGATAAACCTGCAGATCAATAACGGATGAATATCAAACTTCGGATCAGAAATATTTTCTTCAGTGCAATAATGATTGCATCTGTGCTATCACTTTCATCTTGTGACAACAGTGTTGTTTTCGAAGACAATGTAAAGCTACCTGAGAATCGCTGGGAACAGAAAAATGCAATTCAGTTTACTGTTGACATTCAAGATACAATCAATCCGCACAACCTTTATATTAATCTGCGAAATGCAGGCGGATATCAATTCAGTAATATCTTTTTATTTTTTACAACGACTTCGCCTAGCGGAAAAATGGAACGCGACACTTTAGAACTTACTCTTGCAGATGCAAGTGGTAAATGGCTAGGTGATGGTATGGGTGATATCTGGGATAACAGACAGCTCTTCAAAAGAGATTTCCGTTTTCCTGAATCAGGGAAATATAATTTCCAGCTAGAACAAGCGATGAGAATTGATCCACTGCCGCAGATCATGGATGCAGGAATTCGGATTGAACGCACTAGCGAAGGAAAATAATTTCTGATTTCAACACGAAGATCACTAAAAATTTTAGCCACGAATTCACGAATGAATTATTTTTTATTCGTGTATTCGTGGCTAAAATTTTTAGTGATCTTAGTGTTTATTTTTAAACGGATTGTTTTTTCTTTAAAATTTTGTAAAGCAAAAACGCGATTATCAAAAAAAGTAAAACGAAATAAAATTTCATTTTCAAAACATCCTTACTCAATTGTTTTTTTTCTGCAGTCAATTTTTCATTTTGAATAAGTGTAACTTCATTTACTTTCAATAAATTATTTATTCTATCCTGATTTGAATTCTGGTCATACGTCAATGCAGTTTTTTCGTAGTTCTTTGTGTCGATCACACGCTCAAGGGAATTCATGATCTTGTTGTCTATGTCAACGATATCCTGAAGTGTCGCATGACTTTTACGCATGTCGTTTTTTGTACGATTGCCGAAGAAGCCGCTTTTCTTTTTTATCGACTGATTGTAATTATCGAATAACTCCTTCCTGTTTTCTAACAGATCGAATAATTCCTTACGTGCTGCCGTTCTGTCACTCGCCTCAAGATATACAGGACGTCCAATCGCAGCAATAAATAGTACGATGAAAAGTGTGATGAATCTCATAATTTTTTTCCTGCTGTAAATTTAGTTTAAGTGTTCCGTAATACCTTCATATTTGTTTGAGAGTAAACCTCTTTTTTAACCGTTTAGGCAAATAAATGCCATTGACCATTGACCTTTGAGCCTTGACCTCCTTAACTCCCCGTCTTCCTAATTCGAAATCTCTTAACGTCGTGTTAAATTCTTTATTTAATGCAATGAAAAGGATACTTTCGCATACCAATAAAATGCTCATGAAAACAAATAGGATACTCACAGGAGGCCTTGCCTTCTTAATGCTTTTTGCCGGCGCAAAAGTTTTTTCACAAGAAAAAGCAAAGCCCAAACCGAAAAGTGAACCTAAGGCTGTCACTGCTCCGGGTCAAATGGTAAAACCAGTTAAAGGAGGAACAATTACTGATCCTAATACAACTCCACCGCAGAAAAAAATCTTTCCTTATCCAATCCTTCAATCAAAATTGGAAAATGGACTAAATGTAGTAACTGTCCCATATCAGAGTCCGGGTATTGCAGCATTTTATATTGTTGTCAGAACCGGTTCTCGTAATGAAGTTGAACCAGGGCATACTGGCTTTGCTCACTTCTTCGAACATATGATGTTCAGAGGAACGGATCTTTATCCGAAAGATAAATATGGTGCTGTACTAAAATCAACAGGTGCTTCTGCTAATGCAAACACAAGTCTTGACAGAACACTTTATCACATGACGGGTGATGCAAATAAATTGGAGACTATGTTCATGCTTGAAGCAGATCGCTTTCAGAATCTGAAATATTCTATTCAAGGTTTCAAAACAGAAGCCGGTGCAGTAAAAGGGGAGTACACAAAAAATTCGGCGAACCCTTATACAAAGCTGAATGAAATGATTCAGAACACCGCTTTCGAAAGCCATACTTACAAGCATACTACAATGGGCTTCTTCGAAGATATTGTGGATATGCCAAATCAATACGACTACTCTATCGAATTTTTCAATCGTTACTACCGCCCTGAATATTGTACAGTAATAGTTGTTGGTGATGTAACTGCAGAGAAAGTTAATACACTTGCTAAAAAATATTTCGGTGAATGGAAAACAGGTTCTTATGTTTCTACAGTTCCGCCGGAGCCTGCACAAAAAGAAACTAAATATACGAATCTTCAGAAAGCAGGATTTCCTCCATATTTAAGTATGAATTACAAAGGACCGGGTTACGACGCGAAATCAAATGACTTCCCGGCACTTGATATTCTTTGTGCAGCTTACTTCGGAGAAAATTCTGACATCTACAATAAATTAGTTATCCAGGAACAAAAAGTAAGATCTATCGGTGGCGATTCTTATACAACTCGTGACCCATATTTGATCTCTGTAGAAGCTTCATTGGTGGACGCTGCTGATTTCGGTTACGTCCGCAAAGAAATGGAAAGAGTTCTTGAAGAAGCAAAATCAAAACCAATCGATGGTAAATTATTGCAAGAAACAAAAATGAACTTTAGAAATTCTGCAATCATGTCAATCGATAACCCTACAGCCATCGCACAAAATCTAAGTCACTTCACTTGGGTTTCGGGTGATCCTGAACAACTGAATAATTATTTTGGCATGTACGACAAAATTACTCCTCAGGACATTATGCGTGTTGCGCAGAAATATTTTTCTCCTGAACGTTTAACGATAGGAACAATTGCACCAACAGAAAAAGTAACATTCTAATTCTTACAATCAATCATCATGAAAAAAATATTTATCGCCGGATTGTTACTGATCTGTTTTGTTGCTGCTAAAGCACAGGAGGTCGTGCAACTCCCAATTCCAAAACTTGGAAAAGTTTCCCTTCGTTATATGTTCCGCAATGGATCTATTTGTGATCCTGCCGGAAAAGAAGGTCTTACAAGCATCACTACTGATATGATCGTTGAAAGTGGTACTTCAAAAATGTCTTCTACAGACATTAGAAAAATGATTTACCCATGGTCTGCATATATGAGCAGCTCAACTGACAAAGAAGTGTCAATCATTTCTTTTGAAGTTCCATCACAATATTTAGATGAATTTTATTCTAAAGTTGTCCGTGAATTGTTATTGCATCCTTCATTCACAAAAAGTGATTTCGATCGTTTGCTTTCTAATCAGCAGAATTATGTTGAACAGGTAATTCGTCAGTCGTCTGATGAAGAACTTGGAAAGAAATATCTTGAATCATTTATTTTCCGCGGTACACCTTATGCTCAGCTTAATGAAGGAAATGTTGCAAGTGTGAAAACACTGACTGTTGAAGATGCTAAAAAACAATACCAGTCTTATTTTACAAATAGCAATGTGTTAATTGGTATTGCAGGTGATTATCCGGCATCATTCGTATCTAAAGTAAAAGCAGATGCAGGATTGCTTTCTGTGTTGAAACCAAATCTTCCACAGATCAGCATGCCGGCTCAGCCGAAAGGAATTTCTGTTGAGATCGTCTCTAAAAAAGGTGCATTGGGTTCTGCAGTTTCTGCCGGTTTCCCAATGAACCTTACACGTTCCAATGACGACTTCGCAGCGATGATGGTTGCGAACAGCTGGTTGGGAGAACACAGAAAATCGTATTCAAGATTGTATAAGAAGATCCGTGAAGAACGTTCAATGAACTATGGTGATTATACATACATTGAATGGTATCAGAACGGCGGAGGTAATATGCTTCCACCGGCAGGTACGCCAAGAACGTTGAACTACTTCAGCATCTGGCTTCGTCCGGTTCAAACTGCTAAAGGTTTGAAAGGACAGTATCCGGAATTGAAAGACATTAAGATCGGTCACGCTCACTATGCCATCAGAATGGCAATTCGTGAAATGGAAAATGTTGTGAAGAACGGTTTGTCTCAGGAAGATTTTGATGCAACACGTGACTTCTTGAAAAGCTATAGCAAATTGTACATAGAGACACCATCAAAAAAATTAGGTTACCTGATGGATTCAAGATTCTATGGAAGAAAAGACTGGATCACTGAATTGGACGGCCTTCTTTCAAAACTTACTCTTGCTGATGTAAACAATGCAATGAAAAAATACTGGCAGGTTCAGAACATGGATATTGTAATCGTTACAGATGAATCGGAAGTAAATGATCTTGTTGAAAGTCTTAGAACAGGGGCTGTATCGCCAATGTCATATTCAGATAACCTGAAAGCAACTCTTCCGAAAGAAATTCTTGACGAAGATGAAGTAGTAGCGAAATATCCGTTGGAAGTTCGTGAAGTGAAGGTGGTGAATATTGATGATACGTTTTTGAAGTAAACTCCTCAGGTGGACATGGGCCTAGGGTCATATGTCAATCAGTTTCCTGGTTGACATATGACCCTTTTTAATTTAATTTCGGACTATTCCTTTTACTAAAATATTTAATTACTTTTGAATACAAGTGTTTATTCCGGATAGAATATTTGATTATGAAAATTAAAACATTCTACACTATTTTTCTTTTTCTTTTGTTTAATTCAGATGGAGCCTTTTCACAAAGTGTATTCCAAAAAACAATTTTGAATTCTATTAGCGTTAGAGGACTTCAGCAATTAGATAATAATAGAATTGCAATTATTACGAATGACCCAAACGATTGGGATTCGTTATTGTTGTCGATTTTAGATAGTATGGGGAATGTAATTTTGCAAAGGACTTTAAATGTTGGCGGTTTTTCTTATGAATCAATAAAAATGGAAAAAACCCTTGATGGAGGACTAATTATTTTATGTCATAATTATTCGTGTTTAATTAAGATCGATTCAGTATTCAATATAGAATGGATGAAATTTTATAGGAAGCATTCTAAAACAGTTGCTGGTGGTGCATTAAAGCAATTACCTGATTCAGGATATATTATTTGCGGATATGTAATAGATACTCTTCCGGATAAATTGATATTTAAAACAGATAAAACAGGTAGTGTAGAATGGTCTAAAATTTATAATTCAACTAGCTATGAAAATTTAGCTTGCATACAAGTTACATTGGATGGTGGTTATATTTTTGCAGGTGATAATGGCGGTACAACTTCGATGTGTGGTATTTCAATTACAAAAGCGGATTCTACTGGTAATATTTTGTGGTCAAAAGTTTTAGCGAATTGTGGAGATAACGTTAAAGCGCTATCATTAACTTCCGATGGCGGATACATTCTATGTGGTGGAAATGATGTTGGAGTTCCGATCGCAAAGGCGGCTAAAATAATTAAGCTAGACAGTCTTGGAAGCCTTCAATGGACAAAGACAATTTCAGCGATTGGAAATACTTATTTATCAGGTAGAAGTGTTGAGCAAATTTCTGATGGTAGTTATTTCCTTGGAGGAATCAGAAATCTTACAAATTCTGGTAATGATTTCGATATCTTTTTGATGAAATTTGATATCAATGGTGATACCATTTGGTCAAAAGTATATGGGGACATTGGAAAAGAAAAAGCATCGCATTTTATTCAGTCTTATGATAACGGTTTTATTATCGGAGGAGAAGCTTCGAATAATAGCTTTGGACTTTCTGGATTTAATAGTTATTTATTAAAAACGGATTCACTCGGAATGAGTGGTTGTTTTGAATTACAAAGCAATTTTGAAATAGCAATAGATTCAATTTTTGTACGAGTAGATTCTGTAATCGGTATAAACGGTGGAATCACAATTGATAGTTTGAGTGCAACTTCTTCGTCTGGAATTGCTCCAATAATTGATTTGTGTACTTTAACCAGCTTTGGTAATGGCCAAGAGAATCATCCTGAATTTATTGTATTTCCTAACCCTGCAAATGATGTAATTTATATTAATCTAAACTCTACAACTAAAAAGATAACTATAGAAATTACCGATTCCAGAGGAGCTGTCGTTTACAGAGAAAATATAAATGAATCCCAGTGGGAGAACGATATCATTAAAATTGAACTTTCACAGATTCTGAAGTATTCCGGGACCTTTCAAATTACAATTTTATCCGGCAGTGAAAAAATTGGGTTTAAAAAATTTGTATTGATAAAATAGTATTATTGAAAAATTCTAAAAAAACAACTATTAACTGTTCTCTGTTATAAATTGCCAATTACTCCCTAACCCCTGCCCATATTTTTGGTATCTTCGAGGCTTCTAGGTCGCTTTTGAGTTCGAAAATTGTGCTATATTGTTAAATATCAATTAGATGTGTTTTCAATATTTCATGACTGAATTCAATTATCTTCGTTATCAAGCGTTCATAGAATCTCAACCACCACGGTTTAAATATGCCTAAATCAAAGCCCTCCTTTAAAAAGTATATCCGCCTGTTCTGGGTATTGGTTTCTCTGCCATTTCTATTTTTATTGTTCGTCTTGTTTTTAGCTTCGAAAGGGTTCATCGGTGAAGAGCTGCCGACTTTCGAAGATCTGGAAAATCCGAAAAGCAATCTGGCTTCGGAAGTGTTGTCTAACGACCTTACGATAATTGGAAAATATTATATTCAGAATCGGACGAACATTCACTACTATGATCTGTCACCAAATCTGATCAATGCATTAAAAGCAACAGAAGATATTCGTTTTGAAAATCACAGTGGTATCGATCTTCGCGGATTGATTCGTGTTGTTTTCAAAGCAGGTAGTGCCGGCGGAGGAAGTACGCTAACACAGCAGCTTGCAAAAAATCTTTTCCACGAAAAACCGAAAAGTAAAATGGATCGCGTCATCCAGAAAATTCAGGAATGGATAATTTCTGTCCAACTGGAACGACGATATACAAAGGAAGAAATTCTTGCTATGTATTTGAATACAGTGGAATTTAGTAGTAATGCATTTGGAATAAAATCAGCTACACAAACTTATTTTGCTAAAACTCCGGACTCTCTCAACATTCAGGAGTCTGCTGTACTTGTTGGAATGCTTCAAGCGCCAACAAAATTTAATCCTGCGAGAAATCCAAAAAATTCACTTGCACGAAGAAACATTGTTCTTTCACAGATGAATAAATATAATTTCATCAATGATCATGAATTTGATTCTATCAAAGCGCTTCCTACGAAATTGAATTATCAAATGGAAGATCACAACTTTGGATTGGCAACTTATTTTCGCGAAGTGTTACGGACTGAATTGCTTTCTTGGTGTAAAGAGCATATCAATAACGCTACAGGTAAACCCTACAATCTTTATACTGACGGTTTAAAAATTTATACGACGATCAATTCTAAAATGCAACGTTATGCTGAAGAAGCAATGCGTGAGCACATGAAAGAGATTCAGAAAAAATTCAACGAACATTGGAAAGGAAAAGCACAACCTTGGGATGAGCATCCGGAAATTGTTACGGATGGAATGAAGAAAACGGATCGTTACATTGCGATGAAAGCTGCAAAGGCTTCTCAAAAAGAAATCGATAAAGCATTCAAAACAAAAGTAAAGATGACTGTCTTTACATGGAATGGCGAAGTGGATACAATGCTTTCTCCGCTCGACAGCTTAAAGTATTACAAGAAATTTTTACAATGCGGATTTATGTCAATGGATCCGATCAGCGGAGCAGTGCGCGCATGGGTAGGTGGAAATGACTACCGTTATTTCAAATACGATCACGTTAAAGAAGGAAAACGTCAAGTAGGTTCAACATTCAAACCATTCCTTTACACTCTTGCAATGCAGGAAGGCTATTCTCCTTGCTATAAAATTCCAAATGTAAAAGTGACTTTCGATCTTCCTACAGGGGAAACATGGTCGCCTGATAATGCTGATGGAAAATATGGCGGAATGCTTACTCTGAAAGAAGGTCTTGCAGAATCTGTGAATTGTGTTTCAGCTTACCTGATGAAACAATTCGGTCCGCAGGCAATGATCGACATCGTTCGTCGTATGGGTGTCACTTCTCCAATTGATGCTGTTCCTGCTATTTGTCTGGGGACTCCTGACGTTTCAGTTTATGAAATGGTAGGAGCATATTCTACATTTGCCAATAAAGGTGTTTGGACAGAACCTACTTATCTGATGCGTATCGAAGACAAGAATGGAAACGTATTACAGGATTTTGTTCCGCGTAAAGTTGAAGCAGTGAATGAAGAAACCGCATTTCTTATGCTGAATTTAATGCAAGGAGTTGTTCAATATGGTACAGGTGCAAGATTACGTGGACAATATAAAATGTCTAATGCGATCGCGGGTAAGACAGGAACTACACAAAACCAAAGTGATGGTTGGTTTATGGGAATAACACCGGATCTGGTTTCAGGATGTTGGGTAGGTGCAGAAGACAGGATCGTCCATTTCAGGACGCTTGAACTGGGCCAGGGCGCTAGAACGGCATTACCTATCTGGGCTTTGTACATGCAGAAAGTTTATGCCGACAAAGAGCTCAATCTCTCTAAACGGGAATTTACTCCGCCTGCTGAAAAATTAAGTGTTGAATTGAATTGCGATAAATATGTTCAACCGGGATCCGGTGGTGAAGGAACATTCGATAAAGATAATTTCTAAGAATAGAAACAATGAATAAAGTAGTTGCAAACGCTGAAGAAGCAATTCGCGATATGCGCGATAACATGACGATCATGGTTGGTGGTTTCGGTTTATGTGGTATTCCTGAGAATGCCATTTCTGCTATGGTAAAAAAAGGTGTTCGCGGATTGACTTGCATCAGTAATAATGCCGGTGTCGATGATTTCGGATTGGGATTGCTTTTACATTCAAAGCAGATAAAAAAAATGATCGCATCTTACGTCGGTGAGAATGCTGAGTTCGAACGACAAATGCTTTCCGGTGAATTGGAAGTAGATCTTATTCCACAAGGTACTCTTGCGACTCGATGTCTTGCTTCCGGTTATGGTATGCCGGCAATCTTTACTGCTGCAGGCGTTGGTACTGAAGTAGCAATCGGAAAAGAAGTTCGCAATTTTAATGGCAAAGATTATTTGATGGAAATGGCTTTCGATGCTGAGTTTGCATTAGTAAAAGCATGGAAAGGTGATACACATGGTAACCTCATTTTTCACGAGACGGCGAGAAACTTTAATCCATTGATGGCAATGGCCGGAAAGATCACAGTCGCTGAGGTAGAAGAATTGGTACCTGCAGGTGAGTTAGATCCGAATATGATTCACACTCCGGGAATATATGTGCATCGTATTTTCAAAGGTGAGAATTACGAAAAGCGTATTGAACAGCGTACAGTAAGAAAAAGAAGCTAATAATCGGAAATAATTTTTATACCCGTCAATGAGCGACACAGTTTTTATTTCTGATAAAAAACCTATTTCCATTAGTACGATTTCCATACTAATGGTTTTTGTTTTTTGGTGGGGATTCTTTATTCATTATCATTCTTGGAAAGAAGAGTATATAAAGTATGATGCCATTTCATATTATGCCTATTTACCTGCTCAATTTATCCATCACGACATTACGTTAGAATTTACAAAGAGTGATCCTGATGTTTACATGCATCAATTCTGGCCGGAGACTACTGATTCGGGCAAATTGGTCATTAAGACAACAATGGGTCTGTGCTACTTGTATGCGCCCTTTTTCTTTGCTGCAAATATCATTGCTCCTGCAATGGGATATGACGCTGATGGCTTCACACAGCCGTATCAGACGGCTATGATGATTAGCGCATTCTTTTTTCTTGTCCTTGGCGTTTTTTATCTGAGAAAATTTTTGCGTTTGTATTTCGATGATACCACAACAGCAATCACAATATTTTTCTTATACTTCAGTACGAACTGGATGTGGTATACTACGGGACAGCCTGTTATGTCGCATGGATATTTATTTTCTCTCACAGCCGTTCTTCTATACACTATTGTTCGATGGTATAAAGAAGCCACTTATTTAAGATCTTTAATAATTGGATTGCTTTATGGATTGATCATCCTGATCAGGCCGACAATGATCATTTTTTTAATTCCATTTATACTTTATGATTTCAAAGCCGGAAATTTCTGGAAGGAAAGAATTGCATTATTTTGGAAGAGAAAAATGCACTTTGTACTTATGATAATTGTTGCATTTTTAATCGGACTGCCACAATTACTTTATTGGCACAAGATCACCGGACATTGGTTGTTTTTTTCATACAACAATGAGCGATTTTTCTGGGATAATCCACACATCTTTGAAGGCTTATTGGGTTTCAGGAAAGGGTGGTTGATCTATTCTCCAATCATGGTGCTTTCAATAATTGGATTGTTCCTGATGAAAGGAAATGAGAAAGTATTTAAGCCGGCAGCGATTATTACTTTCATGATCACGATTTATGTAGTTTGGTCTTGGTGGGCCTGGTGGTATGGTGGATCTTATGGTCAACGGCCATTGATAGATTTTTATCCCCTGCTTGCGCTTCCGCTTGCATCAACGGTTTATACTATTCGGATGAATTTCCGGAAATTAAAATATGTTACAATCGGAGTGGCATTTCTTTTTTATGTTGGCGCATTTCAAAATTGGCAATATATGATTGGCCTGATACATTATGATTCAAACACGAAAGAGTCATATATGATTAATTTCCTTTCCGCAACTTATAGACCTGGATGGATAGAAGCATTGCAGGCACCTGATTACGAGTCGGCAAAACGTGGACTATCCTCCTATGGAAAACCGGGAAAGCCGAGAATAGAATTTGATTATAAAAAATACGCTAAAGAAAATTTCTTTGTTAAGAAAACAACTTTTTTAGATGGAGTTGATCAATATACACGGGCATTAGACATACCATATTCAGATCTTAAGGAGATGAACATTGATTCAATTTATATTTCAGCAAATGCATTTTGTCTGGAGACGATCAATACTAATAATTTTATGGGAGTATTTTCATTGATGAAAGACACGACTTTAATTCAAACCTATGCAAAAGATTTTTGTGCAAAGACGTATATGAAAGAAAAGAGCTGGACAAATGTTCAAGTTGCAATGAAATATAATGATACACTTTTCAATGTAGCAGATCGATTGAGGATCTTTGCGAATGATGTTGTTTTGAGAGATGTTTATTTGAAGGATTATTTTGTGGGGTATACGAAGAATTAGTTGAACAAGCGGAACCCCTATTTAAAAGGTGTCAAAGGTCAAGGGTCAAAGGTTAGCATTGTCTACCTTTGACCCTTGACCTTTG
>Ga0075163_10008474_pt1 | contig 13537 bp, 7 predicted proteins | sample JI1023141ADNA_FD_71478 | JGI IMG/M metagenome (GOLD analysis project Ga0075163, IMG submission 71478) | Wastewater effluent complex algal communities from Wisconsin, to seasonally profile nutrient transformation and Carbon sequestration -... | ecosystem: Engineered > WWTP > Effluent > Algae...
CCAGATTTCAGTCCTGGGGAATCGTAGCACAAACACGGATACCGACGGTTGCATCGCGCAGTGTGGGCACCGATTCGTGGCGGTTGTCCAGGCGGCAGGTGCGACCGCCGTAGTAGTAGGCGCCGCCGCGCAGGGCGTACTGCTTGTCGGTGACGCTGTTTTGGACCCACTCAAACGCATTGCCGAGCATGTCGTCGACGCCAAACAGGCTGCGCGAGGCCGGGTGGCTGCCGACGACGTCGGGGCCCATGGCGCCGGGGTCCTGGCCGTAGGTCTGGTCGTAGGCGGCGTCGCTCGGCTGGAGCTCGTTTCCGTGCGGGTAGTGGCGCTCGTCGGCGCCGCGGGCCGCGCGCTCCCACTCGGTCTCGGTGCACAGGCGCGCCCCGGGCACGCGGCCGGTCAGGCGCAGCCAGGCCAGGTAGGCCTGGGCATCTTCGGTCGAGACGCCGGTCACGGGCAGCTTCAGCCAGTCGAGCGGCGGGCGCTTGGTGGCGGCGGCAAAGCGCAGCTGGTCGCCTTCGCGGGCGGTGTAGCTGAACTTGGTCGGCTGCAGCGTCAGCTCGAACAGGCTGCCGCTGGTCTCGGGGCCTGCGGCGGCGGGCAGCTGCCGCAGCGACAGCGACAGCGAGCCGCCAGCCTGCCCCACGCGCAGGAGCCGCTGCTCGCGCGCCTCGGGCGGCAGGGCGCGCAGGAACGTGAGCCAGTCGGCGTAGGTGGTCTCGTGCTGCGCGATGGCAAACGGGCCGGTCGTCACCGCGTGGATCGGCAGGTGGTAGAAAAAGTCGCGCCTCTGGCTATCGTCCGCGTCGCTGCCGAACAGCGAGCGGCCCGCCGGAACATAGACAAAGCCCGGCGGCAGCGCCGAGGCGCGCGGCAGGTGCAGCCGCAGCTCCAGCTGCTCGCCGCGCTCGACGCGCAGCGGGTAGCGCACCGCCACGCGCTCGGCCGACGCGGGCTCGATCAGCAGGAGATAGCTGCCGGGCTTGAGCGCCACCCCCTGGAGCGGGGTCATGCCGAGCTCGCGCCGCTCGTCGTGGCGCAGCTGGAAGTGGTCGTCGATAGGCACCAGCGACACGCGCCCCGGCGCCCCCTCCGTTATCAAATTTACCGTCGCTGGCGCAAACCAGTGCCGCCGGTAACGGCCATCCTGATCGAACAGCCAGACGCGCGCCAAGAGCTCATCGCGGTTGGCCAGCAGGTGGTTGCGCTCGGCCAGCTGCGCCTGCTCGGCCAGGATCGAGGCCAAGGTGTCGCGCACCTCGCGGTCGTCGCTGCGCAGGATGAAGGCGGCCTCGGCGGCGCGCCCGGCCTGGCGGTAGGCCGCCCGCACCTGGCTATCGATGCCCACCCACTGCGACCACAGCCGCTCGGCCTCGGCGGGACGGCGGGCCTCAAAGACGCGCAGGGCCTCCTGCCGCTGCGCCTCGCCGCGCTGGTTCAGGTCGCGGGCGCTGGCCAGCCGGCCGCGGGCAGTGGCCAGCTCGGTGGCGGCCTGCTGCCGCAGCTGGTGGTTGGCGCGCAGGTAGGCGCCTGCCCACAACATCCCACCCAGGAGCGGCGCCCCGCCGATGAGCAAGAGCCGGCGCACGCGCAGCCAGCGCGCCGCCCGCCGCGACGCCCGCAGGAAGGCGGCATCGCGCTCGGGCAGCTCGCGCTCCTGCTGGCCGCTGGGCCCCGCCCCCGGGCCCGAGAACAGGCCGCCGAGCTCGCGCAGCTGCAGCGGCTGCCACAGGAGCTCCGGCGCCCGGCCGAGCCGCTCCCAGTCCGCCGCCGCCTGGCTGAGCCGCTGGCGGGCCGCTCGGCGCTCGGCATCGTGCGCCAGCCAGCCGCGCAGCGTGTCCCAGCTGAGCAGCAGCGCCTCGTGCGCCAGCTCGTACAGGCTCTCGCTGTCGCTGTCGCTGTGGCCGGCGAGCCGCTCCAGCTCCTGCCCCGAGTCCCTCATGCCGATCGGGTCGAGCTCCGGGCTGGAGCGGGCGGCGGCGTGCACGGTGACCAGCCGGGCGTGGACCAGGGCCTCCAGCGCCTCGCGGGCCGCGGTCTGCGCGCTGCCGGGGCGCTGGCCGAGGAGCTCGCTGCGGGTGCGCTGCGCCAGCTCGACCTCGGTGGTGACCAGCTGTCCGAGGAGCTCGCGCGCGGCCCGCTGCTGCTCGGGCAGCAGGCGCTGGAGCACGCCGTCGGCATAGCGGGCCAGGGCGCCGCCAAGTCCGCCCAGCGCATCCAGCGCCTGCTGCGGAATCACCTGGCGCCGCACATCGCGCGCCTCCCACAGGGCCGACAGCGTGAACTGGAGCAGCGGCAGCCCGCCGACGGTCTGGCTGGCGGCGCCGACCAGCGACTCGACGAGCTCGGTGGACTCGAAGCGGAAGCCGCAGGCGAGCGCCGGGCGGACGATCGACTCGCGCAGCCCCTCGGGCGTCAGCGGCCCGAGCAGAAACAGGGCGCGACCGACCTCGGAGCCGATGCCCGGCAGCGACGCCAGCCGCGACAGGTAGTCGCTGCGCACGCTGGCCAAAAGCTGCACGTCCGGCGCGTACTCGCACAGCTCGCGCAGCGCCCGCCCGGTGGCCTCGCGCGACTCGGGCTCGCTCTGGGTAAAGAGCTCCTCCATCTGGTCGATGTACAGGAGCAGGCGGCGCGGGTTGGCGCTGGCGCGGTTGTGGCGGCGCAGCTGCCGCCCCAGCTCCTCGGGCGTGGTCTGAAGGAGCTCCAGGATCTCGCCCTCGTCGCGACCCAGCGTCGCGGTCAGGCGGCTCGCGAGCGTCCACAGCGGGCGCCGGCCGGGGGCGATGCGCTCGACGTGCAGCCCCGAGCCGAGCGAGCCGGCCTGCACCGCCGCCAGCACGCCGGCCTGGCACAGCGACGACTTGCCGACGCCCGAGTCGCCGGTGACGATCACCATGGGCTCGGTGCGCAGCCGTTCGAGCAGCGCCCGCACCTCAGCGTCGCGCCCGAAAAACTGGCCGCGGTGGCGCGCCTCGAAGCTCTGGAGGCCGCGATAGGGGTTGCCGAGCGGCTGCCCGGCCGCAGGCGAGGCCGCGACGGCGGCGGGGGCGAGCAGCGACTCCAGCGACTCCAGCAGCGACTCGGCAGAGTCGAAGCGCTCGCTGGGCGCCCGGCGCAGGCAGCGGTCGATCACGGCGGCAAAGCGGGCATCCACGCCCGGCACCACGCTGGCCAGCGGCGCGGCGTCGAGCTCCTGCGCCCGCGTCGGCAGCTCGTCGATCGTGGCCCCTTCGTGCGGCGCCCGCCCGGCGCACAGCTCGTAGAGCACGGTGCCGAGCGAGTAGATATCGGCCTGGCGGGTCGGCGGCGCGCCCTGCCACTGCTCGGGGGCCATGTAGAGCGGCGAGCCGAGCACATCGCCGGCCTGGGTCAGCGCCGGGTTCTGGCTGGGGCCGTCGTCCTCGGGCGGCAACTGGCCGGCGGGCATGGACCCCGGGGGCTCGGTGAAGGGCTGCTGGCTGCGCGGACGCTGCGTCGCCATGAGCGCGGCGCGGTCGCCGGCGGCGGGCACGGGGGAGGCCCCGGGGCGCTGGCGCGGCATGGTCTCGGTCAGGCCCGGTGGACCCGGGCTGGGGGCGACCGCGGCAAAGGTGTCGGCCGACAGCCGCAGCGCCGGCACCGCGGCCAGCGACATGCCGGTGTTCCCGCCCACCGGCGACTCGATGAGCTTGGCCAGCCCGAAGTCGAGCAGCTTGACGTCGCCGTCGCGGGTCAGCATGGCGTTGGCCGGCTTGATGTCCCGGTGCAGCACCCGCCGGCGATGGGCCGCCGCCAGGCCGCGGCAGAGCCCGAGTCCGATCTCCAGCACGCGCCGCCAGGGCACGGGGCGCGGCAGCCGATCCAGCGACTCGCCGCGCACCAGCTCCGAGACCAGAAACGGCCGCCCGCGCCACTCGCCGACCCGGTAGATCGCGACGACGTTGGGGTGCTGAAGGCGGGCAATGGCGCGCGCTTCGACAAAAAAGCGCTCGCGCACCGACGCGGTCACTGTGTCACTTGGACCCAGTCCCATACTATCGAGCAGCGCCAGAAACTTGATCGCGACCGGGCGGTCGAGCAGCGTGTCGTGCGCCAGAAACACGCGTCCCATCGCCCCCTGCCCGAGAGGCCGCATGATGCGGTACTCCTCAAGCTGCGCCGGCGGGGTGAAGCGATCCAGGGACGCCATCAGCTGCTCAGTCCGCAGCCTCGTCGCTGCCTTCGCGCTCGTTTCCGAGTCCGTACTGCTTGAGCTTCATGGTGAAGGTGCGCAGCGGCATGCTGATGAGCTCGGCCGCGACCTTGCGCACGCCGCTCGACGAGGTCAGCGCCTCTTCCATGCGCCGCTTTTCCAGCTCGCGCAGCTCCTCGGCGATGGGGCGGAAGCGGCGGTCGGACTTGCTGGAGCTGGCCTCCAGACCGGGCCCCGGACCGGCCACAGCGTCGGAGTCGCCCGAGGCGTCGGGCGAAGCGGCGGGGCTCGGCGGCGCGAGAACGCTGGCGATGTGGGCGGGAAGGTGGTGGACCTCGACGGTGGGATCCACGATGGCGGCGGCGACGTACTCCATGGTGTTGCGCAGCTCGCGCACATTGCCCGGCCAGCGATAGAGGGCCAGGGCGCGCAGGGCGCTCGGCGACATGGTCAGCGCCGGACGGTTGATGCGGGCGCAGGCGCTCTTGAGGAACGCCTGGCTGAGCAGCGTCACCTCGCGCGGCCTCTCACGCAGCGGCGGCAGGATCACGGTGGCGGCGCTGAGGCGGAAAAACAGGTCCTCGCGGAAGCGCTTGTCGCGGATCTCGGCTTCGAGATCGCGGTGGGTCGCAGCGACGATGCGGATGTCGACCTCGCGCTCGCGCACGTCGCCGACGCGGGTGATGCGCTTGGTCTCGAGCACGCGCAAGAGCTTGGACTGCGCATTGGCCGACAGCTCGCCGACCTCGTCGAGAAATACGGTGCCGCCGGAGCCGGCTTCGAGCAGACCGGCCTTGGGATGGGTGGCGCCGGAGAAGGCGCCGCGCTCGTAGCCGAAGAGCTCGCTCTCGATCAGCGTCTCGGCGATGGCTGCGCAGTTGACGGCGATGAAGGGCTTGCCGTTGCGGCTGGAGAAGTGGTGGACGGCGTACGCCGCGTTCTCTTTGCCGGCGCCGGTCTCGCCGCGAATCAGCACCGGAATGTCGCTGCGCGCCAGGCGCTTGAGCAGCTCGAAGAGGCCCAGCATGGCCGGGTCGGCGATCAGGATCTCGCGATCGCCCATCTGAAGACGCGTCGCCGCTTCCAGGGCGTCGAGGATCGACGACGGCTTGGCGGCCACCGCGGCGCTGCGGGCGGCGCTGACCAGCGTCTCGGCGTCGCAGCCATCGCCGGGATAGACCGCCAGGCCAACCTTGGCCTCGGCGCCGGCCTTGGCCAGCGCTTCGATGAGGTCCGCGCACAGCCGCCGCGCCTGCATGCCGCCGAGCTCGGGCAGGATCAGGAGCAGCTCGCGCTCGCCCTGCCAGCTGGCCGCATCGATCAGGCGCAGCCGGGTCTGGACGATGCGCTCCAGCGCCGCCCGCTCAAGCGTGGTCGGCGACAGGTGCAGCGCCGCCAGCGCAAAGGTGCGGCCGGTGCCCTGGGCGCGCTCGACCTCCTCGGCGACCCGGCGGCGGGCGGCGGGCGGCGGCAGCAGCGTGCGCGGCGTGGTCTCGCGAGCGGCGCGGTGCAGCACCAGCACCACATCGCCGATCGACACCACATCGCCCGAGCTCAGCTCGCGGGCATCGCTGACGACCTCGCCGTTTACGCGCGTGCCGTTGAAGCTCTCCAGATCGCTGACGCTGGCCTCCCCATCGGCGACCATGATGCGGGCGTGGCGGCGCGACACCGAGCTGTCCTGCACTTGCAGCTCAGCCTCGGGAACGCGGCCGATCAGCACCGTGCCGTGGCGCGGCAGGTGAAACATGCGCGAGTTGCCGCCCTCAAGAACAAGCAGGTAGGAGCGCTCGGTGTCGCTCGCGGGAGAGGTGGAAGCGGCGCTGCGCGTCGCCGTCAGCAGTTCGTTGGAGGAATCCATGGGCTGTGTCTCGCGCCGATCATTCATGTTCGGACGCCGCGGTCAATGTAGTTGGTTGAGGTCGGCACGGAAAGGGTGTTTGCGCGTCTGCTCCAGAGGCGCCTGGAGAGGGCAATCAGCGCGGCGGCGCCGTCAGCAGCAGCGGAAAGTCGGCGATGGTGCTGGGCTTTGCCGTGGCTGGGGTCTGGCTGCCGGCGGTCAGCTCGCGCACCCGCTCGCTGATGTACAGGTCGAGCATGTTGACGGTGACGCGGCCGGTGTGGCGCTGGTCGGCGCTGCCGCTCAGGCCCTCCAGGAGCGCCTTGGTGAACGCGCCGTTCTGCCAGGCGGCATCCTCGACGGAGGCCTGACCGCCGGTGGCTGCGGTCATGACCACCACACCGCTCTCGACGCTGGCCAGCTCGGAGACCGCCCGGTTCAGGGGCGGCAGGCCGCGCTGCTGCCGGCCCGGCGTGCCCAGGACGTTGCCCGAGTGGCAGGTGTCGAGCAGCAGCACCACGCGCCCCGGCAGCGTCGCCAGCACCTGCTGCAGGGTCGAGGCCGGCAGCATGCTGCGCAGGGCGCTGCCGGGCTCGGCATCGGCGGGCAGGAAATAGTAGTCGCCGGTGGTGGGGTCGTTTACGCCGTGTCCGGCCAGAAACAAGAGCGTGGTATCGCCGGCTCCGGCCCGCCGGTGCAGCCAGTCGAGCGAGTCCAGGATCGCGGTGCGGGTGGCCTCGCGGTCGGTGAGCACGCGCAGGTCGACGTTTTCGTACAGCCCCTTTGCCGCCTGCTTTTGGCCGAGCAGCGCCGCCAGATCGCGCGCATCCTTGGCCGGATAGCGCAGCCGCAGCTCGGGCCGCAGGTAGTCGCCGACCCCGATCGCCAGCACATGCAGCGTCGGGCGAGGCGCCTGCGCGGCGGCCGGGCTGGCAGCGCCGCCGGAGCCGCGCCAGTGCAGCCGCAAGAGCGCCGCCGGACCCGCGCCGTTGGCGCTCTCGGCGTAGACCGCCACCGTCGAGTCGCGCGGCGGAACCGGCACGGTCAGGGTCTGGATGCGCTCGGACGGCGAGCCGGCGTCGGAGGCCGGCAGCGGGGTGGCCGCGGGCTCGCTGGCGCCCAGGTCGATGACGCCGCGCTGATCGCCGGTGGCGATGGGTCGGCCGTCGACGCGCACCCGCAGGGTTGGCAGCGCGGGGGGCGGCAGCGGTCCTGGGCCCATGGGCTCGGGCAGCCGCACCGCGACCTTCAGCACGACCCTGGTCTCGGAGAGCTGCGCGCCGTCGGCGGGTTCGAGGATAGTGACCAGCGGCGGCAGGAGCTCGCGCTTCAGGCTGGGCACGGTGGCGGCCGGCTCGCTGAGCGTCGCGACCACCTGCTCGGGCCGCTGGTGGCTGCGCTGGAAGCGCGACAGCGGGAAGAAGTCCGCGGCCTGCTCCTGCGGGCGGTTGAGCTGCCAGCCGGCCAGCTCGGCGCCGCCCGGTGAGGCGGCGAACAGGCCATCGGGGCGAAACAGCAGCCAGCGCCCATCGTCCGGATGCAGCACCAGGGCCAGCCGCTCGCGGCCATCGCGGGCGCCGTACCAGCGCACGGTGCCGTCGGCGTGCAGGGCGACCACGTGGCGACCATCGCCGCTGTAGTTTACCGACACCGCGGCGCTGGTGAGCGGCGTCGCAAAGCAGGGCTGCTTGAGCTCGCTCGTCTCGCGCGGCTTGTAGGGGCAGCCGTCGGCGGCCGTCTGCTCGAAGCGGTAGCCGAACAGGTGCGCGGAGGCGCCGATGACAAAGGCCTCGCGGCCCGGCGCCATCGCCATCGCCGCCGGATCCTCGCCGCGGGTGACAATGGTGCCATCGTCGAGCAGCACCGGCGGCTTGTGGTGCCAGCCGCTGATGTGGTGGGGCGTCGGAACATCGAAGTCCGGTGGGCGGAGGCTGGGGTTTTCCGGCGCCGCGCCGCGGTGGAGCTCCAGCGCTTGCAGGCTGAAGCGCAGGCGGTTTTTTGGATTGGGTCCAATATGAATCTCAATCTCGCTGCCGGTGGAGTCGACGCGCAGCGCCTCGGGCTCGGCGGCCAGGGTGCGCGAGCCGGCATGGGTCGCGGCGGTGCCGTCGGGACTGAGAGTGCCCCAGCTGCCGTCGGCGGCGGCAAAGGCCACCGCGCCCGAGGGCAGCAGCGCAAAGTCGCGCACCGCGGCAACCGGCAGCGGCCGCTCGATTGGTGGCGGCAGCGGTGACTGCGGCGACGGCGGCGACGGCGGCGACGGCGGCGGCTTCTGCGGGGCGCTGTCGACGGTGTAGGTGCGCACCGCCGACCCCTTGCGGACGTCGAACTGCCCGGCCAGGATCAGCTGGCGACCGTCGGCCGACCAGGCGATGCCCACCGCTCCGCCGGCGAAGACGCCGCTGGCGCCGGCGGGGGCAATGGGCTGCGGCTGCTTGAAGTCCTGCGCCCCCCGCACCTCGACGCGACCGCTGGCGTAGAGCAGCGCCACCCGCTTGCCGTCGGGCGAAAAGCGCGCCCGCGCCAGCCGGTCGAGCTGGATCAGCTCCAGGAGCAGCTGCAGCTTGCGGTCCGGGCTGCTGCCGATCTCGCGCTCGTACAGCCGCACCCCGCCCACGGCGCGGCTGATGAGCAGGCGGCCGCTCGGGTCGAAGTCGGCGTCGAGCAGGCGGCTGGGGGCCGACTCGCCGCGGTCGAGCGGAGCGCCGGTCGCCACATCGTAGATGCTGAACAGGTGGTCCTGGCTGCGGATCGCCACCAGCCGCCGGCCATCGGGCGAAAAGGCGATGCGATCCACAGAGTAGCGCTGGGTCGCGGTGTGCTCGGGTCCGGGCAGGCGACGCACCAGGGCGCCGCTGCTGGCGTCAAAGAGGTAGACCGAGCTGGTGTGCTGATCGCGGTCGTCCCAGATGCTGGTGTAGCCGCCCACTGCCACCAGCCGCGAGCCCCCGGCCCCCAGCACAGGCGAGACCGCGACGGCGAAGATCTGGCCCTCTTCGCCGTCGGCGATGCTGGGCGGGCGGAGGGTGCGCAGGAGCTCGCCGCTGCGGGCGTCCCACAGGCGCACGGTGCGATCCTCGGAGCCGGTGACGATGAAGGCGCCGTCGCTGGAGACGGCGATGCTGGTCGCGGCGGCGGTGTGGGCGCCCTGATCGATGCGCAGCGTGGCGCGCTCCAGCGGCGGCCGGGCCTGCTCTGCGATGCCCGCAGCCTCGCCAGCCGCGGCTGCGGGCGAAGCGGCGAGCACCAGGGCGAAGAGCAGCGCCGCCCACGACGACCTAAGAAACAGAAACGGCATGTCCCGCCATGATACCTCTGCCGCAGGCGGCCGGGGCAGGCAGGCTACGGGCGGGCGGCGCGACGGCGAAGCAGCAGGCGCAGCGACGGGAAACCGAGGGTCAGCGTCTGAAGCGTCCAGCCCCAGCGGCTCGCCACCTGACCGGCCGCGGGGGCGATCGCGTAGGCGTACAGCGCCTCGCCGACGTGCAGCGCCACCGCACCGATGAAGATGCCGATCAGCAGCGGGCGGGAAAACAGCGCCGTCACGTGCTCGCTCCACCAGGCGTAGGCGCCGCCGTCGCAGGCCAGCGCCGCCGTGAGCGACATGCCAGCGATGATCGACAGCCACCAGCCCCAGTGGGGGCGCTCAACGCCATCGCCGAACGCGTTCGGCGGCACCTCGTCCAATCGGCTCATGGCCGCGTATTCTACCCGCGTCTTTGCTACATTGGCCCGCCTAAACGGAACCTGCTTAAAGAGGATGCGATGAACGATCTTGAACAGACACAGACCGGCCGAGCTCGACGCTGGCCGCGGCTGGGCCTGGGGCTCGGGCTGACGCTGGGCCTGGCAGTGCTGGCGCTGCGGGCGCAGCCGGCCGCCGGACTGAGCGACGCGGCCGATGAAGCCCCGACGGGAATGGTCGCTTTTTTCGATCGCACTGATGGACTGTGTCCAGAGGGCTGGCGCGTGGCCACAGAGGCCGCGGGGCGCATTCCGGTGGGCGTAAATGCCGGCGACTTCGTCGGCAAGCTGGTCGGCACCGCGCTCACCAACCAGGAGGATCGCACGCACTTTCACGCCTACACGGCCTCCGTCGAGCTGCCGTACAAGTCCATCACCGCGGCCAACGGCGGCAACGGCCAGGGCGCAGCTTCCCAGGAGTACAAGGTCAACGGCAACAGCCAGGCGGTGACCTCGGGCCTGCCGTTTGTGCAGCTGACGACGTGTGTGAAGCTATGAGCCGGGCAAAGTTTCTGCCGCTGGGGCTGCTGCTGGCGAGCTGCGCGTCGGAGCCGACGGGGTACAGTCCCGACAACCTGCCGCAGCTTCCGGATCTGGCGGCGGTCTCCACCGGCGACTCGCTGCCGAGCGGCGCGGTGTCGTTCTTCAACCGCAAGGACTGTCCGGCGGGCTGGCGCATGTTCGACATGGCGATCGGCCGCACGATCGTGCCCAGCGCCGGCAGCGAGACCGGGGTCGTGCAGGGCACGCCGCTCGACGAGGGCGAGGTCCGCGCGCACTCGCATGCCATGACCGCGACGCTGAAGCTGTCGTCGGTGGACTACGCGGGCATCGCGGGCGAGGCCAACCACAGCCTGGCGCACGACGGCACGGTGACGCTCAAGGTCATGGGCGCGCCGGCCGCCGCGGGGCTGCCGTATGTGCAGCTCTTGGTCTGCCAGAAGAGCGACCCGCCCCCGCCGACGCGCAAGCAGGTTCCGGCCGGCACGCGCGTGTTCTTCACCGGTCCCAGCTGCCCGCAGGGCTGGGGCGAGACCAAGGCGGCGCAGGGGCGCTTCATCGTCGGTGTGCCCGAGCAGGGCAAGGCCAGCCAGAACTTTGGCGGCGCTCCGCTGGCCTCCGGCGAAAAGCGCACCCACCGTCACACCGTCGAGGGCAAGCTCCAGACCACCTCGCACGGCATCGCCCTGCTGAGCGGCGGCCTGGCCGGCGGCTACGCCAAGAACGACAACTACCCGTACCAGGGCAGCTCCGACGAGGGCGAAGGCGGCATGCCCTACATCCAGCTGCTTCAGTGTCAGAAGCTGTAGCGACTACGCGCCGGGCCGATTGACCAGGGTGATGGGCGGCTCGGGCGTGGGCGGGTGCGGCCGATGGGCGATGGGGAAGAAGAACTCCAGCGGCGAGTGGCGCATGCGCCGCAGCACGGTCCGCAGGATCACCATGTAGTCCTTGCGACGCACCTGGCGGGCGCGCAGGGCCACGGCCAGCGCCAGCGCAAAGCTGACGCCGAAGTTCAGAAACAGCGTCACCACGATGCCGACCATGGCCAGCGAGAAGTCGTGGTTGATGAGGATGCGGGCGCCGTGCAGGTGCACCTCGTTGGCGGCCGCGAGCGCGAGCGCGCCCGAGGAGAGCGTGACGTGGCGGACCTCGGACGGGATGCCGAAGAACTGGCCGACGACCGGCGACATTCCCAGGAGGAAGCCGAGCGTCACGACGCCGGCGATGCCCGAGATGTGGTGGTCCAGCGCCGCGCCGAGCCAGGTCGTGATGCGCCGCCCGAGCAGCCGCCCGAGGCGGCGGTTGTTGGCGATGGCCTGCGGCAGGTGGTTGTAGACCGCCCAGTTTTCCATCCAGCCGGCGGCGATGCTGGCCAGCCACAGGTAGACGCCGGTCAAGGCGGCATAGGGAATGACGCGCAGCGGGTGCAGCGACTCGGCGGTGTGCTCGGCGGCGCTCTCGTCGAGGAAGCTGTGGCCGGTGCGCCAGCGCCACAGCAGATCGACCACCAGCGCGGTCGGGATCACGGCGCCGACGTTGCCCAGCGCCGCGGCGACCTGCGCGCGGGTGATGCGCACCATCATGTCGACGAGGCGGTCGAGGTGGGCGGCGTCGACGCGCCCCTTGATGGCGCTGGCCAGCGCCGCGGCGGTCATGGAGGGCTGCTTGGTGGCCAGCGTGAAGTGGCAGAGCTGAAAGATGACGAACGACACGCTGTAGTTCATGGATGCGACGAGGCCGGCGAAGAACGCGGGCAGCTTCCACGACGACAGCACGAACTTGAGCATGGCGGTGCCGGCGGTGAGCACGCCGGCGCCGATGGCTGCATACAGGATCGAGCGCCACTCGGACGGCGTCTCGGTCATGTATTTTTCGCCGCTCTTGCCGGTGCGCTCGACGACCTTGCGCGCCAATTGATGGGTGCTGGTCTCGAACAGGGCGCGCAGGCTGCGGCGGTGGACGCGCGCCTGGATGAGCTCGGAGACGAACTCGGCGCCGGGATGGGCGTCGCTGGTGGCCTGGCGCGAAAAGAGCAAGCCGAGCAGCTGCTCCAGGCGGCCGAGGTTGCCGTTGATGAGCTCCAGGCGATAGACCAGATCGACGCTGACGCCGAACTCTTCGAGGTGGCTCAGCACCTGGCTGACGGCCTGGCGGCAGTCCTGGATGGCCATGAAGGCCTCGACGACGCTGATGCGGCTGCTGCCCGAGGGCTCGCCCATGGGATGGCCGCCGGAGAGCGAGATCGGGGGCACCTGGCCGCTGAGGCTGATGGAGCTCTGGGGCTGCTGCGACGCGGTGGTCAGGCCGTCGCAGATACGCTGGAGGCGCAGAAACGGCAGCTCGCCCAGCGAGGTCTCGGGCAGGCGCTCGCGCACATCGTTGGCCAGGCCGAGCGAGCAGATGCGCACCGACAGCACGGTGACCGCTTCAAAGATCGACTTGCGCAGGCTGCCCCAGCCCTCGCGGCGCTGCGTGTCGTCTTCGTAGAGCAGGTTCAGGAAGCGGTCGAGGAGCTTGCGCGGCACGCGCACCAGCCACTGGGCATCCTCGACGGTGGGCAGGATGCGGGCCAGCAGCTCGGCGAGCCTGCGGTTGTTCGGTGCGTGCGGCAGCAGCTTCTCTTCCAGGCGGCCGGCGGCCTCGCGCCAGAAGCCGGGCTCCTGCGGCAGACCGACGTCGGAAAAGAGCAGCGTGCCCTGCATCTGCCCGAGCACCGAGCGCATGAGCTGCGAAAAGGTGATCCGCCACGGCCGCACGTCGGACAGCACGTCGACGAGCAGCTCCAGGTGCAGGGTGCGCGCGTCGCGGTTCGCCAACAGATTCAGCGACGAGGTGGCGCGGCTACGCGGCCAGCCGCGGCGGTGCAGCCAGTTGCTCAGCGACTCCAGCCAGTCGATCTGGTCCTCAAGCCCCCAGCCGGGATTGATGGCGCTGAGCAGGGCGTGCAGACTGGAGACGATGCGGCTGCTCGGCGCCTCGGGCAGAAAGATCTGCCCGAGCTTGAGCACATCGGGCACGCCGCCTGCAATGGCCAGGGATGGCGCACCTTCACGCTGCATAGATGTAGCCATATCAGCGGTCCTTGGCCCCCGGCGGGAGACGTTAAAAATTCTTCCGATTGTATCACGGGGTTGTCGGTTTCTAACGACAGCCTGCGGGCAACGGAGCGGGGGGAAAGGTCGGAGATGTGGGGAGGATGGGTTCGCGCGAGAAACGCGCGGCGGGGGGGAGGCTCAACTGGCTTTGCCAGTTGAGGGGGCACGGGAAAGTGCGTT
>Ga0075163_10008475_pt1 | contig 13537 bp, 3 predicted proteins | sample JI1023141ADNA_FD_71478 | JGI IMG/M metagenome (GOLD analysis project Ga0075163, IMG submission 71478) | Wastewater effluent complex algal communities from Wisconsin, to seasonally profile nutrient transformation and Carbon sequestration -... | ecosystem: Engineered > WWTP > Effluent > Algae...
GTCCGCCAGCACAATCGAGCGCGGAAACTTTCCGGTTGCGATTGGCGTGCCCGCGGTGAAGCCGCCATTGCCGTCGCCCTTGAGGGGAATGATGGTGCCAGCGGTGACGCCGCCATTGGTCACCACCAGATCCAGCTTGGTGTCACTGTCGGTATGGCCGGCCGCCACCGCATAGAGCTGGAACGTGTTATCGATCACCGTGGTCTTGGGCGCGCCGAGCGACGTGCCGCCGTTGAGCAGCACCGTGACGCTGCCGCTCTCGTTGACGGTGACGACATCCAGCTTGGAGTCGCCGTTGATGTCGGCCGTGATCACCTGGCGCGGCTTGAGGTTGTTGAGCGCATCGCTATCGAGCGCAACATTGCTGACCGCGCCCGCCTTGCTGAAGCGGATCGTCAGGTTGTCGCTGCTGTTGTTGGCGGTAATGAACTCCGGAATGCCATCGCCATCGATGTCGCCCACCGCAGCGCTGCGCGGCGCCGTGCCGGTGGCGCCATACGCCGCCGAGGCATCGAAGCCGCCGCTCTGATTCGACTTGAACAGGGCCAGGTTGCCATCGCCCTGCACGGCCACCAGATCCGGCTTGCCATCGCCGCTGAAATCTCCCGCCCCCACGGCCTGCAAGTCGGCCTTGGTTGCGGCGGCCAGCGTCGGAGTTACGGCCATGAAGCTGACCGTGGCGGTGAAATAGCGAAGCAGATCCGTTCGCGTGACCACCTGCCCCGTGCCCGGATTTTTCACTGATACTGCAACCGGTCCGCAGGCTCCGCTCTTGGCCGGAGTCTTGACCGCAAGCTCCATGGCCGACACATAGGCCACGCTCTGCGCCGCCGCTCCGGCAATCGAGACCTGCGCCGCAGACTCAAAGCCAGCGCCGCTCAGCTTCACATCGGTCCCGCCAGCACTGGAGACCAGCGCCGGAGCCACTGCGGTGAGCGTCATGGTGCCCGTCAGATCCGGCGGCGGCGCCAGGTCGGCAGCCATGGCCATATCGCCCGCGCCCAGATCGTCCTGCCCGCTCATGCTGCTCTTATCGCAGCTCGCGGCGGTCGCCAGCAGCAGCGCAGCGCCAAATCCAATCAACTGAGACTGTGTGTTCATAAGCAACCCTCAATGCGCGAAAATCCTATTTTTGCGCGGCCACATCATAGCAGGCCTTGGCGCAGGCCTTAGCGCCAGTACGCCGGCACAGGCGGCCTATCCACCCGCGGCCCCGGCAGCTTCCACAGATCCCAGCGCTGCGCGTGCCCGACTTTGACCACCGCTTCTGGCATTCCTATTTTCAGCTTCTCCATATCTGCTTGAAACGTCAGCACATAGTCGTAATACCGCCCGTGCAGCGACCACGAAAATCCCGCCGGCACCTCCCAGCCCGGGGCCGGGAAGCGCTCGCGGTAGCGCAGCGGAAAGCCCTCATCGAAGTTGTACGGGTTGTAACCCCCGCGCAGCGATTGATAAAGCGAGCTCGCCGCCCGCCTCAAATACATCGTCCGCTCCGGCTGCGGCGAGTACGGCGGATACACGATCACCAGCACGCGCGCCCCCGGCTCTGGCACCTGCGCAATGGCGTCAAATCCCGCCATGAACTGGTTCATCTCTTGCCAGTGCAGATAGTGCGCGCCGCTCATCCCCACTGCCGCCACCGCCGCCGGCACCAGCAGCAGCTGCCGCCAGCCGCGGATCGGCCCCGCCACGCACAGCGCCATCAGCATCGCCGCCGGCGTCGCAAAGCGCAGGTTCATTCCCCACCAGTACACCGGCTGGACAATCGAGCGCGGCAGCACGAAATAGGCGACCAGCGGCACCAGAAAGCAGCCGAACGCGCGCCAGCTGTGCAGCTCCCAGCGCCGCGGCCGCTCCTCGGTCAGCTTCAGCAGCAGCCACGCCGCAAACAGCATCCCGTAAAAGAGCGTGTCCTCGTGCGAGACGAACACATCCAGCGTGCGCTCGGGAAGCTCCATCAGCGACTGCTTGAGCGGCTGCCACTTGAACTCCATGTGCCGCGACACCGCGTTCATGTGCAGCACCTTGCTGTGCAGCGTCAGCTGGATCCCGAACAGGAGCGGCGCCAGCCAGACCGCAAAGCGACCGCCCAGCTGCCGCAGCGACCGCCCGCGATGGAGCAGCCCCAAAAGCCCCGCCGCTCCCAGATACAGGCCCCACGCCAGCAGATGGCTGAGGTACGTGGCAGATCCCAGCAGCACCACGCCCACGGCCCGCCCGAGCGTCGGCCGCTCGCAGAACGCATCGAACGCCGCCAGCGCCACCAGCACCACGCCCAGCCCCAGGCAGTAGGTGACAAAGCCCCACAGCAGGTTGAAGTTCCAGACCAGCGCGAACCCGAACAGACACAGCCACGGGCTGCGCCCAAAGCGCCGCCCCAGCAGCAGGAGTCCCGTGGGCACCGACAGCGCATAGATCGAAAGCACCACCCGATTGCTGAGCTCCAGCCCCAGCGGCGACGCCAGCACGCGCGCCAGCCCATAGTGCACCCAGTACGGCGCCAGCCCCAGCGCCAGCGAGTAGTAGCGCTGAAAATCCCACGTGGGATCGCCGTAATGCCACCAAACCGAGATCGATGCCAGGTGGCAGCCCAGGTCGAACAGCGGCTGAAAGCGCACCAGCCAGAACGGCGCCAGCGTGATCAGCGCCAGCACCGCGAACACGACCCAGAACAGCCGCGACTCGCCCGGTGCGAGCGCGACAGAATCCGAGCTGGATCGCGAGGTTGGCGGCGCCGACATGCCCGCATCCTCGCCTGCCCGCGCCTCGGCGGTCAACGGCGACGCTCGGTCTGGCGCCCGCTGCCCGCTGGTCGCCGCCAGCCGTCGTGCCGACGCCTGCCCCGCCAGCCCTGCGATTTCACTTTGAATCCGCAGCCCTTCTACTACAGCGGCGCATGATCAGATGAAGCGGTAGAATGTCCGCATGTCAGAGCCGCGAATCCGCCGAATTGAGGCGCGTCCGGTCACGCCGGACGTCGAAGAGTACCGGGCGCTGATCAAGCAGGCGACGACCCCGCTTCCCGAGAGTCCAGAGCACGTCGCCCGCGAGCTGGTGCGGCTCTGTCGCTTTCGCGGGCGGCCGGCGCTCTTGCGCAGCAACCTCCGCTTTGGCCGCGGCCTCTTGCTCATCCGCGTCGCCGATCTCGACGGCGATGGCCAGAACGAGATGCTGGTCGTCGACACCGACCACAACGTCCACACCCCGCGCCTCATCCGCGAGTCCAGCGAGACCGGCGGCGCCGCCGTCTGGGTCATCGGCACCCACCGCTACCGCGGCCGCCTGCTGGGCGTCGCATTTTCGCACTTCGGCGTCTTTCACCGCAAAGAGGCCATCGTCACCTCCATCGAGGAGCACGCCGACAACGCCGTCTACCGCGAGCTCAAGCTCACCTGCGACGGCCAGAACTGGGACGTCGCCGAGCTGGAGCACCGCCGCTCCAGCATCATCGGCGCCAGCCTCGGCGTCGGTGAGATCCGCCTCATCGGCGACAGCAGCGAGCCTGGCCGCGTGCCCGTGCTGCGCGCCCGCCCCGACGACGGCCGCCTGTGGGTCGAGATCCTCGACGATCGCCAGCTGCGCCGCCCGGATCTGGGCTCCGACTTCAGCCGGGTGTCGTTCCTGCCCGGCGAAGTATCGGACTTAGTCCTATGCGAAGATGACCTCGTCGTCGCCTACACCCGCGGCGGCATCCAGCGCATCGGCCGCGACGGCCGCCTGCGCGAGCTCTTGTTTCCCGAGTGGCGCTTCGTCTGCCTGGCCTACACCCCGGCCCGCAAGCTCGGCGCCCAGAGCCCCAGCCCCGGCTGCGGCCTGCTGCTCGGCGGGACCTCGTTCGGCTACGTCTTCGCGATGGATCCGTCTCACAGCGGCGTGCTCTGGCGCATGGATGCCGGGTTCCTGTTCTCATCGATGACGCTCGCCGATGCCGAGAACACCGGCCGCATCGATCTGGTCCTCGGTGGCATCGACGGCAGCATGCGTATCTACGAGCTCACCGACATGGCGCTCCTCGATCAGCGCTGCCGCAAGCTCTACGCCAGCCTCGGGACCTCCGCCGTCGACCGCCTGGTCGCACTTGCCCCCACAACCAACGACATCCACGCCTCGGTGCAGCTCTACCTGCTCAGCCGCGTGCTGGAGAGCAACGGCCCCGCCGGCCAGGCCGTGGTGGATCTGGTGCGCTGGTTCACCCCCGGGCAGCCCGGCTGGCACATGCTGCCCGAGCGCGCCCAGCGCGAGGCCGTGGTGACGCTGGAGCACTTCCTGCTCCTGCACCTGCCGCAGCTGGCGCGCGACGAGATCCGCGCCACCCGCACCGGGCCGCTGCCGCTGCTCACCTTGAAGCAGCTCCAGAGCCCGTCGCCGCCCGAGTGGGCCACCGAGACCTTCTTCGACCCCGCGACCAAGCTCAACCTGGCGCGCACCGTCCTCGCCGAGCTCGTCGACATCTACCTGGGGGCGCCGCGGCTGGTGCGCCATCAGATCGACCGCATCTCGCGCCGCCTGCTCGAACAGTACTGGCTGCACGCCCCCGAGCTGCCGCCGAGCGATGGCCCCATCGACGAGAACACCGGCGACCCCACCCCGCGCCCGGTGCTCGACGCCGGGGTCGCCAGCGCCGAGCCGCACGACGACTGCGGCAGCGAAGGTCGCCCCGTCGAGCTGGTCTCGATCGACTCGCCGCCGCCCGAGCTCAAGCGGCTGCTCGGCGTGCGCAGCCTGCGCGCGCGCGAGTACGCCCAGACCCTCATGCTCGAGGCCGAGCAGCGCCTGCGCCACCTCGCCGACCGCCCCGGCGAGCCGCCGCCCATCCCCTCCAGCCACGACGAGCACGACGCGGTGGTGCTGCGCGTGCTGCGCGCCGTCGGGCTCATCGAAGAGCTGCGCAGCGACCGCTTCTCCGTCGAGACCGAGCGTCTCGACTTCACCGCCACCGCCATCGATCCGCTGGAGATCCACGGCGACCGCGTCGCCGCCCCGAGCGACATCTGGCCGCAGGACTGCTGGATCGCGGGCGTCGACCGCGCCGGCTTTCTGCGGGTCGAGCTGCTCGATCCCAGCAACCACCGCGGCGGCGTGCCCCCCGAGCGCATCCAGGCTCCCCAGGGCGAGCCGCCGCTGGCCAATCAGCAGTGGCCGTGGCAGCTGCGCCACGGCGGCCATCACGTGCTGCTGCCCAGCGGCGGCGGCGGCACCGTGCGCTTCGTCGAGGTGCGGCGCCTGTGGCAGGAGGGAAGCACCATCAGGCCCGCGGTCGTCGTCGGCATCGAGGAGGGCGGCGACACCCGCCTGCTCATCTATAGCCTGAACGCCGGCGGCCAGCCCGAGCTGCGCGCCGAGCCGCGCTGTGGCGGCGGCGGCGCCGATCCCATCGGCTACGACATCCAGCTGGCCGACGCCGAAAATCCCACCGCGACCCCGGGTCGCGAGTCGCTGCTGCTGCGCGTACCGCCGACCAGCGAGCGCGGCCGTCCCGCGGTCGTGGCCATCGAGGTCGTCGACGGACAGGTGCGCGTCCACGGCCTGGCCGGCGAGATCCTCGCAGTCGCCGCCTGCCCGCAGGCCGTGCTGCACATCACCGCCGCTCGCCTCCAGGTCAAGCGCCCGAACCGTCCGCCGCTGAGCGCTCCCGCTCCCGTCGGAGCCTGCTGCGGCGCGGTCAGCGATCGCGGCAACCTGATCGCCGTCGGAACCACCACCGGCCAGGTCCAGATGTTCACCGTCGAGGGCGACTCGCTGCGACTGGTGGCGCAGCACCTGTTCAGCAAGGGCATCTCGGCCCTCAGCTTCGTCCCCGACGGCGTCTTCGGCGGCCCCGCCGTGGCCATCGGCACCGAGGACGAGCAGATTCACGTCATCGCCATCGACCACCTCCACGACGGGCAGGAGCTGGTGCGGCTGGCCGTCGGTGGCACCCCGCTGCGCATCCTGTGCCGGCCGCTGAAGAGCGGCGGCTACCGTCTGGTCATCCTGCTCCAGGGCGGCGTGCTGGCCAGCTGGGAGGCGCATCCCCAGGACGGCCACCGCGAGCTCACCGACCGCCTGCTCGACCTCGGCGCCCGCGCCGCCGGCTCGCGCGCCAACGTGCTGCGGGCGGCCCTGCGAGGTCAGGGACCGCACATCCGCGCCGTCGCTGTGCGCGAGCTTCTGGCCAGCGCTCGCGAAGGCCGCGTCGCCGGCTCGATCCTCACCACCGGCAGCTCCAGCAACCAGCCGCGCGGGGCAGCGGCCCAGAGCAACGCCTCCAACCGCATGCCGACGCCGGCCAGCGGCTCACGAGCCACGGCCTCCGGCGGCCAGTCCAACCCGCCGCGCGGCGCCGTCGAGCGCGGCACCCCCGCCGTCTCCAGCGTGCTGCACCTGTGCCGGATCATGTGCCAGGCCGACCCGCAGGCCGAAGGGCGCGGCACGCCGCCCAGCGGCAACATCATCTCGACCAAGGGCGACCTGTTCGACATCTCCACCTGGCCGCTGCCGCGCCCGCCGCGCCACCGCATCATCATCGACCAGATGCTCGAAGCGCTGGTGCCCATTGCGCTCGGCGGTCTCGGCAGCGGCGCCGATGCCCAGCAGTCGCGCCTCGGACGCGAACTCCTGTCCCGTCTGGTGCAGCTGTGCGACGAGCCGCTCAGCATCCGCGGCGACCTGCTCCAGGTCGTCGAGCGCTTTGCCAAGCCCGAGCACATCGAGGAGCTGCTCGTCTGGCTGCCGGCCATCATCCTCCACGACTCACGCTCTGCCGCCTGGCCCTTTGCCACCGACGCGGTGGCCGCCCTGTTCCTGCGCCACCTGCAGCGCCTCGACCGCGCCAAGCTGTTTGACCAGAGCGAGCCGACCTTCTTCAAGAACATGGTCGCGGTGCTCGAAGCGGTGTCACCGACGCAGCCGAGCCGCTTCCTGCTCACCAACATGGCCTTGCTCCTGCGCTCGGCCCTGAGCTGGGATCGCACCTACCTGGCCGGCGACCTCGGCCGCGCCCGCCTGCACCTGCCGCACGCGGTCATCGAGGCCATGTGCCAGCCCGAGATCCTGCCCGACCCCGAGGTGCGCGCCTTCCTGCTCGGCGTCTCGCGGCGCTGGGGACCGCGCCTGCCCAACATCGGCGCCGAGGAATCGGACGACTCGCTCAGCGACGGCGCCACCACCAGCGAGAGCGAGCTCCTGTGGCGCTTCGAGGTCGCGGTGGAAAACGGCTTCGACCAGATCTATTACGAGCGCCTCGGCGACGAGCTTGGCCGCACCGCCCTGCCCGTCTCCAGCGACGGCATCACGCCCGACACCTGGGCGCTGGCCGAGATCGTCCGCGGCATCCAGCGCCTCTTTGACGTCACCAACCTCACCGAGCTCCAGGCGTCGCTGCAAGTGGCCTCCGTGGAAAAGGCGCTCGCACCCCTGCGGCAGCAGCGCAGCCTCGTCAGCCAGCACCTCTCGTACCGCTATCGCGACGAGGCGTGGGCCTTCTTCGACGAGCTCACCTATCTCACCGAGCAGACGTTCCTCCAGCAGGCGCTGCAGGACCTCGACCGCAAGACCAACAAGGCGCAGATCGCACACAGCCTAGACGAGCTTGCCGGCCAGCTCGACGCGCGCCGCAACCACCTGCGGCAGCGCCTGATCGAGATCCTGACCAGCGGGCCGCCGCTGCTCCATCCCGGGGCGTTCCCGTCGCGCATGCTCGGCGTGCGAGCCACCGCCACCGTGGTCGCCCTGCTCTCGGTCTGGTGGCAGGTGCTGGTCGAAGAGGCGACGCGGCTGCGCACCGAGCCCGACTTCGAGGTCCGCCTGGTCTCGGATCTGGGCGTCAGCGAGGGGCGGCGCGTGCATCGCTACGCCGTCATCCTCGCCTCCGACGCGGCGCGCACCGCGCACGGCGTGGTCCTGTCGGTGCGCGGCGGCGAGCCCAAAGAGGTGCGGGCCCGTCCCCTCGACGCCGATCCCACGGATCTGGAGCCCGGCCAGGAGCTCGGCCTCATCATCGACTGTCCGGCGACGATCGCGGCCGAGGGCCTGCGCTACCGCGTCGAGATCGAGCTGACCCACGACGGCGACAAGCGCACCGGCCGCGCCGTCGAAGGGCAGTTCCGCCGCGAGCAGCGCCAGACCGCGCGAACCCTGTTTGACAGCTTCTCCGAGAGGCTGCCGACGCTGTTTCAGGCACGCCGCGATCAGCTGCTCGAACAGCTCAAGCCGTCGACCGCCGCCGTGGCCCTGGTCACCGCCTTTCCTGCCCACGCCTACGAGCTTCTCGCCGAGGCCATTGGCCTCGACTGGCCCGAGCGCCCCGTCGACACCCTCGAACAGTGGCGCATGGTGAACCTGGCGGCCCGCAGCGCCCAGCCCGGCTCCGGCGGCCCCACCAGCTCGCCGCCCGGCAGCGGCCAGCGCACCACCACCCCGACGCTGCGCGACCTCATCCAGCAGATCGGCGTGCGCCTCGGCGGCGTGCTCAACATCGCCAGCGCCGAGCGACTCGACACCAGCGAGGCGCTGCTGCGCGCCGTGGTCGAGGCGCCGCTGGCCGGCACGCAGTCGCGCGGCCTCATCCTGCTCGGCCTGCCCGAGCTTGTCGAGCGCGCCCGTCTCGACGAGAACGAGCAGCGCCAGCTGCTCCAGCTGGGCTGCCGCATCTGCCTGGCATATCGCGGCCGGGCGCTGGTGCTGCTCTCCCCGCAGGCGGCGGCGCTGTCGCTCATGCTCCCACCTGCGCCCACACCCAGCGCCTCGGGCTCCAATCCGGCGCTGGTCATCGGCGAGTCGCGCAGCGTCGAGTTCCTGGATCTGGACCACGTCGCCGACCCCTACAGCCTGCACCGCACCGACGAGCGCATGCGCACGGAGCTGGAGCAGTCGCTGATCTTCCTGCTGCACGCCCGCGAGGAGCGTCCCCCCTCGACGCAGGCCGCTCAGATTCCCGGTCCCGGGCAGCAGGCGGCGCCGGTGCTCTCGACGGCGCAGGCCGCGGTGCGGGCGCTCATCGACGCCACCGGCACGGATCTGCGCCTCATCGCCGAGTGCCTGCCGGTCGTCGAGCAGGCGCTGCGCGAGCGCACCCGCGCCCCGCTGAGCCCCAGCGCCTTCGAGACGCGCGTCGGCACCTATCTGGCGCCGGTGTGGAGCGCCCTGCCCTTGCCGCACCGGCTGTACCTGGCCGCCCTGTGCGGCGACTCGGTCGACCTCGACGTCGGCGAGCTGCGTCCGGGCATGGTCGTCGACGCGCCGGTCTATTCCATCTCGGGCAAGGACCGCCTGCCCACGAGCAAGGTGATCGCCGGCGCCGGCGTGCGCCTGGATCAGCGCACGATCGACGACATCACCAAGGTGATGTGGCTGAAAAAGGCGCGCGTGCGCGGCAGCTTCCAGGACACGCGCACCGTGCTGTGGACCTACCTCAAGCAGCCGCGGCCGCGCGTGCGCCTGCGCGGCCTCGACGAGACTGCCCGCAGCACCGACCGCTGGCTGGATGCGACCTCCTCGGACCTCAAGCGGCTGGGGCTGGTGCGCGCCCTGCGCCTCGGCGGCGAGCGCAACTTCGCCGCCTTCACGAGCCCGGCGGTGCGCGAGTGGCTGCGCAACCTTTTGGGCGTGGCCGACGGCGAGAGCGGCCTGCCCAACACGATCGACGGCCGCAACCTCGTCCGCCAGCTGCCCCTGTGGGACGCCGCCGCGGTGGATCGCGCCCTCGGTGGCAACTCGGCGCAGCTGCGCGCGGTGCTGGGCTGGAACCGGCCCGGTGTGCAGGGCCTTCAGAATCGCTGGCAGGACTTTTTGGACCTGTCGCGCGCCTGTCGCAAGTGGATGGACAACCAGGACGAGCACCGCTTCGTCGAGGCGCTGGGCAAGTACTTCCGGCTGGATCTGGTCGACGGCACGCAGGTCGACGAGCTGGGCAGCGGCCACATGTCCATGCGCAGCGTGCAGGTGCGCTTCCGCGAGAAGCGGCAGCTGCCGTGGCTCAAGCGCGTGGTGCTGTACCTGCCGGCCGGGCAGCCGGATCGGCCGTCGCTGGAGCAGGTGCAGATCGACCTGCGGGCGCGGCTGCCGATGCTCAGCTCGACGAGCTCGGGGCCGCACCTGATGCCGCGGCCCGACGCCGGCTATGCCGGTGCCGATGGCACCATCAGCGACACTTCACTTTCTGCGATCGTCGTCGTGCCCGAGCTCACGGCCGAGGTGCTGGGCTGGGGCCGCAACCTGTTCCACGTCGCCGCCATCGATGTCGCCGACCTTCAGCACGCCGCCCTCCACGACCATCCCGTCGAGGAGCTCATCCGCCGGCTGGCGGCTGCGGCCAGCTACGCCGCGCTGTCGCCGTTCCGCAGCAAGATGGGCCTGGCCAACCAGGAGCTCATCGAAGAGATGTTCTACGGCCGGCGCGCTCTGCTCGAAGAGATCCGCGGCCAGCGGCAGGAGAACTTCCTCATCGTCGGGCCGCGCAAGATCGGCAAGACCTCGCTGCTTCAGCGCGTGCGCTTCGAGCTGGAGGCGCAGGGCTACCGCGTGATCCCGCGCGGCATGGACTACACGACCGCACCGTCGAGCCGCGAGCTCCTCAAGGCCATGATCGGCGAGCTCCTCGAAGACATCGATCCGGCGCGCGCGGCCATGGGCTTTGCACTCGGCGAGACGCTGCCGCCCCTGCGCAGCATCGTCGACCAGTGGGCGCACCGCCACCCCGACCGCAGCCTGGCCATTGTGCTCGACGAGATCGACACCATCCTGCGCACCGAGCGGCGCGCCTACCTCCTGGGCGAGTGGCGCGAGGCGTGGACGCTGGGGCAGGCGCTGGCCACGCTCTTGCCGACGGGAGCGAGCGACGTCAACGCCACGCAGCTGGAGGTCATGCACAGCGCCATGACCGCCGCCGGCTGGCCGCGCGATGTCGTCGACGGCATCCTCGAAGGCATCAAGACGCCGGCCGAAGAGCGGCGCCAGTCGCCGCTCCTGGAGGAACTGCGCAGTGCGTCGGCGCTGCTGCTTCAAGGCGGCGCGGTCTGCCGCGTCATCCTGGCCGGTCACGCCGAGATGGTCGAGGCGCGCTGGGATCTCTTTGGCCCGCTGCTCAACTTCGCCAAGCTGCGCATGCTCGGTCCGCTCGACGACTCCAGCGCCGAGCGCATGGTGCGCGAGCCGTTCGCCCGCCTGGGACTGCGCTTCGAGTCGGCCACCGCCGAGATGCTGCTGCTGGAAAAGACCTTCCGCGTGCCGGCCTGGATCCAGCACTGCGGCGCCCTCATCATCCAGAGCATCGACGAGCGCCTGCGCAGCTCGCGGCGCGAAGAGCAGAAGATCACCGAGCGCGACGTGCTGGTGGCGCTGGAGAAGGTCCACGCCGAGGAGCGGGCCGCGCTCCAGAGCGAAAACGGCATGTACATGCTCGGGCCCGAGTGCAGCTTCGTGCTGCTGTCGCTCGTCGACGAGCCGTGGTTTACGATCGACAGCGCGGTCGAGTACCTGCACATCTTCTTCCAGACGCTGGAGACGCCGGATCGCCACAAGGTCACGCAGCGCGAAGAGGACTTCTTCACCGCCTTTTCGCCCGAGGTCGTGCGCCGCATCATCCGCGACCTGACCAACACCTTCTACCTCATCAGCGACGAGGCCGAGTACCTGACCACCGAGGGGCGGATCTCGTCGAGCGCGCCCAACCTGATGCCCATCCTCATCGACGGTCCCATCGGCCTGAACGCCCCCGACGCACCCAGCCGCGACCGCCTGCGCAAGAGCTACAAGGTCACGCGCAGCATGGTCGGCACCGTGTTTCACGACGAGCTCTCGCTGCAAAAGCGCATCGAGCTGGCGCGGCGGGCCATGCGGCTGTGGCGCGAGGGCCGCGGCGTGTGGGCGCGCACCGCCGCCAAGTAGCGAACCCCAACCAGAAACCAGAAACGAACCAAACCAACATGCGACTGCTCGGCGGCATCTTCATTGGCGGGGCGGCACGGCGGATGGGCGGCTTTCCCAAGGGGCTGCTGCCGGATCCCGCCGAGGGGCTGCCGCTGGTGGCGCGGCTCGCCGAGCTCCTGCGGCAGATCGGTGCCGACTGCGTGCTGGTCGGCGAGCGCCCCGAGTATCAGGCGCTGGGGCTGGCGATGCTGCCCGACAGTCCGCCGGGAATCGGCCCGCTCGGCGGGCTGGCGGCGCTGATGGAGGCCGCGCACGCCAACAAAAATAGCGGCGTGCTGGCCCTGGCCTGCGATCTGCCGGCCGTGCCGCTGCCCCTGCTCTGCCGCCTGGCCGATGGCTCCAGCAGCGACGACTACGACGCCCTTGCGCCCCGCCAGCCCGATGTGGGGCGATGGGAGGCGCTGTGTGCGCGCTACCAGCCGACGGCGCTGCCGGGGCTGCGGCAGACGCTGGCCAGCGGCGAGCGCTCGCTTCAGGCGCTATTTCGCCGCCTGCGCGTCCAGGAGCTCAAGACCACCGACGCAGAGCGCCGCAGCCTCACCGACTGGGACGAGCCCGGCGACCTTCCCCCCGGCCTGCGCCCCTATTCCTGACAGAGACAGGGCTCTTTTTCGCGGTCGGTGAGCATCTTCTCGACGAACGGCAGGTAGCTCTCGGCCTCCATGCGCGCGTCCAGCTCGCCCGCTTCGATCGCCTGCTCCAGCGCCTTTTTGAGGTCGCCAATCAGGCGCGAGGCCGGCAGCTTGAAGTGCTCCATGATGACGTTGCCGATGCCCGTGGGCAGAAGCGGCAGCTCGGCATCCTCGGCGCGCAGCCGGCCGAGCCGCCCCGACAGCGCGTCGATGTTGACCAGCGCCTGCTGCCGCCGTCCCGGCCGCCGCGACGTGATGTCGGCGCGCGACAGATCCAGCAGATCGGGCAGGTACTCGCCCATCTCGCGCGTGAAGCGGCGCACCGCCGAGTCGGTCCACGACTCAAGGTACTGGTTGGGGCGCAGGTGGTGCAGGATCAGGAAGCGCAGCGTGCGCCGCGTCGGACCGTCGAAACCGAGCCGGTGGCCGATGTCCTCAAACAGCCGCGCCCCGACCTCAGAGTGGCGATGAAACGTCACTTTGCCGTCGCTGGTAAAGGCGCGCGTGCGCACCTTGCCGATGTCGTGGAGCAGCGCCGCCCAGCGCACCGCCGGCCGCGGCTCCGCCTGCCAGACCACCTGCTTGGTGTGCTCCCAGACGTCCTTGTGGCGACGGCCGGCCTCCTGCGAAAAGTTCACCGTGGCGTCGAGCTCGGGCAGGAACGTGCGCAGCGCCCCCGTCTCCTGAAGCCACTGCAGGCCCGCCGGAGCGCCGCCCGACATGATCAGGCCCTCCATCGCCGCCCGCAGCGCCGCCGGCGACAGGCTGCCCGGCGAGACCGAGCCGCCGCTGCGCTCGCACTGCTCGCGCGCGGCGTCGCACAGGTCGGCGTAGGCCTTGGTCTCGCGCAGGATGGTCCAGCGCTCGGGATCTTCGGAAAACATCTGACCGGCGCGCAGCACCCACGCCGGGTCGCCCTTTTCCTGAAGCTGGGCGATGAGGTCGGTACGGCTGGCCCGCGAGGGCGTGACCTGACTCGCAGAGGAGCCAGGGCC
>Ga0075163_10008476_pt1 | contig 13537 bp, 8 predicted proteins | sample JI1023141ADNA_FD_71478 | JGI IMG/M metagenome (GOLD analysis project Ga0075163, IMG submission 71478) | Wastewater effluent complex algal communities from Wisconsin, to seasonally profile nutrient transformation and Carbon sequestration -... | ecosystem: Engineered > WWTP > Effluent > Algae...
CTAGGTATACTATTTCTGTTCTTGGTTTTCGGGTTATTTGGTTGTCTTTTTTCATTTCCCAAATATCCCGTTTACCTCCTCTTTTGGCTACCTATTTTTCCCGATTGGTAAAACTCGAGTATTAAAAATTCTTCCAATTACGTCTTTATATTTGGTAGACTATAGCTCTTCCATTTGTTCCAATAACGCGTCTTATTTTTCAATTTAGTTTTAGCCGCAATATAATTAAATAGGGTGTATTTAGTAATGATTTTCTAGGTGCTAGAGAATAGTTGTGAGCAAGGATCTGAGCTTTGTCATAGTAATTTTGCACTACCAATAAAATTTTAAGGAGAAATCATTCATGTCAAGAAAGAAAACAAGTTCTTCAAGTGATCAAAAACAAACAACTTTAGCAGGAGGAAATTTATCTTTGTTATTTCGTGGGTTATTAGCTCTTATTCCTAGTACAAGGCTTGCAACAGATGGAAATCCATCATCAGTAACATTACTATTTCCTTATGCCCAAGTACCAACAAACATGCGAACAGAATTAGGTACTGGCCATACTCACCATAGTCATGTTCCAAATGCTAACTTTGATGTACATACTTTATACCTTTATGCTGGAACCATAACTATGGGTACATTTAGAGTAATGACTACTATTCCTGTGCCTGTTGGCAGCGAAATAATTTTTTATGATGGTTCTGCACTACCAGCAAATGAGATTAATTCTCCTACTTTAATTCCAACGGATCCTTCTAGAAATCTTGCTGCTAATTCTGTAGGAATGAATATTCGTGATATTGATCCAACGCCAGGTTTTCCGAATGTGATAAATCTACATAATCTATATCAAAATGAATCTGATATAGATGATCGAAGGTTGGAAGCAACTACTGCTCATTTAGGGGTTGCTCCAGGAGGTTTAGCAGGTTTAGCGGCTAGGGTTTTTAGATTGCGTAAAGGAAATCTTTCAGGATTTGCAGGTAGAATAGATATGAATGATGGAAATGCTCCACAAGAGTGTTTAAGCGCTTCTAATATTTGTTATTTTTTTGATAAACATGATGGCACAAGGTATCCTGGTGATAGAGATTTAGTAAGAAAATCTGTAACTGATACTGTAATTTTTGAAAGACCTCTGGTTAATACCATGGTTACGGTTTCAATCAATGGTGCTTCCTACCAATTTGCAGGAACCAATATACATTTACTTCTCCAACATGTAGGTCCAGTCAGAACTGTTAGGTTGCCAATATATGACATTGACTTTGCACTAACTTATAGAACTGCTAAGTTAAGAAGAGTCTATAATACTACTGCTATATATAAGGAGAGAAGAATACCTAGAATAGATTATTGCCCAGGTGAACTTAGTAAAGATAGTAAAGATAGTAAAGATAGTAAGTCGGGGGATTTTGGCACTCTTGCCATTAAGCCTATAATTTGTTCTATGTCAATGTATAGTGGTGATTATAATGCTTAAGGTATAATTAGAGTAACTTCTCTATTTATATTAACCTTAAAAGTAAGTTAAGTTTTTTAGATCTTGTGAACAAAATGAAGAAATATCAAAAGTACTACAACAAAACATTACCAGTGATCTTAGTAGGGTTAACTTTAATAGTTTGTTATTGTGTTAAACAAGAACTAACAGGCTTAGAAGTTTTGGTTAAGTCAGTTGGGGAACGGCGTTTTACTGAAGCTCGCTTAAGTGGGGGCTTCAGTTATGGCACTTTAGAATTACCTTCTTCAGAAGTAGATAAAAAAACTTATAGTAACCAAGAACCTTTTCTTTTATCTGATAATAAAAAACGTGGAAATTCTGATACTAACGAAAAACTCTTAAACGATGCTGCAGTAACCATTTATGGTAAGTTAGACAAATTTCCTACTCCTATAAAATTGCATGAAATAGGAGTTCTTAATTTATTGGGAGGTCATTACACCCAAGCTATTGACTATTTGGAAAAGGCTGTAACTTCTGACAAAAAAAATAGTGAATTTTTGAATGATTTGGCAGTTGCTTATTTGGAACGGGGAGAACAGCAAAAACGTCCTGAAGATTTTGTTGAAGCTATTAGTTTAATTGATAAGGCAGTCTCTTTAGATAATTCTTTAATAGAAGCAAAATTTAACCAAGCTCTAGCGTTAGAAAAGCTTTACTTAATTTCTAGTGCACAAAAAGCTTGGCAAGAGTATTTATCTTTAGAACAAAACGCTAATTGGAAGCAAGAAGCGCAATCGCATCTTGTTGCTTTAAGAAAAGAACCTGAAATAAACAAATGGTCATTAGAAAAAAAAGACTTAGAAATAGCAGTAATAAAAGGTGATAGTGCAAAATCAAAATCAATTATCACTAGTTTTCCTCATGAAGCAAGAATATATGCTTTGGAAGAATTAATTCCTGAGTGGGCAAACGCTTTTCTGGAAACACGCAGAGAAGATGCAGCAAAAGCAATAAAAACCGTTAGTACAATAGGGCAGCAATTATTTGAATTACAAGGAGATAAAGAAATAAATGATATAGTTAATACAATTACATCTACAAACCAAACTTACCAACAAGAAACTATCTTGGCGAAAGCTCACTTAGATTATGCGATGGGAAAAAAAGCTTTTGAGAATTACGAAAATGAAAAAGCCATAAAATTATTTGACCTATCTATCTTGGAGTTTTCTCAAACAAAAGATATTGCAAGTAAAGCTTGGGCAATTTTTCAACGCTCTCGTTGTGACCAAATCCAGGAAAGCTATCAAAAAGTTTTTGAACAACTTAGCCGTATTCGTAGTGTGGTTGAAGAGAATTCTTATTTATACTTAAAAGCAAGGATATTGTGGCTTGAAGGTTTAATTTATGGGGATCAATTTAACCTTTCTAAAGCTTTAGAAAAAAAACGACTTGCATTGATGAATTTAACTCAATTAGGAGATATTGAAAGCTCAGCCAGGTTAAACTTTTTAATTATGATAACTTTAGTTAATATGGGGGATAGAGAGGAAATTTGGGCTTATTTTTATCAAACATGTATTTTATTTAATAAAGCCTCTAGTTCTATTTGGCGGACAGGGGTTTTTATATCTATGGTTAACCTACTTACTAAGATTGGCGAAGTACAAGTGGCAGATCATATTTATCAAGAAGTAATAGAAGAATTATTCAAAGGAAGCAATGAATCTTTTAAATGCACATTGCTATTAGAACATAGCAACATTAACTATCAATTAGGAAAACAAAAAGAAGCACTTGCCGATCTAGCTTTAGCAAAAGAGCATCTAGCAAAAATTTCTGATCCTGATCATAAAAAAAATACAGAACAAGCTTTTCTTTTCACAGAAGCAAACTATCAAATAAACACAAACCCAAAAGCAGCAATTATAACTTATAGTAATGTACTAGATAGTATTAAAAGCGGTGAACAGCTTTACACAACCCGCATTTATAGCTCACGGGCTAAGGCTTATTTGGCTTTGGGGGATTATGAAAAGGCTGAAGCAGACCTACAAGCAGGAATTAAAGAATTTGAATCCCAACGTAGCAAAATTACTGATGAACGCTATCGACTTTCTTTCTTTGAAGATCCTCAGACTATTTATGAAAACATGATTAAGTTTCAAATAGAGAAGCGTAAACGCCTAGATCTAGCATTTGACTATGTAGAAGATGCTCGCTCTCGTTCGCTCTTGGATTCAATAGATGGGCGTGCTCGGGCTATTAAACTTGATACTCGCCAAGAGTTAAAGCTTGATGGAACGGCTACACCGCTTGATCTAGAACAAGTTCAACAAGGCTTACCTGCAAATGTTGTAATGATTCGCTATTTGGTAACGGCTGATAAACTCTATGCTTGGATAGTAACAAAAGAAAAAGCGGAGTTAGTTGAACAAAACATTGTTGAAGCTGATCTAGAAAGACAAATTGCACATTTGCGTAAAACAATAATTGACCCTACTGGCACACCTACGGCCATCCAAGCCGCAACAACTCCAGTTTATCAGGCTATTTTTGAAAAGGTTAAGCCTTACTTAAAATCATTAAATTCAGGGGTTAACCCAACTTTAATAATTGTGCCTGATAAAGCTTTGTATGCTGTGCCTTTTGCCTCGCTAATAGATCCAGAGACTAAACGCTATTTGGTTGAAGACTTTGCTATAGGAATGTCTCCTAGCGCTACGGTTTATTTACGCTGTTTAGAGAGAGATAGGAGTATTGCTAAAAATACTGATGAAACAGTTTTAGCTGTTGGTAATCCAATTTTTCTAAAAAAACACTTTCAAGGGATGACCTATTTACCTGGAGCAGAATCCGAAGCTAAAGCAGTATCAGAGATTTATCCTAAGTCAACATTGTTATTAAGAGAAGACGCTACCAAAGAGGCATTTCTAAAGGAAATAACCAAATATAATGTAATTCATTATGCAGGACATGCGCTAATTGACCCATCTTCCCCATTATTTTCTAAATTGGTGTTGGCTGCTCCAGAGAAGTCTCCTGAGGACTATGATGAGGCGCTTTATGCACATGAGGTTTATGGACGGCAATTTAAGCAAACAAAATTAATAGTATTGGCTGCTTGTCGTACTGCTGGAGGGTTACGCACTCGTGGAGAAGGGATGATTAGCCTTGCACGACCATTTTTAGCTAGCGGTGTGCCTGCTGTAATTGCTAGCCTTTGGGATGCAAATGATAACGCTTCTTTAGCCTTGTTTAAGGTTTTTCATAAAGAGCGGATGGCTGGACAAAATTCTCTTGAAGCTTTACGGCTTGCACAACTAGATTTACTTAAAAGCGAAAATCCTTTAAGGAACCACCCCCGAATGTGGGCACTTTTTCAAGTAATCGGGGGAGTTGACTTAGTTAAACCTGAGGAAAATAAATCAAAATAAAGGTCAAAACGGGGCTAATTAACTATTAACCTATTTTTTCCAAATTAACATCATCCCATCTCGCACGGTAAGACAGACGTTTTCAACTCGGCTATCTTCTGTTACTCGTTTATTAAGCGTATCTATTGCAATAGTGTCTTCATCCTCAGGCTTAAGTACTCTACCACTCCAAAGGACATTATCTACTGCAATTAACCCACCTGGCCTAAGTATTTTTAAGCATTCTTCATAGTAGTTTGGATAGTTACCTTTATCAGCATCAATAAAAATCATATCAAAAGGTTCAGTGAGTTTAGCAATTGTCTCTAGGGCTGGCCCCATACAAATTGTTATTTTGTGACCATGTGGACTTTCGGTAAAGTAATGTCTTGCTATTTTTTCTGCATCTAGACTTATGTCACAAGTAATTAATTGTCCATCTTCGGGCAATGCTTCAGCCATCATTAAAGTACTACAGCCTGTAAACATACCTATTTCTAAAATTCGACGTGCATTAACTAAACGTGCAAGCATTTTTAGAAATTGTCCTTCTATACGGCCTACTTGCATTTGTGGCGAAGACATTTTTTTATGTGTTTCTACTTTTAGACGCTCAAAAATTTCACCTTCTGGTTTTGTATGATCGTGAGCATATTGCTCAAGGTTTTTATCAACAATGGGAATCATTTTAGATTTCTCCTAGAAAAGTTGTTTCACAAAAACATTTAAATAGCTTAAAGAAACCATTTTGCCATTATTAATGGCAAGCTAAGTATTTTCTTTAAGCCTTAGAAAATAATCATAGGCTACTTTGGCTAAAATTGACTCTGGTAGAGCACCCATTGATTGGTAGTGATCTGAGATTTCTGGCAAACAATCTACTATGGTAACAGGGACAGAATCTTTAACTTGCTCTACTTTTTTACAAATACCTATGATTATGTGTGATATAGGATAATTTGTTAGCTGAATTAGTCTAGGAGAATCTGCAATTATTACCCCTAGCTGCTGACAAATTCCTGTAAGCTCATTGATCCTAGTAGTTAAAGCTGTTGGATCTGCTTCTATTGAAGGGTTTGTATTACTAGATGTAGTTGTAAGTGTAGTCTTAGATATATGATTAGATGTAGGTTTATCTATAGCACTAGTTGTATGTAAAGGTATAGCTTCACCTATTATTTTATCCCCATTATTAGGCCAAATACGTTTATTGGCTTGGAATACAAATTTAGTATCTTCATCAATAATTAAGCCTTTTTGCTCTCGTTCAGAAAATATTTTTTCTGGTGGGATTAATTTATAAACTGGTGGGATTTTACCTTGGTTAGGTTCTACTATTTGTAAGGAGCATTTAATTTGTAATTCATCAATTGCTTTACGAATAGTGACATGAGATTTAATTTGAGTTTTTTCTAATAACTCTTTAGTTCCTATCCTAAGGGTTTGTTTACTTCGACCAGTTGCTAACTCATACATTAATTGATAAATAATTTGTGCAGAAACAGAATGAGTTTCTTGTACTTGGGAAAATAATTCATCTGGGGTTAAAGTAGACGTTTCTATAGGAGTAATTATAGGAGTAACTATAGGTTTAGGTATAGGTATGTCTATAGGAGATACTATAGGTATATCTATACTACTATCTATATGGCTAATTATATCGCTATCTATATAATTAACTATATCCTTTGGTATAGGGTAGACATTATCTATAAGGCTTGTTTTAGATGACTTAAAGGAAGGGTTTTCCTTTGAGCTTAACTTAGGTATTTCTTTAGTTTTAGTCCTATCAGCTATACCTACATTTGGCTTATCATCTGTACTGCTAGGTTTTGATCCATCTATAGCTACAGATGGATCAACAAAAATAGGGCTAGGTTGAGACTCATTTATAGAAATAGCTGTAGGTATAGCTGTAGGAGTTTCTGTAGTAGTAGCTATAGCAGTATTTATAGTAGTAGTTTCATTTGATAATCTATCTAGATCATCTAGGTTTTCAATTCCTTGAGCACGTAGGTTTTCTAGCCGTTCAGCAGTAGGGTGTTTTTCTAGCTTAAAAGACAGAGTACGTTTAGGCAATTGTTTTTTGGACACGAATTATTACCTCCTGAGCAAGTTCATTATAAGCTCTAGTTGCACTAGCATGAGGTGCATATTCAATTAGAGTTTGTCTATAGCCTGGTGCTTCTTGTACTTTTACAGTAGCAGGGATAAAAGAAGTAAGTAATAAATCAGCAAAAGTTTCTTTAAGTGATTGATCAACAGATTCAGTAATTTTTAGACGTCCATCATAAAAAGTGCGTAGCACTCCAAGAATAGATAGGTCTTGATTAAATTCTTGGATTGAAACTACAGTGTCTTGTAAGTCTTCAATTCCATCTAAACTTAAGTAATCACATCGAACAGGTATAAGCAGGTGAGTTGCTGCCATTAGACAAGCTTCAACTATATTTCCAAGTGCGGGTGGGCAGTCAATTACTACTTGATCATAATGGCTAGTACGTTTTAATGCTCGGCGTAGTGCAGCAAGAGATTTAGAGGAATTTATTCGTTCAATTTTAGCTGAAGAAATATGTCCAGGCAGTAGGTCTAGGTTTTCCCTAACTTGTTCATGGATAACTAGAGTTGGGTTAATAGCGCTATCAATAGACTCATCAAAAAGATGATAAAAAGAGCCTGAAACCTCCTTTTTATCAATCAAAGAGCTAGTAGCATTAGCTTGAGGATCTGCATCAATTAATAGGACTTTTTGCCCTTTTCTAGCAAGTGCAGCACCTAAGTTTACAGCGGTGGTAGTTTTACCAACACCGCCTTTTTGGTTAGCAACGGCAATAACTTTCATAGTTTTTCTTACTTATTAATTTAAGATTAAAGAGATATTTAGCTATTATATGAAGCATTGTTAGGATAGCAAGTTATCTAAAGCTATTTAAGTTTTTTACATTAGAAAAATTAATTTTCTAAAGCAAACTTAATGCCTTACCATACATCAAACGTTGCCTGATAGTGATAAACCCCTACAAATTAATGATAGTAACTTAAATTGTTCTTAGGATTGCCGGGAATATATTTCTTATCTAAATAAAGATAAATTATCTCCTAATATTGAGGTTTGCTTATGCCAAGATTATTTGAAGTAATCCTAGCTGTTTTACTGGTTTTTATTGGCAATACATTGGCTTATTCCTATGTTCAGGAAAACATAGGTGTTCCACAAGAATCTCGCGAGCGTTATAGCGTAATAGGGCTAAATAATAAAATTTATTTGATTGGTGGTTTGGCTACTCAAACTTTGCCACCACCTAAACAAGCTAAAGGGAAGAAAGTTGTAAAACAGCCTATCCCTAAAGCAGTACGCTCTATTGATTACTATGAACCTAAGACTAATAAGTTTGTTGAAGTTAGCTCTTTACCCATTGCACTTTATGATTTAGCTACAGTTGTGCTTGATAATAAAATTTATTTAATTGGAGGCTATAATTCTAGGGCTATAGCGGTTAATACTGTTTATTCTTTTAATCCAGAAAACAACAAAATAACAAAGATTGCTACTTTACCTATGGCTCGTGCTGGGTTAAGAGCAGTGGTTTTAGATGGAAGTATTTATGTTTTTGGAGGAAAGACTAAATTACCTAATGCTGAGGTTTTGGTTTATACCCCAAAAACAAATAAATGGAAGAAACTTTCTTCAATGTCTACTGCTCGCGAACAAGTGGCTTTAAGTGTGGTTAATGACAAAGTTTTAGTAGCAGGTGGAAAAGGATTAAAAAATTTATCTTTGACTACCTTTGAAGAATATAACCCTATAACAAACGAGTGGAAGCAACTTCTGCCTTTACCTACTGCTCGTGTTAATGCCACGGCTTTAACTTTTGATAACAGGTTTTATATTATTGGTGGTTATAAGTTTGAAAGTGAAAAGCAAATACCAATAACAACAATAGATTGTTATGATCCTGCAACTAAAACTTGGACAAATATCGCTTCTTTAGCTATCCCTCAAAATATTGTTGGTGCATCAATACTAGAAAAAGAGCTTAATTTGTTTACTAGCGAAAGTAAGATTTTTGCCTTAAACATAAATAAACTTGCTCTACCAGAAAATAATAAATCTGATGCTAGTGATATAGCTGTAACTACTGCTATACCGTCACCTATAGCAAAATCTATAACACCACCTGTAGCACAGCCTGTAGTGCAAGCTGTACCTACTCCTAGCACTACACCTATAGCGCCAGTTGTACCACCTCAACCAACTAACCCAAATCCTGTTCCCTCTAGTCAGCCAGTTAAAAGCAGTCCAACGCCTCAACCCTCAACTAGCCCTAGTAGAACAAATAGAGCACCAATTATTTATAAAATAGCTAAACTATCTGCACGAGTAGGAGAAGAAATCTGTTTTACTCCAGAGGTTTCAGACCCAGAAAATGATCAAATTACTCTTAGTTGTAGTGTTCCAAATTCTATTAGATACATAATTCAAGGCAGTTCAATTTGTCTAACACCTCTTTCAGGCTATAGAGGAACTTTAGCCGGCACTATAACTGCACGAGATTCCTATGGTAATCAATCTAAAGCAACCTTTTATTTAGAAATTCTAGAAAATCATCGTCCGACTTTTAGTTATGTTCATGAGTTAGCTAGTAGCCTGGTTTTATATGCTGGACAAACTAGGGAAATTGATATTGTAGCTACAGATATTGATAGCAATAGTGATCCCAACCGGGATGGTAGAATTGCTTTATCTATAGTAAAAGCACCAGATTTTGTTGATCTTAGAGATTATGGTTATGGACGAGGAAAATTAATTTTTCGCCCTCCAACAAATTGGAATAGCTCAAATAATGAGGTAATAATTGAGGTAAGAGATTTTGGAAACCCCTCTTTAACTAGTGAGCTAAGGTTTTACATTAATATTAATCAACCTAATCGCCCACCTGTTATTGATCCTATTCCTGATATAGTCCTTCGTGCTGGTGAGAGTTTAAGGCTACCAATAAATATTTATGATCCTGATGGAGATTATCTTAGGGTAGAGTTTAATATTAGTGATTATTCTTTTGGTAATGTTTTGCAATATATTACTGGCTATTTGCTTGTAAACCCTCCATATAATCGCGAAGGGCGTTTTACAGCTACTTTAACTGTGATTGATTCAGCAGGAAATCGTCAGCAAGAAACCTTTTATGTTACTGTAGTCGTTAACCATATGCCTACTATAGAAACTATTTATAATGTTGAAGTTGAAGAAAATGCTCAACAACAAGTTAGAATTATAGCTAATGATATTGACCGAAGTCGTGATCCTAGAGCAGATGGTTACTTAAAATTAAGATTACTTGAACAACCAAGTTTTGTTGATTTTCGTGATGATGGTTATGGTCAAGCAACTCTAACTATTAGGCCAAGAATTGGTGATAGTGGGACAGAAAAACGCAAGAAATACAATATAACTGTTGAAGCTATAGACAATGGTAATCCTTCTCTAAGACAAACTTCTAGCTTTGCTATTATAGTGACTGCACCAAATAGTCCTCCAATAATTCGAGGTCTTCCTGATCAACTTATTCGTATTCGTGGAGGGGAACAATACTGTATAGATTTTTCTGCTACAGATCCAGACAATGATAGATTAACTATTGATGTTATTTCTGATTACCAACAATATGTTCATGCTAGTGATAATCGGATTTGTGTTCAGCCTGGACTAGACTTTGATGGGAAAATTACAGTTAATGTAATAGCTAAAGATTCTCAAGGTAAAGTAGCTCAAAAAAGCTTTGCTGTAAGGTCTTTTATTAACCATAAGCCATCTTTTGAGCAATCTATCAATAACACTACAATTGAAGAAGGTAAGACACTCTCAATAAATATTAAAGTGAGTGATAAAGATAGTGAGCGTGATAGTAATCAAGATGGTAGAGTTGAGTTAACCTTAGCTCAAGCACCTCCATTTGTTACTTTTAGTAATAGCGGACAAGGCACAGCAACGCTTTTAATTAATCCTCAGGAAGGTAGTGCAGGGAACGTTTACCCAGTTGAAATAATTGCTACTGATAATGGTAATCCAAGGTTAAGTAGTAGCTTACGTTTTCAACTTACTGTTATTGCTGCCAAAATCCTTGATCCTCCAACAATTTCTTCTGTTAGGTTTGAATCACAAAAGCTAATAATTTTAGGTAGTTATTTTGTAGAGCAATGTATAGTAGAAGTTAATGGACAACAAATGTCAGCAGGATTTTTTAAACAAAAAGAAAATCGTTTAGTACTAACTGGCAAAAGAAAAGCACTTAACTTAGTAGTTGGACAAAATAGTATTGTAGTAATTTCTGGTAATAGGCGTTCTAATGCCTTTAGTTACTATTTTGAAAAACCACAAACAGGTAATGCTGAAGATGACAATTAAACTAATTTTTGATTTTTAACAAAGAATCGTCCTACAAGGACAGCTTTACAACATATCATATTGTAACCTATTGTAGGGGCAGGGCTTGTACCTGCCCTTTTTATTCTTTATAATTTAACAATATTTTTTAATTAAAATAACCCTATCCGTCTGATAACTTTATGGCAGAAAATCAAAATGATCCAATAAATGATAAAGCTACTGCTAAAGAAGCTACTAGAATGCCTGAAGATTTTTGGCAATTAGTTCAGCAAACGCGCGCATTAGCACAAGCACAAGTTGCAAGAAGGCGGCAAAAAGTTTATCAAACTTTTACTAAACAAGTAGAGGCAGCCAATACACGTATCCCTATGCCTGAAGACTTTTGGGAAGCTATTTCTAGTGAAGTTAAAATAACTGTTTCTCTACCTTCAGAGCCGTTTCCTGTAGAGATTCAAACTCAAGAACCTACTATAGAACGTGAAAACTTACCTTTATGGGGTTATGATAAAGACAAAAACTCTTATCAAGAAGTACAACAAACTCAACAAACTCAACAAACTCAAATAGTTGAAGACGTTCAACAAGTTAAAGAAGTTAAAGAAGTTAAAGAAGTTGAGGAAAATAAAAAGTTAGTAGAAGAAAATACTCAAGAAGAAGAATTTATTGAGGTAGAAGGAAATGAAATCATATATTTAGAGCAAGATACACAAGGTTTAACCTTTAAGGAAGCGGCTCTAATGATTTTAACTCGCGAAAAAAGGCCAATGACTGCTAGAGAGATTGCTAATATTGCTATTAGTGAAGGTTTAGTTATTAGTGCTGGAAAAACTCCAGATGCTTCTGTTGCAGGACAGATTTATACAGATATTCGTCGTAATCCCAACAAAACCCCTTTTACTAGTGTAGGCTCTCGTACTTATGCATTAAAAGCTTTTTATAACTATGAAGAAAATAACTGGAAAGCACCTCTAGTAAATGACACTAGTGAGCCTATGCTTAACCAAGAAGATGCTAAAGGCACCGTTATTTCTGGTAATTTCCCTTGGCAAGAAGAAAAATCCCAACAAGCAACAAAGCCTAGCCCCTCAGACTCTAAGCTAGAAATTGAAGTTAGCGAGCAAGTAGATTCTAGCGTTATAGTTAATGATGATAAGGCTATGTTAGAGCTAGAAAATAATAGCCCAATAGCTGAACAAATTAGTGATGAAGAGTCTGTAGAGTCAGTTATAGAGGCTACAAGTGAAAATAAAAAGATGGGTTTTAAGCAAGCGGCTCTTTATATATTAAAGAGAATGCGAAGACCAATGACAGCACGAGAAATAGTTGCTATTGCTATTGAAGAGTCATTAATAGATTCTACTAGTAAAAAGCCAGATTCTTCTTTATCAGGACAGATTTATACAGAACTTCAAAAAATTGGGGAAAAGTCTGTTTTTAGGCAAATAGGCCCTAGAACTTATGGTTTAGCGGAGTGGTATAAAGATGAGAAATAAAATTGTACTTTTAATATTTTGTTTAATGATTTTAACTACCAATAATTTATCTTTAACTAATACAATTAGTTATGCACAACAAAGCGATGAAGAAATAGTTATTAAGCTAGATAAACGTCTTCAATATAATAACCTTTCTGATGCTAAAGCAGAGTTAACAACTCAGCTTCTTATCCCACCAATTAATTTAGGTGCTAAAAGAGATGAAGTAAAGCGTAAACTAGGTATGCCTAAAGAAGTTTATGGATTTGGAACAGAATTTTATAAAGTAAAAAATGCCAATTTAACAATTTCTTATACTACTGATGAAAAAGGTGATGTAGTAGTAAACAACCTAGAATTTCGCCCTAATAAAGAAATTCTTTGGGCAAACTGGCTTAAACCTCTAGTCAAATTACCTGCTCCGCCCGCTACTTATGATAAAAAAAGTAAAACACCTATTAGGATTACTACACAAGTTAGAATAAATGATGTAGGCAATAACAAAAGCTGGCAGATTACTTTAATTGGTAATCAAACGGCTGTAACTTATGTTAGTTGGAATATAGTTTTGTAAGGGCAAAACTATGTGTTGGCCTTCTTCAATATTTGAAAAGGGCAGACATCTAGGTCACTGGTGTCTCAACTTAAGTAAGTTATTGAAAAATAAGAGAGTTAATACTCTTAGCCCCGTAGGGGCGTAATATCTGTAGCGCAGGGCGCAAGCCCATAAGCGCCAGGTTAAGCAATAAGATCTTTGTAATCAATAGGTTGATAAATCTTAGCCCCGTAGGGGCGTAATATCTGTAGCGTAGGGCGCAAGCCC
>Ga0075163_10008477_pt1 | contig 13537 bp, 9 predicted proteins | sample JI1023141ADNA_FD_71478 | JGI IMG/M metagenome (GOLD analysis project Ga0075163, IMG submission 71478) | Wastewater effluent complex algal communities from Wisconsin, to seasonally profile nutrient transformation and Carbon sequestration -... | ecosystem: Engineered > WWTP > Effluent > Algae...
GCCCTCAACGCCGCCGTGGAAGTGGACGGCCGCAGCTTTGCCGACGTGGCCCGCGGCTTCCTGGACGGGCCGGCGGCGGCCCCCAACACCACCCCCAACCCCGCCCCCCCACCCAAGCCCAGCTTCTTCGACCGCCTCCTGGCCCCGGACCTGGGCCGCCTGCTGCTGCAGCACCTGGGCCTGGTGTTCGGTTCGGTGGTGCTGGCGGTGGCCCTGGGTGTGCCGCTGGGCATTGCAGCGCACCGCCACGCGCGCCTGGGTACCTGGCTGCTGGGCGGAGTGGGCGTGCTGCAGACGGTGCCGTCGCTGGCGCTGCTGGCATTCCTGATCGCGCTGCTGGGCCGCATCGGCTACGGGCCGGCGTTGGTGGCCCTGTTCCTGTACGCCTTGCTGCCCATCGTGCGCAACACGCTGGCCGGGCTGGCGGCCGTGCCCCAGGGGCAACGCGACGCGGCCCGTGCCCTGGGGATGCGCGGCGCCGCCGTGCTGCGCCTGGTGGAACTGCCGCAAGCCCTGCCCACGCTGCTGGCCGGCGTGGCCACGGCGGCCGTCATCAACGTGGGCACCGCCACCGTGGCGGCCTTTGTCGGCGCCGGCGGGCTGGGCGAACGCATCGTGGCGGGCCTGGCGGTGAATGACAGCGACCGCATGCTGGCCGGCGCCGTGCCAGCGGCCTTGCTGGCCCTGGCGGTGCAAGGGCTCTTCTGGCTGCTGGAACGCCAGCTGGTGCCGGCACCGCTGCGTGCGCCGCTTCGGGAAACTAGCGCATCAACCCGCGCCGCCAGGCGAAGCTGACCAGGTCCACCAGCGCCACCAGCAGCAGCATGGCGATGAGCACCGTGGCCGTCTTGTGCATCTGGAACAAGCCCATGTGGAAGGACAGCATCTGGCCCAGGCCACCAGCGCCCACCACACCCAGCACCGCGGCGGCGCGGATGTTGTTTTCCCAGCGGTACAGCGCGTAGCTCATGAGTTGCGGCAACACCTGCGGCAGCGTGGCATAGAGAAACACAGGCACCGTGCCACCGCCCTGCGCCCGCAGCGCATCGGCCGGGCCGGGCGCGGCGTTCTCCAGGGCCTCGGCAAAGAGCCGCCCCAGCACGCCCGTGGTGTGCACGGCCAACGCCAAGGTGCCCGCAAACGGCCCCAGGCCGGCGGCGATGAGCAGCAGCGCCGCCCACACCAGTTCGGGCACGGCGCGCAGGGTGTTGAGCAGCAGCCGCGCCGGGGCCCGGCCATGCGCAGGGTCGCCGGCATGCCGCCGGCTGGCGGGCAGCGCCAGCAGCAGCCCGGCCGCCGCGGCCAGCACCGTGCCCAGCGCGGACATGGCCAGCGTCTCCCAAGCCGCCACGGCCACGCTGCGGACAAAGGGCCCGCTGAAATCGGGCGGCACAAATTCAGCCAGGAAGCGGCCCATGCTGGACAGCGCCGCGCCCGAGAAGAAGGCGCCCAGTTGCAAGTCCAGCGACACGAAGCTGGCCACCACCAGGGCCAGCACGCCGGCCACCCACCAGCACGCACGGCAGCGGGCGTCGAACAGCGGCGGCGGCAGCCGGTAGGGGCGGTTGGCGGCAGGCGTGCGCATGGGGTCAGCCCAGGGTGTCAGCCCAGGGCCCGGCGCAAGGCCGCGCTCAACCGGTCCGCCAGGGCCACCAGGGCCACAAACACCAGCAGCAGGGTCAACACCTCGCCGCCCGCAAACATCTTCATGGAGCCGTCCATCAGCTGCCCCAGGCCACCCGCACCCACGAAGCCCAGCACCACCGAGCTGCGGATGGCGCACTCCCAGCGGTAGACGGTGTAGCTGGTCAGCTCGGCAGCGTTCTGCGGCAGCAGCCCGTAGGTGAAGGCCTGCAGGCGCGAGGCCCCGTTGCGCAGCAGCGTTTGCGTGACCTGGGCGTCACCGCTTTCCAGGATTTCGGCATACACCTTGCCCAACATGCCGCCGTAAGTGAGCGCAATGGCCAGCACGCCGGCCGCCGGCCCCAGCCCCACCACGCGCACGAAGACCAGCGCCCACACCAGCTCGGGCACGCTGCGCAGCACGATGAGCAGGCCGCGTGCGGCCTGGCGCACCACCAAGGGCAAGGCCGCCATGCGGCCCGACAGCGCCGACACCGACAGCGCACGCGTGGCCACCAGCGTGAGGGGCACCGCCAACAGCAAGCCCAGCGTGATGCCCGCGGTGGCCATGGCCACGGTGCGCCAGGTGCCAGCGGCCACCAGCCACAGGAATTCCGGCGACATCGCTGGCGGCAGGAAGCTGGCCAGGAAGTGCCCGGTGACACGCGCGGCGTCCGCGTCCAGCAGCAGCCAGGGCTTGAATTCGGTGGCCACCAGCAGTGGCCACAGCAGCACCGCAGCCGTCAGCAGCAGGCCCACGCGGCCCGTCCACGCCGGGTCGCGTTGCGCGGGCCGCAACCCGTTCATCGGCACTGCATGGCCACGGGCGCCGCGGGCACGGGCGTGTCGTCCGCGGGTGGCGCGCCGTGCAACTCGTCTTCATGCTGCGCGTACAGGCGGGCCAGCAGGTCCGGCGTGACCTGGGCCGCTGGCAGGTCAAACAGCAGGCGGCCTTCGCGCAAACCCAGGACACGCGGGAAGTGCGCCAGCGCAGCGTCCACCTGGTGCAAAGACGCCACCAGGGTGACGCCGCGGGCCCGTGCCTCGCGCACCAGCGCCGCCACCGCACGCTGCGCACGCGCCGGGTCCAGTGCGGAGAGCGGTTCGTCCACCAGCCACAACCGAGCCGGCGACACCAGCGCGCGCGCCAGGCCCACGCGCTGGCGCTCGCCACCGGAGAGCCGGTCCACGCGCTCGAACAGCTTGTCGGCCAGTTCAAACACTTCCAGCGCCTCGTCGGCGGCCGGGATGTCCACCGGGTAGAACAGGGAACGCAGGCTGGTCCACAGGCTCCACGACGGCAGCCGCCCCGCCAGCACCGCGGTCACCACACGCTGGCGCGGCGGCAAGGGGGGCACCTGGGGCACCAGGATGAGCCGGCCGCGCAGCTGCTGCAGCGCGTGCCGCGGCAACTGCCAAGGCGGCTGGCCGCCGACCGCCAGCGTGCCCAGCGCAGGCGGGCGCGCGCAAGCCAGCACCTCCAGCAGCGTGGTCTTGCCCGCGCCCGAAGGGCCGATGACGGCCACGGCCTCGCCTTCATCGACGCTGAAGCTCAGGCCTTGAAGCGCGTCGGCCGCACGGCGCTGCGCGGTGGCATGCCGAGCCGCAACCCCCTGGAGGACCAGCTTCACGGCAAGGCGCTCAGAGCAGCCCGGCGCTGCGGGCCGCGGCCTCGATGCCCTTGTACTGCCCGACCTGGGCGGGCACGAACTTGGTGGCGCGCTGCAGTTCCAGGATCTCCTTGCCCTCGGCACTGTCGCGGGACAGCGCCAGCAGGGCCTGCGTGAGCTTCTCGCGCAGTGCCGCCGGCATGTCGGCATGCACGGTCCAGTTGTAGTCGTAGTACGGCGGCGTGGTGAAGAACACGCGCACCTTGGTGGGGTCCACCTTGCCGTCGGCGACAAACTTCTCCCACACCGAGATGTTCAACGCACCGGCCTGCACCTTGCCGGCAGCCACCGCGGCGATGGTGGCGTCATGCGCACCGCTGAAGGCCACGCGCTTGAAGTCCTTGTCCGGGTTGAGGCCAGCTTGCAGCAGGAAGCTGCGTGGCATCAGGTGGCCCGAGGTGCTGCTGGGCGAGCCGAAACTCAGGTCCTTGCCCTTCAGGTCGGCCAGCGTCTTGATGGCGGGGTCGGTGGTGATGAACACCGACCGGAAGCGGGTGTCTTCTTCGCGCTGCACCAACGGCAGCACCTTGCCGCCTGAACGCACATGGGCCTGCACAAACGTGAAGCCGCCGAACCAGGCCAGGTCCACCTTGCGGTTGACCAGCGTCTCCACCGCCGCGGCGTAGTCCGTCACGGGGGTGTATTCCACCTTCACACCCAGCTTGGACTCCAGGTACTTCATCAAAGGCGCTGCCTTGCGCGCCAGCTCGGTAGGCGATTCATCGGGAATGGCGGTGACGCGGAACACCTGCTGTGCGTGGCTGATGCTGCCAAAGGCCAGCAGGGCGCAGCTCAGCAGGGCACGCAGGGTGCGGGAGGGCGACAGGTCAAGCATGGGGACTCCTTTGCCGGGCCGGCATGGGGCGGTGGAAGGTTGGAGCGCGCACTCTAGCGGCTTGCCGCCGTTAGAGTCACCGCTGGCCTGCAGACCCTGCGCCCGACCCCGGCACCGGGGCGCCGTGGCCCCTGCCCCAACCCTTGCTCAACACCCACACGCGCCCATGGCCCAAGCCCCTTCCCCGCCCTTGACCCTGGCCGCCGAAGCCGCCACCGGGCTGCTGCAAGACCGCGCCGCGCTGCCGCCCAAGTTCTTCTACGACGCCCAGGGCTCGCGCCTGTTCGACGCCATCACCGAACTGGCCGAGTACTACCCCACGCGCACCGAAGCCGGCATCTTCGCCACACACGGGCGGCCCATCGCCGACGCGGTGCGCCAGAGCACTGGCGACAACCCGGCCATCGTCGACCTGGGCGCCGGCAACTGCGCCAAGGGCGCCGCCTTGTTCCCGCTGCTGGCGCCGCGCCGCTACGTGGCCGTGGACATCTCGGCCGACTACGTGGCCACGGCGCTGGCGCAGTTGCGGCGCGAACACCCGGCGCTGGACATGGTGGGCGTGGGGCTGGACTTCTCCACCCGCCTGGAGCTGCCGGCGGACCTGGCCGGCCCGCGCGCCCTGGTGTTCTACCCGGGGTCCAGCATCGGCAACTTCGACCCCGCAGGCGCGCTGGCGCTGCTGCGCCAGGCGCACGCGGTGGCGGCCGGTGGCGCGCTGCTGATTGGCGTGGACCTGGTCAAGTCGGCCGACGTGCTGGAGGCAGCCTATGACGACGCGCTGGGTGTCACGGCCGCCTTCAACCTGAACCTGCTGCGCCACTTGAACACGTTGCTGGGGACGGATTTCGACGTGCGCCAGTGGCGCCACGTGGCGCTGTTCAACCACGTGGAGTCGCGCATCGAGATGCACCTGGAATCTCGCCAGGCGCAATGGGTGCGCTGGCCCGGCGGCGAACGCCACTTTGCCCGCGGCGAACGCGTCCACACCGAGAACTCCTACAAGTGGACGCTGGACGGTTTCGCCAGTCTGTTGCGCGAAGCCGGGTTTGCCCAGCCGCAGCATTGGAGCGATGAACGTGGGTGGTTTGGGGTGTGGGTGGCGCAGGCCTGAGAGGATTGGCATAGGGGCTGCGCCCCTAGTGGCATTTAGGCCGCAACGTGCACAATGCCTTTCAGTAGACCGCAGCGCAAAACGCACCATCCCGTGGCCAGCTCAGACCAACTCAAGGCACTCATCAAATCGCACATCAGTCGCGATGATGGGCAGTTCTTGTCGGTCGCTATGCAGGTGGCCGCTCACGAAGCGAAGCTGGGCCACGGCAAGCTGGCCGAGGAACTGCGCGACATGATCGACGCAGCCAAGGCCCGGGTCGGCCAGGACGCGTCTGGGAAGCTGGTCGCCATCGGCAGCGCGGCGAAACCGCGCGGTGAACTCGCCAACCTGCTGACGGTGTCTCATCCGGCCAACCGGCTTAGGGACATGGTGCTGGATGAAGTCGCTTCGACTCAGCTTCAGCGCGTGATCAGGGAACAGCGCCAGCTCGCCCGGATCAAAGAGCACGGGCTTGCGCCGCGCCGCAAGCTGTTGCTGGTCGGGCCGCCGGGGACTGGCAAGACCATGACAGCCGCTGCCTTGGCCGGAGAGCTGGGTATCCCCCTTTTCCTCGTTCGCCTGGATTCGCTCATCACCAAATTCATGGGCGAGACGGCAACCAAGCTCCGGCAGGTATTCGACGCCGTGACCGATATTCGCGGCGTCTACTTCTTCGATGAGTTTGACGCCATCGGCTCTCAGCGCGGGATGGCGAATGACGTGGGCGAGATTCGCCGGGTTTTGAACAGCTTCCTGCAAATGATCGAGCAGGACACGTCGAACAGTTTGATCATCGCAGCGACTAACCACGCGGAAATTCTGGACTACGCGCTGTTCCGCCGCTTCGACGATGTCGTGGAATACCACCTGCCGTCGACAGTGCAAGCGATCGATCTCATTCGGACGCGTCTTGGCCAGTTCGCTCCCAAGCCCTTTCGAAAGGACGCGCTTGTGGAGTATGTCGAAGGCCTGAGCCACGCTGAGATATGTCGCGCAGTGGATGCCTCCATCAAGGACGCCATCCTGCATGACAAGACGAAAGTGCAACCAGCCGAGCTGGGGCGAGCGTTAGGGGAACGCCGACTCATCAGTGCGAAGCTGGCACAGAACTCGAAGCACTCGTCAGCCCATGCCGGATCAACCTCGCGATAGACGCCCACACCTCGTTCTTGCGAACACATCAACAGCGCAGGCGTTCACAGCGCCTTCGTCGGGCGGGCGCCCGTCCGCGCTTCCGGTGCTTGAGCGAACCCAGCACGGCAGTGCGCTCAAGGCACAGCTCCTGGCGTTGCGTCCGGTCGCGCAGCAGGCCGTAGCTGCGCAGACTGAGCAGGGGCTGGAGAGCGGGCTCGGCCTGCAAATCGAGTTCGTCGGACAGCCCGATGCCGCGCTGGCCTTCGATAGCCTCGGCTCCGAGCGTGGGGCGGACGCGAGCAATTGGATTGAGGTTCTGAGCGTGCGCGTCGCGGGCGACACCACCTACGCCAATGTGTTCGTGCCTGACGGCAAGCTGGCTCACTTCGAGAGGTATGTTGAGGACTACCTTGCCGAGCGCAGGAGCGCAGACGGCCGACGCGCGCTTGATCACCATGTGCTGTTGAACACGATTTCGGCCATTCGGCGCGCTGGGGTGCGCGCGCTGTGGACCGACGACCCCGTCCTTTTGCCACAAGACCCAACCGAGCCGATCTGGTGGGAAGTCTGGCTGCCCGTGCGAGGCGACCGCCAGGCAGTGCTTGCGGACTTCCGAAAGCTCGCAGCGCTTGCAAACTGCCAGGTCAGCGAGCACCACATCAGTTTCCCCGAGCGCACCGTCGTACTGATGTCCGGCTCAGAGCAGCAGTTCTCGACTTCGGTCATGACGCTGAACTGCGTGGCCGAACTCCGCCGCGCCAAGGAAACGGCCCACTTTTTCGACGGCATGACGCCGATACAGCAGCAGGATTGGGTGGACGAGACCCTAGCGCGTTTGACCGTGGCCCCCGACGAGGACTCGACGCCACGGGTTTGCCTGCTCGACTCGGGTGTCAATCGAGCACACTCGCTGATTTCCCCGTTCGTCGCCAGTGCAGATCTGCATACCGTGAATCCAGCCTGGGGCGTTAACGACACCGCCAACCATGGCACCGGCCTCGCCGGACTCGTGGCTTTAGGTGACCTGTCATCGGCGCTGGCCACGGACGGGCCACTGGCGGTGTCGCACCGCCTGGAGTCGGTCAAGCTGACCCCGGAGCAAGGCGCCAACGCTGGCGACTCACGGCAGCACGGTTACCTGTTTGCCGAGGCGGTTTCGAGGCCCGAGATCGCGGCCCCCAATCGACCACGGGTGTTCACCTCGGCTGTCACCTCCGACGATGAACGCGACCGAGGCCGTCCGTCGGCCTGGTCATCGACCGTTGACCGACTTGCCAGCGACTACGACGGCAACGGCCAGTTTCCCCGGCTGTTCGTGCTTTGCGCAGGCAATACACAGGACGCGCAGTCTTGGAACGCCTATCCCGTCAGCCTGGGTTCACGTGGAATCCGCGACCCCGGCCAGGCATGGAACGCACTGACGGTTGGCGCGTACACAGAGAAGGTCACCATCACCGAGCCTGACGCCCAGGGCTTCGTACCGGTGGCGCCAAGCGGTGGCCTGAGCCCGTTCACCCGCACTTCTAACGGATGGGCCTCGGCGTGGCCCTTGAAGCCGGACGTGGTCTTCGAAGGGGGCAATGCCGGCAAGGATGTGCTGGGCGCCATCGGCATCAACAGCCTGAACCTGCTGACCGTCCATAACCTGCCGCAGGAACGCCTGTTCACCACCACCAACGCGACGAGCGCAGCGTCTGCCCTTGGTGCGCGCATGGCGGCGCAACTGATGGCCGCCTACCCAGCGCTGCGGCCCGAAACCATCCGGGCCCTGATCGTGCACTCGGCCGAGTGGACCGCCGCGATGCGGACGGTCTACCTGCCGGCTCACGGCCACCCCAGCAAGTCCGACCACGTCAACCTGATCCGCCACTGCGGCTGGGGCGTGCCCAGTCTGGAGCGCGCGCTTTGGAGCGCTGGCAACTCCCTGACGCTGGTCATCGAAGACATGGTGCATCCGTTCCAGAAGGTCACAGGCAAGGGCGTCGTCAGCCGCGACATGAACCTTCACGCGCTTCCTTGGCCGAAGGCACAACTCGAAGCTCTACCGCCAGACACCCAGGTCGAGCTCTGCGTCACTCTGTCCTATTTCATCGAGCCCAATCCGTCGGCGCGCGGCACATCGTCGAAGTTTCACTACCCGTCGCATCGCCTGCGCTTCGATGTTCAGCGCCCCCTCGATGCAACGACTGACGACTTCGTCGCGCGAATCAACGCAGCAGCTGAGCGGGAAGACGACGGCGACCCGATCGACCCGCGCGACCCGAACTGGTTTCTGGGTGACCGCCAGCGCCACCGTGGTTCGCTGCACCAAGACATCTGGCGCGGCACCGCCGCCGAGCTGGCCAACCGTGGCTTCATTGCCGTCTACCCTGCCAAGGGCTGGTGGCGCACCCGGCCCGCGCAGGAGCGCTACAACCTGCCCGCCCGCTACAGCCTCATCGTCTCCATCCGCACGCCGGAAACCGACGTGGACCTCTACACCCCCATCGCCCAACAGGTGGCAGCGCAGGCGGCTGTACCCGTCGTCGTGAACACCTGAACTCACTTTCGAAATCGAGACCCCCGCATGCTCACCGGCGAACTTCGCAGCCAAGTCGATGCCATCTGGAATGCTTTCTGGACCGGCGGCATCTCCAACCCCATGGAGGTGATCGAGCAGATCACCTACCTGCTCTTCATCCGCCGCCTGGACGACGCGCACACGCTGGAAGAAGGCAAGGCGCTGGCGCTCAAGCGCCCGATAGAGAACCGTGTGTTCCCGCCCGGCCAAGACGCCAAGGGCCGCAACTTCGACGACCTGCGCTGGTCGCGCTTCAAGAACTTCGCGCCGGCCGAGATGCACCAGGTGGTGGGCGAGCACGTGTTCCCCTTCCTGCGAACGCTGGGTGGGTCTGGCAGCACGTACGCCACCCACATGAAGGACGCGCGCTTCACCATCCCGACGCCGGCCCTGCTGGCCAAGGTGGTGGACCTGCTCGACCACGTGCCCATGGACGACCGCGACACCAAGGGCGACCTGTACGAGTACATGCTGGGCAAGATTGCGGCGGCCGGTCAGAACGGCCAGTTCCGCACGCCGCGCCACATCATCCGGCTGATGGTGGAGATGACCGCGCCCACGCCGAAGGACGTGATGTGCGACCCGGCCGCCGGCACCTGTGGCTTCCTGGTGGTGGCGGGTGAGTACCTGCGCGACAAGCACCCCGAAATCTTTCGCGATGCCACGCTGCGCGAGCACTTCCACCACCGCATGTTCCACGGCTACGACTTCGACAACACCATGCTGCGCATCGGCAGCATGAACCTGGCGCTGCACGGGGTGGACAACCCGGACATCCGCTACAAGGATTCGCTGGCGCAAGACCACGCCGACGACGAAGAGGCCTACACGCTCATCCACGCCAACCCGCCATTCGCCGGCAGCCTGGATTACGAGAACACGGCCAAAGACCTGCTGGCCATCGTCAAGACCAAGAAGACCGAGCTGCTGTTCCTGGCCCTGTTCATCCGCCTGCTCAAGCCCGGCGGCCGGGCGGCGGTGATCGTGCCCGACGGTGTGCTGTTCGGCAGCAGCAAAGCGCACCAGGAGCTGCGCCGCCTGATCGTGCAAGACCACAAGCTCGATGCCGTAGTCCAGCTACCCGCAGGAGCATTCAAGCCATACGCGGGAGTTTCCACTGCGATCCTGTTCTTTACCAAGACCAACTCAGGTGGCACCGACCACGTGTGGTTCTATGACATGCGCGCCGACGGCTGGAGCCTGGACGACAAGCGCGCGCCGCTGCTGGCCGATGAACTGCTGGGCGTTAACCCGGCGCGGGCCTTGGGCGAGGCCGAGCATGCGAAAAGCAACCTGCCGGATGTACTGGCGCGCTGGCGCTTGAGGGAAGGAGCCGAGCGGCAGCGGGCGCGGACGGACCAGAGCTTCTGCGTGCCGCAAACCGAGCTCGCGGGCAATGGGTTTGATCTGTCGATCAACCGGTACAAGGAGGTGGTGCACGATGCGGTGGCGCATCGGCCGCCGATGGAGATTCTGGCGAGGCTGGCCGCGCTGGAGGTTGAGATTCAGGCCAGTATGAAAGAGCTTGAAGGGATGTTGAAGTGATAGGGCGCGATCGCCTTGGAACTCGATACCCGGTGAAGAAACTTGCCGAGGTTGTCGAATTCCTAGACAACATGCGGCGCCCGGTTACGGAGTCAGACCGAAAGCCCGGGCCGTACCCCTACTACGGCGCAAATGGCATTCAAGGCACCATTGATCGCTTCATCTTCGACGAGCCGCTTGTCCTGCTTGCTGAAGACGGTGGTCATTTCGAAAATCCCGCGCGAGGAATCGCATACCGCATAGCCGGGAAGACTTGGGTGAACAACCATGCCCATGTGCTCCGACCGAGACCCGGTGTCGACCTAGCCTTTGTCTGCAGAGTTCTTGAAAACTATGACGTCACCCCATTTGTCACAGGCACGACGCGCGGCAAGCTCACCAAGGCAGGCGCTGGGGAGATACCGCTCCCGATGCCGCCCCTCCCTGAACAACGCCGAATCGCCGCCATCCTCGACCAAGCTGATGCGCTCAGAGCCAAGCGCCGGGAAGCCTTGGCGCAACTGGACTACCTCACGCAGTCCATCTTCAGCGAGATGTTTGGTGACTTTCGCGGTGGTGATCTTCGATGGCCAGTTCGTTCAATCCAGGACATCGCGACCGACATGACTATTGGCTTGGTGCGGAGTGCCGAGCAATTCGGGCCAGACTTCACGGTGCCATACGTGCGAATGAATGCGATTGGTCAAGGCGGCGAGTTCTTGCCTGGCTTGGTAATGCGGACCGAGGTCAGTGAAGCTGAGTTAGAGCGGTACCTGCTGCAAGCCGGCGATCTTCTCTTCAACACCCGAAACTCGCGCGAGCTTGTTGGCAAGACTGCGATTTTTCGCGAGGCGGGACCGCATGTGTTCAACAACAACCTGATGCGAATTCGGTTTTGCGATGGTGTACACCCTGAGTACGTGGCTGCGGCGTTTCAGACTGCCTACATCCAGCAAGAACTCGAGATTCGTAAGGCCGGCACCACGAGTGTCTTTGCGATCTATGGGCGCGAGTTGAAGACTCTGCCAATGCCCATTCCGCCGCAACCCCTCCAGAGCACCTTCGCCACCCGCATCGAAGGTGTCGAATCCCTCAAGACCACCCACCGCGCCGCGCTGGCCGAATCTGACGCCCTTTTCGCCGCCCTTCAGCACCGCGCTTTCGCTGGCCAACTCTCCTAGCCTTCGCCTATGAGCAACTTCGCTTTCCTGCAGACCGAATGGCCGCTGGTTTTCGAAGCAGCTCACCGAGCCGAGGCCAGTGCCCACAGCGACCCCCGCGCCGCGTGCTTCTACGCCCGGCGAGCGCTGGAACTGACGGTGACTTGGCTGTACACCCATGACAAGACTTTCAAGCTGCCCTACCAGGACAACTTGAACGCCCTGATCTACGAACCCAGTTTTCGCACGGGGGTGGGCGACGCGCTGTTCACCAAGGCCCGGCTCATCAAGGACTTGGGCAACCAGGCGGTGCACAGCACCAAGAAGGTGGCCACGACCGACGCGCTGTCGGCCACACGGGAGTTGTTCCACTTCGGCTATTGGCTGGGCCGCACCTATGGCCGCAGCGCGCGGCCCGAGCCGGGGCTGGGCTTCAAGACCGAGCTGCTAGCCAAGCCCGCTGCGCCAGCCACGCCCCAGACGGCCGAGCAACTGCAGAAGCTGGCCGCGCAGTTGCACGAGAAAGACCAGAAGCTGGCCGATGTGCTGGCCAGCAAGGCAGCGCTGGACGCCGAACTGCAGCAACTGCGCGAAGAGGTGGCCGCTGCCAAGAAGGCGAACAGCGCGCAGCCCGATACGCACGACTATTCCGAAGCCGAGACGCGCAAGGCCTTCATCGACCTGCTGCTCAAGGAAGCCGGTTGGACACTGAACCCGTCGAAGAACTTCGAGGTCGAGGTGGTCGGCATGCCGAACGCCGAGAACAAGGGCTTCGTCGACTACGTGCTGTGGGGCGAAGACGGCAAGCCGTTGATGCTGGTAGAGGCCAAGCGAACGACCAAGAACGCCACGGTCGGGCAGCAGCAGGCCAAGCTGTACGCCGATTGCCTGGAGGCGATGTACGGGCAGCGGCCCGTCATCTTCTACTCCAACGGCTACGAACACTGGATCTGGGACGACCGCATGTACGCCCCGCGCGCTGTGCAGGGCTTCTACAAGAAACAGGAGCTGGAACTGCTGGTGCAGCGCCGCAGCAGCCGCAAGGCCTTGGCCGAGACGGTGGTGAACGGGCAGATCATCGAGCGCTACTACCAGACGCGCGCCGTGCGCCGCGTGGGCGCCAGCTTTGAGCTGGACAACGTCCGCAAGTCACTTTTGGTAATGGCCACCGGCGCCGGCAAGACGCGCACCGTCATCGCACTCGCCGACGTGCTGATGCGCGCCAACTGGGCCAAGCGCGTGCTGTTCCTGGCCGACCGCGTGGCCCTGGTCAACCAGGCCGTGAACGCCTTCAAGGCGCATTTGCCCGACTCGGCGCCGGTGAACCTGGTGACTGACAAGCACACCGAAGGGCGCGTGTTCGTCTCAACTTACCCCACGATGATGGGGCTGATCGACGAGGCGATGGATGGAAAGAACGGCGGCCAGCGCCGCTTCGGCGTGGGCCACTTCGACCTGATCGTCATCGACGAGGCCCATCGTTCGGTTTACCAGAAGTACCGGGCCATCTTCGAATACTTCGATTCGCTGCTGGTGGGCCTGACCGCCACGCCCAAGGACGAGATCGACAAGAACACCTACGGCCTATTCGACCTGGAAACGGGCGTGCCCACCGACGCCTACGGGCTGGACGAGGCCGTGGCCGATGGCCACCTGGTACCGCCGGTGGCCATCTCGGTGCCGCTGAAGTTTCAGCGCCAGGGCATCAAGTACGACGACCTGACCGAGGAAGAGAAGGAAGAGTGGGACGCGAAGGAGTGGACCGAAGATGGCACCGTCCCCACCGAGGTAGACGCCGCCGAGCTGAACAAATGGCTGTTCAACATCGACACCGTCGACAAGGCGCTGGAAGTGCTGATGACCCAGGGCCAGAAGGTGGCCGGCGGTGACCGCCTGGGCAAGACGATCATCTTCGCGAAGAACAACGACCACGCCGAC
>Ga0075163_10008478_pt1 | contig 13536 bp, 11 predicted proteins | sample JI1023141ADNA_FD_71478 | JGI IMG/M metagenome (GOLD analysis project Ga0075163, IMG submission 71478) | Wastewater effluent complex algal communities from Wisconsin, to seasonally profile nutrient transformation and Carbon sequestration -... | ecosystem: Engineered > WWTP > Effluent > Algae...
AAAGGAGAAGAACAAGAAGAGCTATAGCTTTTAGAGGCAGAAACCGCAAAGTTCGCCTGCGGCGACGCAAAGAAGGCGCAAAGCGCGCAAAGTTTTATCACCAGTACTTATGAGAAGGCAAAGACCTTCGGTTCGCAAAGACGCAATAAGAAGAGTTGAAATAGGATATAGAGCTTCAAGGCCTTTGCTAAGCGAAGCTTCTTTGCCTTCTTTAAAAATCTTTCTGCGGTTAGTTTGTTCTTTGCGTAAAACTTTGCGTAGTTCGAAGAACGCTTAGCGGTTTCTGCCTCTAAAAAATAAGATCCGTTACTTTTAGCGTTAGCAAAGCAATATCATCCGTAAAATCCTGCTCTCCCTTATAATCCATCGCTAGATCTAACACAGCATTATTGATAGCTTCCGGCGATCCACTTTTTTTAGCTTCAATACACTCCTTCACACTTTCAATAGTTAATGATTCACCTTCGGCATTGATGGTATCGGTTAATCCATCAGTATAACAAAACAAGATAAGATCCGAGGCGTAATTAAAAATATCAACTTCAATATCGCGCAGATCTTCTTGTATACCCAACAAAATTGTTCCTTTGCTTAATGGTATAAATTTTCGTTCGTTATAGATCAACGGCGCATTGTGACCGGCATTTATATAGGTTAATTGCTGACTCTTGGTATTAATTTTTCCTAAAAAGAAAGAAACAAATTTTTCGTAATTGGTATTATTAATTACACGCTTATTCAATTCAATTATAATATCCTTTAAATTGTGCGTGTAATTACAAAGCGATTGTAAGGTTGCTTGCAAATTACTCATCAAAATAGCAGCACTTACACCTTTTCCACTTACATCGGCAATGCAAAAAATAAATTCGTGATTGTTCAGTTTTATAAAATCGTAATAATCTCCACCTACTTGCTGATGCGGTAAATATTTTGCGTTTACATTAAACGAATCCGAGTGCGGAAGATCATGCGGAAAAAGCATTTCCTGCATGTTTTGTGCTAATTCTAATTCTTTATTGATTTGCGCCTTTTGTATGTTCGATTTAAACAATTTCTTATTCTCAATAGCAACCACAATAATATTAGTGAGCGTTTGCACAAATGGTAAATGCTTTACCGATTTACTTAATTCAATTTTATCCGGGTCAACATCGCCTAATAAAACAAACGCTAAAGGACTTTTTTTATGATAAACCGGAATTACAATTTCAAAACTCTTGCTAAGTTCGCCGTTGTTATAAGTAATGGTTTCAATTTCGCTGAACTGAAGAAGCGCTTCTTCAAATGTAGGAACCGATGCGTAATCAGGAATGCCATACGTTAATAAACATTCCCAATTTTTATCCAGGCTAAATAGAACTAACCGTCCTACGCCTAAGCGTTTTTGCAAGATCTCTTTATAAAGTTCAAGAAGTTGAGCGGTGGAGTAATTATTATTGATGGCCTTGGTTACTTCCAATAGCGCATTCAATTTTAGATCACTTTCCGATTTTATCTGGCTCATCTTATATTAAAAAAACCGCTTCACTTCCTTTTTTACTGAAGTCGGCCTCAATGTGTTCTTGTAAGGTTGTGCTTAGCGATAATCCTACAAAATCCGCTTTAATGGGGAATCGTGTATGACTTCTATCAACCAACACCAAGGTATTTAGTTTTTTTACAGGCTTATTTAAAAATAATTTGGTGGCGTACATCAAAGCTTTACCGCTATTCAATACATCATCAACTACCAATATGTTTTTATTTACATGATCCTTCTCTTCAAAATCGGTAACAGGTTTTGTTTTCCAAGGCTCATCTTTATTCAATGTTATTTTTCCTAAGGATAATTTGATCTCACACACTTTTTTTAAACGATTGTGGATCTCTTTAGCAAGCATATATCCATTGCCGTCGATACCAACGATCAATAGTTCTTTCTCGCCAAAATTATTCTCATACACCTGATAAACCATCCGGTTTATCTTTTGGCTAATTTGCACGGTGTTTAATATTTGCGTTTTACTCATTAGTAATTCTTAATAAGCTGATCTAATTTTTGTTTTACCGAATCGTTTGGTTCGCACAAAGGCAAACGCACAAATGGTTCAGTTAGTTTTAAACGGTTCAAGGCATGTTTAATTCCGCCAGGATTTCCATCCGCAAATAATTGATCGGTAATATCCACCAATTTATAATGTAGTTTTTGTGCCTTTTCCATATCATGTTTTAAAGCTGCGCGCACCATATCACTATAATCTTTTGGAAACGCATTCGCAACAACGGATATTACACCCACTCCACCATAAGCAATTACGCCTAAAGTTAAATTATCATCACCACTGATCACCATAAAATCTTTTGGTTTGTTTTTGATGATCTTCATTATTTGCTCAATACTTCCGCTTGCCTCTTTAGTGGCTACAATATTTTTAAAATCACGTGCAATTTTACACTGTGTTTCTACCGTTACATTACTTCCTGTGCGTCCCGGCACATTGTATAAAATAATTGGCAATTTACTTGCTTTAGAAACCGCTTTGTAATGTTCGTAATAACCTTTTTGATTTGGTTTGTTATAATACGGAGCCACCGAAAGTATAGCCGAAAAATCTTTTAGGTTAGTAGTTTTAATGGCCTCCACAACTTCTGCGGTATTATTTCCACCAATACCCAACACTAAAGGCAAACGCTTTTTATTGGTGTTTACAACAGTATCAATTACTAATTGCTTTTCTTGTTTAGATAATGTTACGCTTTCAGCCGTAGTTCCATTCACTACAATATATTCAACCTTACCATTAATTAAATGCTTAATTAATCGTTCTAATGCTTTTACGTCTACTGTTCCTTTTTTTGTAAAAGGTGTTACAATGGCAACTCCTGTGCCAGTGAGGAAATTTTTCATGCATCAAAATTAAGAAAAATGGGCAGAATTACGGCAATTTTGATGTTTTTTATACTCAGCATACTTTGTATATTTACCACTCTAGATTTACACATATGGACTTAGAATTCAATAAGAACGAAGATAAGATGAAATTGCTCATCTCACAGATGGAGCAGCGTTTGAGCAAGATATACCTTGGCGGTGGAAAAAGCCGTATAGATAAACTGCACGAACAGGGTAAAATGAGTGCCCGCGAACGCATCGATTTCTTATTAGATAAAGATTCGCCTCGTGTTGAAATGGGTGCTTTTGCAGGATATGAAATGTACCCCGAACATGGCGGTTGCCCCGGTGGTGGCGTTGTAATTGTAATTGGTTATGTAAGCGGAAAGCAATGCATTGTGGTAGCAAACGATGCCACTGTAAAAGCAGGAGCTTGGTTTCCCATCACAGGTAAAAAGAATTTGCGCGCGCAAGAGATAGCGATGGAAAATCGCTTACCAATAATTTATTTAGTAGATAGCGCCGGTGTGTATTTGCCATTGCAAGATGAGATCTTTCCGGATAAAGAACACTTCGGAAGGATTTTTCGCAATAATGCAGTAATGAGCAGCATGGGAATATTACAAGTAGCCGCCGTTATGGGAAGTTGTGTTGCCGGGGGTGCTTATTTACCTATTATGAGCGATGAAGCCATGATAGTTGATAAAACCGGAAGTATATTCTTAGCAGGAAGTTATTTGGTAAAAGCGGCTATTGGCGAGAATATTGATAATGAAACTTTGGGTGGTGCAACAACCCATTGCGAAGTAAGCGGTGTAACCGATTATAAATGTAAAGATGATGCCGATTGCTTAACTCGCATCCGCAATATTATGAGCAAAGTTGGCGATTATGATAAAGCCGGTTTTAACAGGGAAACACCTACTCTGCCAAAAAAAGATCCGAAAGAATTATACGGAATTATTCCTGACTTAAGAGATAAGCAATACGATATGCGTGATGTTATTGAGCGCTTAGTAGATGGAAGTACCTTTGAAGAATACAAAGAATTATACGGACAATCTATTATTTGCGCTTATGCACGCATTGATGGTTGGGCAGTAGGAATTGTTGCCAACCAACGTAAAGTTGTAAAAAGCAAAAAAGGCGAAATGCAATTTGGAGGTGTAATTTATAGCGATAGCGCCGATAAAGCCGCGCGTTTTATAATGAATTGCAATCAGAAAAAAATCCCATTAGTGTTTTTACAAGATGCCACCGGTTTTATGGTAGGCTCTCGCAGCGAACATGGTGGAATAATAAAAGATGGCGCAAAACTGGTAAATGCCATGAGTAATTCGGTAGTTCCAAAATTCACCATTATTATTGGAAACAGTTATGGCGCTGCAAACTACGCCATGTGCGGAAAAGCGTACGATCCACGTTTAATTGTTGGCTGGCCTACAGCGCAAGTGGCTGTGATGGGTGGCGCTCAAGCGGCTAAAGTATTAGTACAAATTGAAGTGGCATCGCTAAAAGCAAAAGGTGAAGAGATCACGCCAGAAAAAGAAGCTGAATTATATAACAAAACTAAAGATCGTTACGATTCGCAAACCACACCGTATTACGCTGCATCGCGTTTATGGTTAGATGCCATAATTGATCCACAAGAAACCCGTAAGGTAATTAGTATGGGAATTGAAATGGCCGATCATTCTCCAATAACAAAACCATATAATGTTGGTGTTTTACAAACCTGATCTATGTCCTCTATTTCTTCTGAACTAAAACAAATTGTACTGCCGGAAGGCACTGTAACTTTAAAAACTAACGGAATTATTTACGTTAATTACAAAAAAGACACTACTGTAGATATTGATGTGCAGACCCGTATGCTCAATGCTTTTAATGAGATAACCGAAAAAAAACTAACCCCTTTTTTCATAGAAGCAGAAGATGGCGTTACAGTTACCAAAGAGGCTCGCGATAATGCCATCGTAATCGAAGAATCAACACCATGTAAAGTTACCGCTGTTTTAGTTCAAAATATCGCTTATGCTATGATCGCAAATTTTTATGTAAAATTTAATAAGCCCAAACGACCATTTAAGGTATTTAATAAAAGGGATGAGGCTATTGAGTGGTTGAAGAGCCATCTTTAGAGGCCGAAACCCCGTCAATGTTGAAAAAATCCCCCTTTTCACCATAGTTTTTATACTTTTTTCTTTATTCTTTATTGGCTTTTTTCTTAATTTCTCACTAACTTAGAGGCTCTAAAAAAATCACACTTATGGCTTTTGACATTGAAATGATCAAGCAGGTTTATGCAAATATGCCTGCTCGTATTGAAGCGGCGCGTAAAACTCTTGGACGCCCATTAACTTTAGCAGAAAAGATCCTTTATTCGCATTTGGATGCTTCGTTCTCTGTAAAAAATTACGAACGCGGAAAAGCATACGTGGATTTTAATCCCGATCGCGTGGCTATGCAAGATGCAACAGCGCAAATGGCCTTATTACAATTTATGCAAGCTGGTCGCCCAAAAGTGGCAGTGCCTTCTTCTGTTCATTGTGATCACTTGATCCAAGCAAAAGTGGGTGCAAAAGCCGACTTAGATAGAGCAAAAACCGAAAGCGAAGAGGTATTTAATTTCTTGGCTTCCGTTTCAAATAAATATGGTATTGGTTTCTGGAAACCGGGCGCTGGTATCATTCACCAAATCGTATTAGAAAACTACGCATTCCCTGGTGGAATGATGATAGGAACCGATTCGCACACCGTAAACGCGGGTGGTTTAGGAATGATCGCCATTGGTGTTGGTGGAGCTGATGCCTGCGACGTTATGGCCGGTTTACCTTGGGAATTAAAAATGCCAAAATTAATTGGTATTAAATTAACCGGTAAATTAAATGGTTGGACAAGCGCAAAAGACGTTATTTTAAAAGTAGCAGGTATCCTTACTGTAAAAGGTGGAACCGATAAAGTGGTTGAATATTTTGGCGATGGTGCTATTAGCTTAAGCTGTACAGGTAAAGGAACCATTTGTAATATGGGTGCCGAAATTGGTGCTACTACATCTACATTTGGTTACGACGAAAGTATGAGCCGTTACTTAAAAGCAACAGGACGCGCTGATGTAGCTGCTTTAGCGGATGGTATTAAACAACACTTAACAGGTGATGCAGAAGTTTATGCTGATCCTAAAAAATATTTTGATGAAGTAATTGAAATTGATTTAAATACTTTAGAGCCGCATGTGAACGGACCGTTTACACCAGACTTAGCTACTCCTATTTCTAAATTAAAAGAAGAAGCTGCTAAAAATGGTTGGCCAATGAAGATACAAGCCGGATTAATTGGCTCATGTACTAATTCATCTTATGAAGATATTGCACGCGCTGTGAGTATTGCAAAACAAGTTGGTGCTAAAGGTTTAAAATCAAAAGCAGGATTTATGATCAATCCGGGCTCAGAACAAATTCGTTATACGATTGAGCGCGATGGATTTTTAAAAGTGTTTGATGATTGTGGTGCTGTTGTGTTTACAAATGCTTGCGGACCATGTATTGGAATGTGGGAAAGAATGGGTGCCGAAAAACAAGAGAAGAACACCATTATACATTCGTTCAATCGTAACTTTGCTAAGCGTGCCGATGGAAATCCAAACACGTATGCTTTCGTTGCTTCTCCCGAAATTGTTTCGGCATTAGCCATAGCAGGTGATCTTGGATTTAATCCATTAACTGATACATTAACGAACGAAAAAGGCGAACAAGTAAAATTAGACGCACCATTTGGTGATGAATTACCTCCAAAAGGATTTGATGTAGAAGATGCAGGTTATCAAGCACCAGCTGCCGATGGTAGCAAAGTGCAAGTGGCAGTTTCTCCAACTTCAAAACGTTTACAATTATTAGATCCATTTGCAGCATGGCCTGGAATTGATTTTAAAGGCTTGCGTTTATTGATCAAGGCAAAAGGAAAATGTACAACGGATCATATTTCTATGGCTGGTCCATGGTTAAAGTTCCGCGGACATTTAGATAATATCTCAAACAATATGTTGATTGGTGCAGTAAATGCATTTAATGAGAAAACCGATTCAGTGAAAAATCATATCACGGGTGTGTACGAAGGTGTTCCTGTTGTACAACGTCAATACAAAGCCAAACAAATTGGAAGTATTGTGGTTGGAGATGAGAACTACGGTGAAGGAAGTTCACGTGAGCATGCAGCAATGGAGCCACGCCATTTAGGAGTGCGCGCTGTATTGGTAAAATCATTTGCACGTATTCACGAAACTAATTTAAAGAAGCAAGGTATGTTAGCATTAACGTTTGCAAATACTGCAGACTATGATAAGATACAAGAAGATGATGTAATTGATATTACAGGTTTAACGGCATTTACACCGGGCACACCTTTAACTATTACACTAAACCATGCCAACGGAAGCAAAGATGAATTTAAAGTGAACCACAGCTACAACGCTCAACAAATTGAGTGGTTTAAAGCCGGTGGAGCTTTGAATATTATTAGAGCGAATGTGAAAGCGTAATTAGAAAATAAAAGATAAAAACCCATCGGAAACGGTGGGTTTTTTTATGTATGCGCTATCGTTTCAAGAATATAATAATAAATTCTGCTGTTGCAATGACGCTTCTATTCATTGCTTGCAATAATTCCGAACAAAATAATTTACATAAAACTTCTACTGACGATAACAAATTTAAACTCGAAGCCGAACGTATTTCGGGCACCTGGCTCACCTCCCATTATTTAGATCAGATAAAAGAAAAGAAATCGATCTATGCAGCGAAATACGATACTGAATTATTCGAAGTTTCTTTAGATATCACTGAACTTTTAGGGGATACAGCAATTCTTTATGGTGCTACTGAGCACGAAGGTGGATATATGTCGCCAATTTGTTTTGATCCAAAAAAGAATCTTTTTGTCAATGATTCATCCAGAAAAGAGGACGGTAATACCACTGAAGAGTTTGAACTAATGATTGGTGCTGAAGGAAAACTTCATATTCATTTTACTAAAGATAATAAAACAGACATCTATAAAAAAGTTGATGATGTGCAAACAGAATTAAGAAGCATTTTGTTTAGCGGAAATTATCATAAGCCGGGAAACGAACATGCTAAGGTATATGAATTTGGATTTGGTACAGATGGTACGCTGGAGGGATTTGGAAAAAGAAAATACTACGAAGTAGCTTTTGATTTTGGTCTCGGGATCAATTTTGACACATTGATACTTTTTGACAAAGAGGAACATAACAACTGGAATGGAGCTGATCTTTATAAATTCGAATTCAAAGGGGACACAATGTTGTTATATCCAGTAACTTCAAATTGGGATGAAATGGAACAAACTGTTGGGGCTTTGAAATATACATTGGTTAGAAGTAAATAAACACCATACTGATTAGACATTTAAATAAATATTCGAGAAAGTTCTTTAAAAAGTAATCCAACATTCAAAATTTGATGAAAAATATATTTACCTTCTTAATACTAATCCTCTTTTGTTCGTGCCAAGAAGAACTCGGTGAAGCTTTCCAAGGAGTTGGATATGATCATACTTCTGCGCAAAAATTTGATAAAGAAGTGATCGATCAAGTTGACGTTTTAGATAGTTTGAAAACCTTTTTTGTTGAGAATTGCGATACAATTATATCTTTTACATATAAAGATCTTGACCCTAGTCAAATTTTCACTCTTGTAGGTGAAGAGCCTGCAACTATAGAAAGTTTTTCATGTACTAGTTTTGGTAGTTATTTTGGTAGTTTTGAAACGCCTCCATTACCTGAGTATCTTATACCTAAATTCAAAGCTCATTTAGCAAAGATGGATACTTCAAAATTGCGGAACATATCGCTTTGTAAAAATAAAGAAACCGAGTTCGTCATTAAAGAAGAATTTATTAATGACTCTGTCTTGATGATTCACGCAATTAGTTTTCATCCAGAGAAACCAAAAAAAAGGGAATACTACTTCAAATTCCATAAAGACACGCTTTTAGGAAAGAATGTTCAGTATAGGATATTTCAAACCTTCAATTATAAATCGCCTCAATTTGAAAAGAAGCTCCCAATTAGATTGCAGTAGTTTCCCTCCGCTTGCGCTGAATTTAAATCCATACTTTTTGTTATATTTGAATTATCTTGAGGATACATTTCATAGCAATTCTTTATCTTTTTTCTCTAAGCATATGTTTTGCTCAAAATGACGATCCACTCGATTTACCAATAGATAGCACAACATCAAAGTGACCTTATTTTGGAAAAGGCATTCCTCCTTACATTGCTATTTTAGGTGGATACGAAGGATTAAAAACAAATAATTTTGAAGTGGGTTTAGGAGTGAGTCCAATTCACACAACCGTTGATCCGCCGGTTGGCGCATTTTTTGGTCCTGTTCTCATTTACAAACAAAGCTTTACAACTAATAAAATATACTCATATGAGGCTGAATTGGGTGTTTATGGTGGATTAGTGTTTGGTTTGAATTATAATTACAATGTAACTACTACAAATAAAATCCATGGCTTTAAGCCATTTATTGGAGTGGCGTTCTATAATTTCCATTTGTTCTATGGTTATAGTTTCTATAATGATAAAGATGATCTAAATAATGATCTTAGACATAATAGAATTACATTGAGGTATGTTATTCCTGTAATAAAATTAGGAAACTAAAGCTCGAGCGATTGTCCTTTGCCCCTTGCTAAAACGGCATCCAGTTGGTGATTAATTATTAGCATTTGCTAGACTATAAATAAGACTACATAAACCTCAATAGCTTCTCTCATATTCGATAAAAATTAACAAACTATTTACCATTATTTTACCTAAATTAGTGTATGAGAAAGTCACTTATTCTATTTGTAATGTTATGTGTTGGTCTTATGAAAGGCCAAACAGATAGCTCATCATTAAAAAACAAACCATTTGTTCTTAAGAAGTTTAGAATAGGTTTTGAATTTGGAGTTCCCGCTAGAACTGTGTCTTATCCTCATCGTTATTACCAACGTGAAGATAATTTTATAGCACGCAGACCTAATTACAAACTAACCTTGGGCTATAATCTCGCCTTAAAAAATCAGTGGTATTTTGTTACCGCACTTGGAGTTTCTTACCAAGACACCTATAAACGAGAGACCCATACCAATTATACACAGATCTTATATATAGACACACTAAACGGAAATCCTATAACGCAATATGCGTATAAGTATGATACCCGAAAATCATCTTTTTTTTCCAACCAAATTGGCGCTACAATAGATCTTTCATTACAAAAAGTATACAGTCCGTTTAAAAACGAAAAGTTTAAACTAACTCACATGACAGGTGTTACAATAAGATCTACTGTATTTAATCATTATAATGGCGATGTGTGGTATTTTAAGGATAGTACTAATCGATCTACTTTTAATAGTCATACAAACGAACATTACCATTACGAATACACCTCAAAGCTTGAACCGCAAAATCCTACTGATCTACAACTAAATTTAAATGGAGGTGTTATTCATAATGGTAAATATATACAGCAACATGTGGGACTAAGCTTGCTATTCCAATGGGGCGCTACGTATGGCAATTTTGACTATAATGGAAGATTTTTCAGACTTTATTATTCGATAAGCATTTAAGCTGTTTGTTTATATTCACTAGCGGGTTTTTAATCCGTGATACCAACAAAAAACGGAATCCTTGTGGAGCCCTTTCGTGTTTAAAACACCTCAATTCCTAATTAATCCTTACATTTACTAAGCTTGTTTTGCAATAAAATTACTTCTTGTTGATGGTGGCTCACTATATTCTGATTTCATGAAACTAAAGCACTTATATACATTTTGTACCTTGTTAGTGCTTTTTAGTACACCTGTATTTGGGCAAAATAGAAAGTTAGATTCGCTCAACACCTCATTAAATCAAGCAACACACGATTCCATTCGCTTACGCTTATTACTTAATTTAAGCGCCGAATGTTTGATAAAGGATAATTTAAAATATGCTGAGCCTGCCGTAAAACTGGCAGATAAATTACTTCTATCGGCTACAAACCAAGATCAAAGAAAAAATCTGATCAGACAAAAGATCATGGCTTACGAATTTATTTCGGTGTATTACGAACGTACTGAAAGAGCGGGGTCGGCTAACCATTTTAAGATCTTAGAAAAGATATTACAGCTAAATGAAGAACGGAAAGACACCCTTGGCATTACCAATTCTATTATTGCATTTTCGGAATACTATTACCGTAATGGCGATATAATAAAACAATTGCAAACTTTACAAAACGGACTCAGTAAATGGGAACAGGCCAATTATAAAATAGGTATGGCTAAATTTATTGCGCAGATCGGTTTCCTATATGCCAATCAGGGCGATACCACAAGTGCCATTAATTATTTAGAAAAAGGGCTTGAATTAGAGAAGTCCATAGGCAACCAAGAGCGTATTTCGAAAGGCTATTATTTAACCGGCTTACTCTACTCTACCTTGAACTATCACCAAAAAGCCATTTATTATTATAACGAGGCCATTAATAGATATACCAAATTAAATGCACCAGCGCCTTTACCCGAAATTTATCTCAAGTTGGGCGAAGCTTATCAAAGCATCAATAACTACACAAAGGCACAAGAAGCATACGATACCGGTTTTGAAATTGCACAAAATATAAAAGATCCGCGCGTGATGTTTTTAATAACTCTTGCCAAAGGAACTGCTGATGAAAAAATGGGAAATTATAAAAAAGCCATTCAACAGCATTTAGTGAATTATACTACCGCACTTAAATTAAGAGAGAATTATTACGCGGTATGGCTTGCAAGCCATGCTTTGTCGGTAGACCATTTTAAAGCAGGTGAATACAGCAAAGCTAAATTATACTCCAATGAAGCGCTTAGTACAATAAAAGATAAAGGCACTGCAAACGATATTTTAAGTTCGGTAAAGCTAGCCTATCAAATTGATTCGGCCATGCATAACAACGAAGGCGCTCATTTAAACTATAGAGAATACATAAAACTTAGAGATCAGTTAAACGGTGAGGAAGTAAAAAAAGCGGCTATTAGAGGTCAGTTTCAATTTCAATTAGAGAATCAAAAACAGCAATCGAAATTAGAACAAGAACGAAAAGATCAATTAAACCAAAAGGAAAATCAGTATAAGAACAGAATTATTTTAGCTATTAGCCTTGGTTTAATAGTAGTATTGGTGCTGGTAGGTTTTGTTTACAGAGGTTTGCAACAAAACAAACAAATAAACAAAGAGTTGGTTTACAAAAATAACCTCATTGAAAAGCAAAAGAACTTAGTAGAAGAAAAACATAAAGAAATTACCGATAGCATTAATTACGCTGAGCGAATTCAAAGCAGTTTTTTAGCCAGTAAAGAAGAACTTGATGAGCAATTGAACGATTACTTTGTTTACTTTAAACCAAAAGATGTAGTGAGCGGCGATTTTTATTGGTGTCATTCAATTAAAACACAACAACAAAACAAGTTTTACTTACTAGCGGCCGATAGCACTGGTCATGGCGTACCCGGTGCCATTATGAGTTTACTAAATATTACAAGCGTTGAAAAAGCCATAGAAGTTCATTCAGAGCCAGCCGATATTTTAAATCACACACGTAAAACCATTATTAACCGCTTAAAAAAAGACGGTAGTGGCGATGGTGGAAAGGATGGAATGGATTGCAGCTTAATGGTGTTTGATAAGACTAATAACGAATTGAAGATAGCCGCGGCAAACAACCCCGTTTGGATCATTAGAGACAGAAATTTAGTTGAGATAAAGCCGGATAGAATGCCCGTAGGTAAAAGCGATAAAGAACATGTGGCGTTTACCGAGCAGATCTATCAATTAAAACCAGGTGATGCGGTATATGCCTTAACAGATGGCTTCCCCGACCAGTTTGGTGGACCCGACGGTAAAAAATTTAAAAGCAAAAAACTAAAAGAAGTATTGATTTCTATAGCTCATTTACCAATGGCTCAACAAAAAACAGCTATCGAAAAAACGTTTACTTCATGGATGGATGAATTAGATCAGGTTGATGATGTTTTAGTTATTGGAATACGTGTTTAAGTAGTTTAGAGCATTAGGATCCTCTACATGAATGCCGCTTGCGCTTATTATAGAATGGTTTAAAGTAAAAAGTAAATTTCTCTTAATTTCCCTCCCCCGTCATTTGCTGCGCAAATGCCACCCCCTCAAGAGGGGGATTATTCCCAAAGTTGAAGTACGCTTGTTTTGAGTTTTCGCTTATACATATAGTTCTGCGACCTCTGCGTTTACCTCTGTGAGGATAGAACATGCCTGCCATTAGGAACGGATCCCTCTATGGTAAAAATTGGCATAAAATCCTTACCTTTACGGCACTCAAATGAAGACCAAAGTTGAAATATTAGCACCTGCCAAAAACCTAGTTCAAGGTATGGGAGCTATCAATGCCGGCGCTGATGCTGTTTATATTGGTGCGCCGCAATTTGGTGCGCGAAGTAATGCTACTAATTCGGTGGAAGACATAGCAGAGTTAGTACAGTATGCTCACCTTTTTAAAGCACAAGTGTTTGTGGTGGTAAATACCATTTTGTACGATAACGAATTAGAAGATTGCAAAAACTTAATTCATGAATTGTACCGTATT
>Ga0075163_10008479_pt1 | contig 13534 bp, 12 predicted proteins | sample JI1023141ADNA_FD_71478 | JGI IMG/M metagenome (GOLD analysis project Ga0075163, IMG submission 71478) | Wastewater effluent complex algal communities from Wisconsin, to seasonally profile nutrient transformation and Carbon sequestration -... | ecosystem: Engineered > WWTP > Effluent > Algae...
ACTCCTTTTCAATAATGATTCTCAATATACATGATGCCGGGCGGATGCAAGCGGTGGCGTCGTGGGGCCGCCAGTCCCGCCAGAGTGTGGCGCTGGGGGTGATCATCCTTGGGTCAAATCAGGTGTAAAAATCAGGGGTTATGTGGTGGATGGCTGCACTCAAGCGGGGCCAAAAGTGGCCTCCAACGCGGCCTGGATCGCCTGCGCGGCGCGGGTCATGGGGCGAATCCCCACGATGCAGGCCCGGGGCACCGTGCGGGCGAGCACCACCCCGTTGGGGGCGCGCCAGACGCCCAGGCCGGCGGCGGCGAGCCGGGCGGGATCCACCGCCAACATCACCGCTACCTGCGCCCGCTTGCCCACGGTGCTGTCGAGGGCCTCGGCCAGGTGCACATGGGTGCGGGCCTGGGCGGACAGGCCGGTGGTGTGGATGGCGTCGAGGGCTTCCAGGCGGGTGCCGTGCCAGAGCCGCGCGCCGAGGTTCGCGGGCTGCCAGGCCATCCAGCTCGCCTCCAGGGCGTCGTGGGTCACCGGCATGCCGGCGGTGGAGTGGCCCTGACAACAGCGCACGCGGTCGCCCTCGAGCTGCAGGCGCTGCTTGTTGTTGGTGGCCACCACCGCCTCCAACTCGGCCTGGGAGAGCCGGAGGTGGGCCAAAACAGCGGCCACCGGCACCCAGCCCGCAGCGTCCATCGGCAGGCCCGCGGCGCCCGCATCGTGGCGCAGCAGGCGGGAGAGCGCGTGATCGGCTCGACTGCCCATGGCCTCAGTGCTCCGCCAGTCGGGGGGTCATACGGTCCATCAGCCAGCGGGTGATGGGGGGCAGCCAGCGACTGCTGCCGTAGATGGCCGGGTAGACGACGCGCGGCCGGCGACGCTCCACGGCCTTCACGACCCGCGCGGCGAGGCCCTCGGTGGTGCCCCGCGGCTGCATCGCGATGATGCGGCTGGGTTGGTAGGCGGCCAGGCCGGCCTTGCCCATGGCCGTCTCGATGATGCCCGGGTAGACGGTGACCACGTGCACACCGGTGCCACGCAGCTCGCCGTGCATGGCCTCGGAGGCGGCCGCCAGCCCGGCCTTGCTGGCGTTGTACCAGGTCATGCCGGGTGTCGGCGCCAGCGCGGCCATGGAGGCGATGTCCACGATGCAGCCCTGGCGGCGCGCCAACATGGCGGGCAGCAGCGCGTGGGTCAGGCGCAGGGGGGAGAGCAGGTTGAGGCGCACCGACTGCTCTGCCCGCTCGATGTCCACCTCGCCCGTGGGCCCGATGACCTGCATGCCCGCGTTGTTGACCAGGACGTCTACCGGGCCAAAGGCGGCCTCCGCGGCGGGCAGCCAGTCAGCGGCGTGGGCGGGATCGGCGAGGTCGGCCACCACCACCCGGCTGGGGTTGGGCAGCGATTTTGCCAATGATTCCAAGAGTTCCTGGCGTCGGGCCACCAACGTGACCTGGTCGCCGCGGGCGGAGAATGCCCGGGCGATGGCCTCGCCGATGCCAGACGACGCACCTGTGACGACCACGTGCATGCCACCCCCTCAGACCACTTTGACGGCCGCACCCTCGCACAGCCGCCGGCCGCTGGAAACGGCTCGGTTCGCAACCGAAACCCGGTCGAGTTACCCTGCCAGGCAACCAGACGCCAGGGGGTCGGCCTTGGAGCGTGCACAGTTGTCGCCTCTTAAGCTCACCGAACGGCTCGGAGCCACCATCGGCGCGCGCATCGCAAGCGGCGGGGTGCCGCGGGCGCTGGCCACGCTGTGGCAGGATCATGCGGCGGTGCCGGTGCTCAACCTCACCATCAACGATCGCCTGCACACCCACGGGCTCGACAACCTGCCGCGGGGCGAGAGCTTCATTTTGGCGGCCAACCACCGCACGTGGTTTGACCTCTACGCCGTGCTGCTGGCCATCTGGCGCCACTTCGACCAGCCGCCTCACCTCTACTGCCCGGTGCGGTCGACCTTCTTTTACGAGCGGCTGACCGGCATCGCGCTCAACCTCGCCGTGAGCGGCAACGCCATGTATCCGCCCATCTTTCGCGATGAGCGGGGCCGCAGCCTCAACCACCATGCGGTGGAGTTGGCGGCGGATCTGCTGCGCACCGATCCGCGCTGCGTGCTGGCCATCCACCCCGAGGGGCGGCGCGGCAAAGATCCCGATCCCTATACCTTTTTGGAGGCGCGGCCCGGAGTGGGGCGCATCGCGCTGCGGGCCCAACGGCCCATCGTCCCGCTGTTTGTGGCGGGCCTCCCGCCGACGTTTCCCGCGTTGGTGAAGGAGCGCGCCTCCGGGCGGGGTCAGCCGGTGCGGGTGACGCTCGGGCCGCCCATCGCGCTGGATGATCTGGCCGATCGGTCCGAGGATCCCGAGGCGTGGGTCACCGCCACCACCCGCACGATGGCGGGGATTGCGGCCGCTGGTGAGCTGGATCGGGCCTTCATGGCGGCCCGCGGAGGTTGATGATGCGCTGGTGGATCTGGAGCGTGCTGGTGGCGGTGGGTGGGTGCAACACCGGCGGTGGGGATGGCGGCGGCATTATCCTGGGTGGCGACACCGATGCCGGAAATCCGGGTGCCGGCGGTGAACCGGGGGCCGGCGGTGAACCGGGGGCCGGCGGTGATCCGGGGGCCGGCGGCGATCCCGGGGCGGGCGGCGATCCGGGGGCGGGCGGCGATCCGGGGGCAGGCGGTCAACCGGGGGCGGGCGGCATGGGCGGTGCGGGCGGCAATCCCGGCGCTGGCGGAGCGGGTGGCCCCGGCGGCGCGGGTGGCGCAGGCGGTGTCGGCGGCGCGGGCGGCGCGGGTGGGGGCGAGCTGCCCTTGCCCCCCATCCCGCCCGACGTGGCGCGCTGCGACTTCGAAAACCTGGGGGTGCGCAACCTCTGGCTGTTCTCCCACTCGCGCTTGCCCGAAACCGGCGGTGTGCACCCCCTCGCTGGCGCCGATTGGATCCTCTACGCCGACCCCCGCGTCTCGGCGTCGTTCCTCTACCCCCCGGACTGGACGGCCCACACCCTGGCCGAAAACGGGGAGTCGGGCGTCTACTTCTTTGGGCCGCAAAATATCGGATTCTTTGAGTATTCCGCGCAGTACCAGATCCCCGGCAACCTCACCTCGCGGGCACTGGCGGAGGCCAAGCTGCGGGCGCTCTTGGTGCCCGGCGCCCAGTTTGAGGTGCTCTGCGAGGAGAACGCCCGCTCGGTGGATGGCCTGGGCAACCTCGCCACGCTGCTGGTGGCGGCCTCGGGCAACGACCTCTTCTACCTGCACACGGCGGTGGTGTTTGATCCGGGCACCCTGGGCCTGGGCCCGCCGGGGGTGGACACCGCGCTGACCTCCACCGTCCGCTTCCATGCCGGGCCCCGCGCGGGCTTCACCGATCTGACCCAGCGCGTCTGGTTGCCCATCCTCTACCAGCTGCTCACCGGCGCCCCCAGCAACCCCAACGATCCCGATACCGACGGTGATGGCTTCGCCGACTCGGTGGACGCCTTTCCCAACGATCCCAACCGGCATTAGGCGGCCCACCCGAATCCTGGGGAATCGCTGGGCCGATTGATCGGGGGCGACCCACCCGCCAGAATGGCGCCCGACGATCAAGCGCCCGGCCCAGCTTCGCAACCGCCGGACGATGCGCTCATGGCTGATCGGGGGAGCGTCCATGCGGTGGTTGAGTCTGGTGGCGGTGCTCGCCGCCCTGGTGGCCTGTGACGATGAGAAGAGTCCGGCGGGTGACAGCGGCGCGGGCGGCAGCGGTGGGGGCATGGTGCCCGACGTTTTTGTGCCCGACGCGGCGGGGATGGGCGGCATGGGCGGCATGGGCGGCATGATGGTGCCGGACATGGCGCCGCCGCCGCGCGATATGGCGCCGCCCCGCGACATGGCGCCCCCGGTGGACATGGCCCCGCCCATGGACATGGGGCCGCGACCCGATGTGGGGCCCCTGGACGGCATGCCCTGCGATCCGCGGTTGCGCACCCCGGCCTGCCCAGCGGGCAGCTACTGCCAGCACCGCCCGGGCCAGCCGCCGCAGTTTGGCGCTTGCCAGGCGGGTGATGGCTGCCGCTTTGGGGTGGCCGAGGACTGCCCCGATCCCGCGCGGCCCTACTGCCACCTGCGCGGCGGTGCCACCCTCTGCACGGCGGCGGGCGCGCTGGAGGAAGGCGAGCTGTGCTTTGAGGGCGACTTCGATCGCGGCCCTCAGCCCTGCGCCGAGGGCCTCGTGTGCAACTTCAGCGTCTGCCAGCGGCCCTGCACCGTGGGCGGCGACGCGGCGCAGTGCCCGGACGACGGCCGCTGCGCGGACATCTCGGCGTCCACCGGGGTGGCGAGTGGCCTTTGCGCCCCGCGCGGCTGCGGCTGGTTTGATGGCGGCGGCTGCATGCCCGGCCAAAAGTGCAATTATTCCATTCGCAATGACGGCGCCACGGTGGGCTCGTGCTTCCCCGAGCATGGCCAGAACCAGCTCGACGCGCCGTGCTCCATCGAGGGCGGCGGGGGCGACAACTGCGCCCAGGGCTACCTGTGCGTGGGCCCCCCGGATCAGCAGCGCTACTGCAAGCTGCTCTGCGACACCGGCGGCTACGAGGCGCCGTGCCCCGAGCGCTATACCTGCCGCGAGGCGCTGGCCACCCAGCGGGGCCCGGTGCGCGGCTACGGCATCTGCTTCATCAACCAGTAGCCGGCCCAATTGCACCGGATTGGGTGGCGGGCGCCCCCAGACGCTTCCCCTTGCTGCCTCGCTGTGACACCATGCCGGGGCGAGTAGCGAGGAGGCGGGTCACGTGGCAGGTGAGACCGAGAGCAGCGTTGGCAAGCGCCTGCGAGAGGCGCTTCGGCTCATCCGCGATGGTGCGCTGACCACGGGCGATGACTTTCAGAGGCACGTCGAGGGCGCGCACCGGGCCTTGGTGGGGGCGACCCAGGAGATGGCGGATGTGGCGCTCACCATCGCCACCAACCGCATCAATCTCAACGATGAGACGGTCTATCGCTCGGAGACGCCCGACAGCAACCTCGCCTTCGATCTGTTCAAGCAGGGCTTGCGTAAGGTCACGTTTCGATTGGGGATTGCGGCCGCCGAGGTGAGCGCTTTCATGCGCGCCCTGGCCGAGTGTCGCGATGCCACCGTCACCGATGTGGACTTCATCAGTACCCTCTGGCAGGAAGAGCTGGAACACATCCGGTATGTCGCCATTGATAGCTTCACCGAGAAGCTCTTCATGTCGGAGGAGGCCTTCACCCGCCGCTTCCGGGCGGCCATCGATGATCAAGCCCCGGATCTGGCCACCATCGACGAGGAAGACGCGGGCGACCGAAAGCGCCGCCAATACGCGGTGTTGGACGACTTCAATGCCGTGGAGGTCGCCGACGCCGCCGGGGCCGAGAACAGCCGCGAGCTGGCCCGGATGGCGGCGCCCTTCGCGCTGCGCCTGCGCGAGAGCCTGGGGGTGCCGGCCCTCGATCACCTGGTGCGCCTGCACGCCTGTGTGCTGGTGAAGGATCCCCAGCCGCTCAGCGACGTGCAGCTCGGCGAGATCACCACCCGCCTGCTGGAGGGCTACCTCGAAGAGAAGGCGTGGGAGGGCTTTGCGGCCGCGGCCCGCAGCCTGTGGCGCCTGCTGGAGTCGCGCAACGGCTTTCGCCCGGCGGTGACCACGCGCCTGGAGGGCCTGCGCGCGGCCGTGGCGGGCGGGCCGGTGATGGTGCTGTGCGCCACGCACCAGGTGGGTGCGCCCAAGCAATTCAGCCGCTGGGCGCGGTGGTTCTTCACCGACTGCGCGATCCTGCAGGCGCCGGAGATCCTGGCGGCCATCAACCAATCCGAGACGGCCGAAGCGACCGAATTTCTTAAGGATTTGTTGCACCGCCAGGGCACCGCTTCGCTGGAGCCCTGGGCGGCTCGCCTGCGCGATCCCAACCCGGGCGTGGTGCTCGAGGTGCTCGAGGTCATCCTCCAAAGCCCCCTCGGTGGCCAGGCGCGCCCGCTGCTGATCGAGTGCCTGCGCAACGCCGACGCCGCCGTGCGCACCCGCGCCGTGGCCGGGCTGGCCCGCGACTACGACCTCAAGGTGCGGGAGGTGTTGCTGCCGTTCCTCAAGGACGAGGCGGCTGAGGTGCGCAAGGAAGTGCTGCTGCGCTTCGTGAAGGCGGGCGACAAGTCGGTGGCGCCCTACCTCGCCTCGTGCATCCGCGGGGGGCCCTTCGGCGGCCACGATGAAGACGAGCAGCGCATGTTCTTCGAGGGCCTCGCCCGGCTGGGCGGGATGCGCTTCCTCGATGTCTTCAAAGAGCGGCTGCGGCTGGAGGGCGACGGCAATCCCTTCAGCCGGTTCCTGCGCCGCGGGGCGGTGGCCCTGGCGGACGACTCGGTGCGCCGCGGCGCGGTGGCCGGGCTCGCCTTGATGGGCACCCCTGAGGCCAAGGCGCTGCTGCAGGAAGTGCGCGATCGGGCTGAGAATACGCTGGCCAGCCACTGCGAAGTGGTGGTGCGCATGGCCAGCCGCGACGGGTTTCAGCAGAGCGCCCAGGATGCAGCGCTGGAGCGCAGCGCCCCCCTGGAAGACCTGGCCAGCGCGCGTTCTGTGCTGGGCGAGCGGCTGATCTTCGAGCCCGCCGATGTGCTGGTGCCCCCGCCCCATCGGCCGCGGCCCACGGGTGCGGTGGAGGTGGACGACGTTGCGCCGGTGGCCGCCCCCGCGAGCCCGGTGGCCGCCTATGTGCCCGATCCGACAGTGCCTTTGGCAGAGCGGCCGCTGCTGGGTGTGGGCGAGCGCTTCGAGGGCGCCGATGTGCGCGAGCTGGTGGCCACCCCGGCCTTCAGCGAAGGCAAGCGCTTCCGCATGACCAGTCCCCGCGCCATTTTGGTGGCGGTGGAGGTCGCCGAGGCCCCCCGGCCGAGCCCAGCGGTGGCGGCCCCGGTGCGTGCCCCGGTGGGCCCGGTCATCGAGCGGTCGACGCCCGTTTCGGGCCTGGATCTGGCCGGCCTGCCCCGCCGCGGGGACGGGCCCGAGGGCAGCCCGCCGCGCGAGTCGATGCGCAGCCTGACGCCCGCCGCCGGGATCCCCACCGTGCGCCTGCCGCCCGAGCGCCCCGCTGAGGGGGCGCCGCGCGTGTGGACGCCCGCCACGGGCATCCCCACCGTGCGCCTGCCCGCCGATCGGCCCGTGGCGTCTCGCGAGGCGGCCCAGGAGCGCAGCCTGACGCCGGCCACCGGCACCCCCACGGTGGCCGCGCCCGCCGACCGGCCGCCGCCCCGCTCGGCCCCGGCCGACGTGGATCGCCCCCATGTGGAGCACACCCACGAGCGCACGGTGATTCGGCCCCTTGCCTCGCGGCCCGAGCCAGGGCGGCCCGAGCCAGGGCGGCCCGAGCCAGGGCGGCCCGAGCCAGGGCGACCCGACCCGGCGCGACCCAGCCCGCCCGTGCACCCCGGCGCGGCGACCCCGCTGAGCCCGCCGCGCAACCTGGAAGCGCTCTTGAAGGGCTACCTCAACTCTGCCCCGCCCGCGGCCGCTCCGCCGGAGCCCGATCTGGAGGAAAGTCCTCGAATAGACTCGGGTTTTCGGACGCCGCCCCCGGGGCGGGATGCGATGCACCCGGCGCCGCCCGTGGCCCATCCGGCGCCGCCCGTGGCCCATCCGGCGCCGCCCGTGGCCCATCCAGCGCCGCCCGTGGCCCATCCAGCGCCGCCCGTGGCCCACCCAGCGCCGCCCGTGGCCCACCCAGCGCCGCCCGTGGCCCACCCGGCGCCCAACGACGCGCCGGCGCCACCAGAAACGCCCCCCGAGCCGCGCAAGAAGGGCCTCGATGCCCTGCTCAAGGGCTTCCTCGACCTGGATTTGGGGGACTGACCCATGAACCCACCCAAGCAGGCCGTCCAGGATCAGGTGCAGGTCGCCGGCAAGGCGCTGCTGCTGTACGCCTTCTCGCTCTTTCGCACCGGTGAGATCCACGATCTCAATAATGACGCGTGGATACGGCCCATCGAGAAGCTGCAGGAGGCGCTCACCTTCCTGATCAAGCGCGAGCGTCAGGGCGTGACACTGGTGGTCTACGAAGGCGTGGTGATGATCAACAGCACCGCGCTGTGGCTGGATCATGGCACCGCCGAGCAGGCCGAAGAGCTGGAGAAGTGGCTGGCCACCAAGGAGGCTGGTGGCATCTCCTTTGGTGAGCTGCCTTCCGATGAGCAGCTGCGCAAGTTCTTCTTTGCCTGCGCCCGCCACCGCTTGCCCGCCGACTGCAAGGATCCCATGGCCCACGTGGCCGAGGCCCTGGCGGCGGTGGGTGTGGAGAAGCTGCGCATCGTTCAGCGGCCCCTGCGCCTGGAGGGCGTGGGGCGCGGCGTGCGGGGGGTGGCGACGCTGTGGCACTACGCCAAGGGGGTGGCCGCCCTCGACGACCTGCTGGTGCGGCAGCCCATGGACGCCAAGCCCATTCGCCGGCTCGCCCAGGAGGTGGTGGACGCCTGCGCGGTGGAGCAGGACATGCTCTGCGGGGCCACCATCACCGGCACGCTGGAGTCGCCTGGGCGCTGGGCCATGGATCTGGGCATCCTGTGCGCGTCGGTGGCCCGCGGGTTGGGGATGTCGGCGGTGGAGTGTGTGGAGGTCACCGAGGCGGGGCTGGCCCACGGCGCCGGGTTGGCCTACGGGAACCCGAGCCCACAAGTGTTCACGGCCCCCGAGGCCATCGGTGTGTTGGCGCTGCGCCAGCTCCTCGACAGCTTCCGCATGACTGCGCCGCTCGCTCACCGGGTCACGGTGGGCATCGAGGCCGCCGTAGGCCCCCAGGGCAATGGCCCGCCCTACCTGGCTGGCCCGCCCGATCCCAGCCTGGGCAGCCAGTTGGTGTCGCTGGCGCGGGCCTGGCTGGTGCGGGTGCGGGGGCTCGGCGAGGGCGCTACACCCACCTCGCCCCTGCGGGCCAGCCTCGATCTGCTCGCGCACCCGCCCCGCCACGTAGATCGCGAGTTGGCGAAGGTGTTTGTGGGCGTGGTGGGCCTGCTGCCGGTGGGCAGCCTGGTGGAGCTCGCCAACGGGGACGTGGCGGTGGTGGCCGACATCGACCACCTCCGCGGCCGCACAGTGTATCGCCAGTCGCCGCCGCCGGTGTGTCACAAGGCCACCGTCTGGGTGGAGCGCATGCGCGCTGCCGATGGCCGCGTGATCGCCGAGCGCAAGGCGCGGGTGGCCTTGGGGGCCGACAACGGCGAGGGTGGCGTGTGGATGGTGGCGCGGTCCCTCGATGCCACGCCCCACCGTGATCTGGTGGTGCGGGCCCTGATCCGCCGGCCCGCGACGGTGGTGGCCCAGATGGGGCTCAGGTGATGAAATCATGAGCAAAATCGAGGGTTTTTCCGCGGCTCCGGGGGTGCTGGTGGCCATGCCGGGCCTGGAGGATCCCCACTTTCACCGCTCGGTTGTGCTCATGATCGAGCATGACGACGAGGGTGCGTTGGGGCTGGTGATCAACCACGTCATCGAGCACGACTGCGCGGACGTGGCGGCGACCTTCGGGCTGCCCTGGCCGGCTGATCCGGCCGATCGCCTCCTCCGCGGCGGCCCGGTGGAGCCGCCTTCGCTGTGGATCCTGCACGCCGATCGCTGGCAGTTCGACGAGACCAACCCGGTGGCCCCCGGCGTGGCCGTCAGCCGCAGCCGCGAGGCCCTCACGCGCCTGTGCGAGGGCGGGGAGGCCCAGATCCGCCTCGTGGTGGGGTACGCCGGGTGGGGGCCGGGCCAGCTCGAGGAAGAGGTGGTCTCAGGCTCATGGATCGTCGCGCCCGTGGACGCCCGCCTGGTCTTTGAGGGCCCCAGCGAGGGGGTGTGGGCGCGGGCCCTCGCCAGCCTGGGCATCAACCCGCTGCACCTCGTCGAGATCGCGCCCGCGGTCCAGTAGGGGCCATCACCGTGGGGCCAGCTCGACCGAAAAATCCATACCCATCAAGCATGTACGCCATCCGACCGCTCCGCGACCTCCCCCGTGACGCTGGTGCCATGGCAACCGGCCGGCGATCCACGTAACCTCGCCCGCGATGAGCCGTAACGCCCCCCGCGAGCGAGACACCGAAGTGGAGCGCAGCCTCGTGGACGCGATGGAGCGGTATGCAGACGGTGATGCGGCCGCCTTCGAGGTGGTCTACGGGATCCTCGCTCCCGTCGTGCGCCGCTGCCTGATCCGCTGGGTGGGGGACGTCGAGCTGGCGCACGATCTGGTGCAAGAGACGTTCTTCCGCGTACACCGCGCCCGGGCGCGCTATCTGACCGGCGCGCCGGTGGGGCCCTGGGTGATCACCATCGCGCGCCGCCTCTCCATCGATGCCTTGCGCCGCCGCGGGCGGGCCCGCGACCGGGTGACCCGCGAGGGTGAGCTGCCCGAGCCGCTGGAGGCCCCCGAAGAACCCGAAGCCCCGGCGCCCCAGTGGCTGGTGGATGAGGTGCGCGCGGCCATCGCGGCCCTGCCGGAGAGCCAGCGGGTGGTGGTGTCCATGCACAAGCTGGAGGGCCGTCCGCTCGCCGAGATCGCGCTCGAGCTGGGCATCAACGAAGGCGCCGCGCGGGTGCGGGCGCATCGCGGCTACAAGCGGCTGCGCGATGTGCTGGTGGGGGCCTTCACACGCCATGTGGAGCGGCCGCCCCAGACGCCCCAAGGGCCGGAGGCGTGATGGACGAATCGGCAGTCCCCGCGGCCCTGGCCGCCAAAATAGGCAGTGACTTCAGTACCTTGCGGCACCAGCGCCGCCGCCGCCTGGGCCTGTTCTGCGTGGCGGCCCTGGGGGGCACCCTGGGCTTTGGGCTCGCCCGCGGTCTCAACGCGCCGGGCACCGCCCACTGGTTGTTCTGGGTCTGCCTGGCGGCCTTTGCTGGCGCCGGGGTGGGGCTGTGCGCGTTTGCGTTCGGCTGGCGCCTGCCCGCGCGGCGGCTCTTGCGCCCGCTGCCCTGGGTGGGGGTGGTGGCCGGGTGGGTGGGGCTGGCGCTGACCATTCGCCCCGAGCTGGATCCGGCGCCGTTCTTCAAGGGGGTGGCCTGCCTGAGCCTGGGGACCGGTTTCACCGCGGTGTTGCTCATCCTGGCGCTGTTCCTGGGCCGGCGCTTCCTGCGCCGCCACGGCCCCACGGGTGCGCTCCTCGGCGTGGGGGTGGGCCTCTTCGCCATCATGCCGCTGCACATGGTCTGCGAGCACACCGCCGCCGATCACCTCATGGTGTGGCACGCGCTGGTGCCCATCCTGGGCGGCCTGGCCGGGGCCCTGGCCTGGCTCTTCCTCGCCCCACGCGAGGACGCCTCCGAAGTCTGAGAGGGTCTGCGTGCCTGAGATCCCCGACATCACGGTGTATACCGAGCGCCTGACGGGCCTGCTGGCGGGACACGCACTCCGCGGAGTGCGCTTGCGCAGCCCCTTTGTCTTGCGCACCGTGGATCCGCCGCTCACTGCGGCGGTAGGTCAGGAGGTCAAGTCCGCGTATCGACAGGGGAAACGCATCATCCTGGCGGTCGGGGAGGTGTGCCTGGTTTTCCACCTGATGATCGCGGGTCGCTTGCGCTGGCGACCGGCGGGCGCCGCGCCTACCCGCGACACGCTGGTGGCCTTCGACTTCGACCACGGCACGCTGCTGTTCGGTGAGGCCAGCCCCAAGAAGCGCGCCTCCCTGCACGTGGTGCTGCCCGCCGACGTGGCGGCCATGGACCGGGGAGGCCACGAGGTGGCCGCCGACGATTGGGCGGGTTTTCAGGCGGCGCTGGTGCGCGAGAACCGCACGCTCAAGCGGGCCCTGACCGATCCGCGGCTGTTTTCGGGCATTGGCAACGCCTACTCCGACGAGATCCTCTTCGCAGCGCGCCTGTCGCCCGCGCGCTTGACCACCCGGCTCACCGACGAGGAGATCGAGGCGCTGCACCGCGCTACGGTGGCGGTCTTGGCCGAGTTCACGGCCCGCATTCGGGCGGAGGTGGGGGCGGGCTTTCCCGAAAAAGTGACCGCATTTCGCGAGGATATGGCGGTGCATGGCCGCTTCGGCCAGCCCTGCCGCCACTGCGCCCAGCCCATCCAGCGCATCCGCTACGCCGACAACGAGACCAACTACTGCGCGCGCTGCCAGAACGCCGACCGCCTGCTGGCCGACCGGGCGCTGTCGGCGCTGCTCAAGAAGGACTGGCCACGGACCCTCGACGAGCTGGAGCAGCTCGGGCGCCGCTGACCCCGCAAAACCACCGCCGGGGTTTCGGGCAACTGCGGGGATCTGATACCACTGGAAAAGTCCAAAAGGGGGGGTGCAATGGCGACTTCGATGCGGTGGCTCAGCGCGATGGCCCTGGCGGCCAGCCTGGCCGTGGGCTGCGACGATGACAGCGGCAATGGGGCGGTGGCGGACGCCGGTGCCGGCGGCATGGGCGGCGCCGGTGGCGCCGGTGCGGCGGGCGGCGGCGGTGGTCAGCCCTTCGGCGGCGCGGGCGGCGAAGCGGGCGGCGCGGGTGGGGTCGGCGGCGGTGCCGGCGGCGCTGGTGGGGTCGGCGGCGCTGGTGGGGTCGGCGGCGCGGGCGGTGCCGGGGGGGTCGGCGGCGCGGGCGGTGCCGGGGGGGTCGGCGGCACGGGTGGCATCGGCGGTGCTGGCGGCGCTGGCGGTGTGGGTGGCGCGGGCGGGATCGGTGGCGCTGGCGGTGCCGGCGGCATGGCCGGCGCGGGTGGTGGCGAAGGTGGGCAAGGGGGCGGTGGCGGCCTCGGGGGCGCGGGCGGCGGTGGCCCCGGCCCGGGCATCCGCGGCAAGGTCGCGCTGGCCGAGCGGCTGTCCGCAGGTGACAATCCGCTCTTTGCCACGGTGGAAGGGACCGGAACCTTTACCGATTTTGCCCAGTTGCCGGTGACCTCGGTGGCCGATCGCGCGGGCGATTGTGTGCTGACCAACATGGGCGACGCCGGGGATGGCCGCCGCTTCGGTGTCGGTCAGCTCGCCATCCAGGGGGGCGCCCAGGACCTCCTGCTCGACTACGACCGCATCGCCGAGGGCTACAGCGTCGCGTCCGACGTGGTCTTCGATCTGTGGAGCCTGGGCCAGACGCTGGCGGTGGAGGCCCCCGGCGGCGTGGACATGGGCGGCTTCGCCACCGCCCTGGACGCGCCCGGCCCGCTCGCCGACGTCACCCCTGGCCAGGCGAGCCCCTTTGCGCGGGCAGGTACGACGGTGCACTGGGCGGCGGGCAACGGCGACGAGATCCAGGCCATCCTGCGTGATCCCACCGCCACCATCCTCTGCACCTCGGGTGATGACGGCAGCCTGGAGATCCCGGCCGCGGCGCTGGCCTGGCTGCCCGCCGCCAGCCGCACCGTGACCTTCGAGCTGCGCCGGATCAAGCGCAGCACGGTGACCTCGTCACCTCCCGAAGGGGAGGTGGAAGTGCTGCTGGAGCACATCCACGTGGACCGCAACGTGCCGGTGCAGTAAGTACAGCGCCTCGCAAGTTCGATCCCACCCACTCTGCTGCGGACGCCCTCACCGGGCATCTCGCGGCTTTCGGCTTCCTTCCCTTGGTC
>Ga0075163_10008481_pt1 | contig 13533 bp, 8 predicted proteins | sample JI1023141ADNA_FD_71478 | JGI IMG/M metagenome (GOLD analysis project Ga0075163, IMG submission 71478) | Wastewater effluent complex algal communities from Wisconsin, to seasonally profile nutrient transformation and Carbon sequestration -... | ecosystem: Engineered > WWTP > Effluent > Algae...
AGAAACATCTGCAAAGAGCACGGCATTCAATCGCCGCATGGACAATCAATCCGCGACGCCCTTGCTCTTGTGGGAGCGGCGGAAGCCGCGAAGCCCTTGCCCTTGTAGGAGCGGCGGAAGCCGCGATGCCCTTCGCGCAGCAATCAACAAGCGCCTTCGCGCTCTGCGCGACCGATCACCCATCGCCCGACATCGATCCACGCATCCGGTGCAGATCGCATCGATCTGCGTTATCAATCGAAACCGGGAGGTCCATCGCTGCAGTGCAGAGCAATCGCTGCGCTTTTTTGTGGGAGCGGCGGGAGCCGCGACAGGGATGCGATTGAGGTTAGTCTGGGGTGTGGGGGTGGGTTTGGTTTGGGCGGCTGCTTTTGACCCGAAGCGGACATTCGCAGGATGGTGAGTGCGGCTCCCCCCATCCTGCGTGCTGCGCTTTGCCAACGGCAAGACAGCCAGGTGATGCAGGGCGTGCCATACCCGTCTCGCGGCTTGTCAATCCGACTCGGGCGCCCCCGGACATCGTGCCCGCGGAACGGTTTCCCCACTTTTTCAGTGATAGTCTGACCCGGACTGCCACTGCACAGGAGTGCCTTTCCATGGTGACGAAGACCCAGAACGGAACCTGGCGGCGAAAACACGACGACCCCAGTATTCCGATCGTCGCCGAAGGCGCCCAGATCTATTATCCGAAAGATCTCGCCGACCTCATCGCGATTTGCAGCGACCAGACATCAGGCGCCTACCTTCATGCCGCCGGAAGCCATTGGGCGCTATCGAATTGCGCCATGTCCGATCATTCCTTCATCGAAAGTCACGATCCCAATGGCATCGAACAGGCCATGGGAAAGACGCTGGACGGTGTGCTGCTGAACTGTCTGAGCGCCGACTTTGTCGGATTTCTTCTTCAACAGGACATTCCGGACTACACGACCTCCGACCTGACGCCCGCGCAGAAAGGTGCGATCTATCCGATGCACATCGAATCGGGGAAGCGCATCTATCAGGCCTATTCGGAACTCGATTCGATGCTCGGCAGCGTTCGGTCCCTGGCGGACAGCCTATCCGCCAAAGGAAATGCAGGCTACTCGAAAATTCCGTGGGCGTTCTCGACCTTGGGGGCGGCCGGTGGACAAACCGTTTTGGGCGCGCTTTCGACGGGAACGCATGGCGGCGATTTCGACAGGCCCCCGCTTTCCGACGCAGTGCTTGCGATCCATCTGGTTGCCGACGGAGGACAGCACTACTGGATCGAACCCCAGCAGTATCGGTCCAGCGCGTTGCCGGCGGCATTGACCGACCCCGGCAACCCGATCAAGCTCACCGACCCGGTCGCGATCCAAAATTATTATTCTTCGATTGTTCCGAACGCTCCTCCGATCAAGCATATTGCCGACGACAACCTGTTCGAGTCCGTGCTGGTGTCCGTCGGCAGATTCGGTGCGATCTATTCGCTGATCGTTGTGGCCGTTCCTCAATACAATCTTTCCGAAGTGCGTACGCTCGGCACATGGCAGAACATTCGCGCCGATATTCTTGATCCGAACAGCAGCCTTTTCAAGAACAAGCGATTCCTGCAAATCGCGGTCAATCATGTCCCCAAGAAAAACTTCACCGTCAATACCGTAGGCATTACCGAAAGAGTCGAGAATTACGCGATTTCCGAAGCCAGAGGCAGGGCTGAAAGGGTCGGCGGTCTGGTGAATCTCATGGATGCCCAACTGCAGGCACCGAGCTTCGAGAACGCAGGAAGGAATTTCGCCTTTCCATCCGATCAGGCAGGCGCCACTGGAAAATCTCCGACCTTCTTCGAGGCGGCGTGCGCCAACTCGGATTTTCTGGCCGGCGTGCTGGATCAGATCGAGAGCGAATTGATGGACTTTCTGACGAACGGCGTTTGCGACGAGGAAATTCTCGCAGGCGTGCTGGCGCCCGTCGTCCTGACCGTTGTGCTTCCTGCGTTGGCGCCACTGTTGTTGGCGTTGAGCATCAAGGTGGCGTGCGCAAAGCCGACGAAAGACGCGCTCTTGCAACAAATCCTGACGGGGAATAATCCACCCAGCCTGGGCGCCGTGCTGGGCACCGCTTCGAGCGCTCTGCTACAGGGAGCGACGCCGGAGGAACGTGCGGCCGGCCTGCTCATCTGGCAGGCGTTGGCGAACAAGGTCTTCGATTCCATGCAAGGCCCTGCGACAAAGCATGGGCTGAGTTATGCCGTGATGGACGCTCACGATTACAAAGAGCATAGCTGCAACGCGAACGTCGATTCGATCGAGGTTTTTTTCCCTGCGCACCACCCCATGCTGGTGGCCTATATCGATCATTTGCTGAATTACGAAAAGTGGCAGGAAATATTCATGCAGCGGTCCCATGTCGGCTATGTCGCATTGCGGTTCATGAAACCTTCGGTCGCGAAACTCGCGCCGCAGCAATTCAACAGCGACAACATGGTGTGCTCCGTGGAGATTAGCGGGTTGCTGGATGCCCCGGGGACACGGCCGTTCATCGATTATGCCGCCGCACTGGCGCTGAATCCGAACTTTGGCGGGATTCTGCACTGGGGGCAGAGAAATCCATCCTCCAGACAGGAGGTCGAATTTCGTTTTGGGGGCACGCAGGCGAATTCCAACATCTCCGTCTGGCGCAAGCAGTTGGATTCGATTACCAACGGGTCCTTCAACCGATTCAGCAACAGTTTCACCCGCCAGACAGGCCTTGAAACGATCTAGGAGCGGTCATGAAAACCATCAAGCTGTATGGCCGGTGGCGCATCGAAGTCATCGAAATGACCGACCTCGGACAGCACTTCAGGATCTGCGGGATTGGCAGCGGCGCGCCGACCTATCTTTCTGCGTTGGGACAGATCGCGGACGTTATCGATGCCGAATGGGAACTAAGGCAGGAAGTCTCGCCCGCCTCGCAATGGTTCAATCAGGGCGTCTGGGATTGGAACGGTGGGCTGCTATCAGAGGCCGCCACGTCCGATCCGCATGCCGGCCTGATTCGGGAATTCGCCTTCAAGGTCAATCCTGCCCCGAATGTGAGGCTCACCTCTATCAATACCATCAGGGTTCGGCTGACCAATCTGGAACCGAGCATCAACCCTCAGATATTTGGGGTCAATCCTTATGACTTCAGGGGGTTTGCTGAGGAAAAGCGGAAAGACAGGAAAAAGCCGCGTCGGGTCACCCCGACAATCCATCCCAAAAATTGAATCCAGATCGAATCTAGCAAGAAGTCCGGGTAAGCGAAGCGCACCTGGAGTAAGCGATAAGCGATTCCCGGATGTACTTCGCTTGCCCGGGCGGCCGGAAATCGATGCGCAACGTCCGCTCCTGGCCGATGGCGGAAACTGAACTTTTGTGGCGGGCTTGAGCCCGCTCTACGCATATCCGCGTAGAAATGGGGTCGGGTTCAATTGCCAACGTCCGCTCATGGCCGAAACCCACCATCGCTTCATCGCCCCCGTACACTCTCCACAAACGGTGCGCCAAGGCAGCACCCTATGCAATAGACCATGCGGTGAGCGTCAGATCGAGGGTCGCGTTGTCGGCAAAGATCGACCGCAACGTTTTTTTGCGCATCGCGAAAAGCGCCCCTCATCTGGCGCTTCGCGCCACCTTCTCCCCGCGCTGCGGGGAGAAGGGAGACATCGTGGAAAGCTGATTGGGGTCGGTGTGGTCTTTCTCGGCTCTGTTGGAAATGTCTACTCGAAACAAAGGTCAGTGTGGTCTTTCTTGGGTGCGCTGGAAAAATCCACGCTGACCCCAATTTCAATTTTCGATATTTACGCATGCAGCGAAGCGATGGACGCAACCGTTCGTCCGGAAACGATTCAACGTCTCGCACCTGCATCAGCGAAAAAAGTGCGCCGCTGTGCATCCGGATCGGCGGCTTGTACGTAGACTGATCTTTGGCGATGGATGCACACCCGGTAGCCTGAAAGTTGGGATCGTCGTACGTGAAGAGGGGCGCGGGTCGGGCGCAGACATCGCGGGTGCGGCCGATGGCCCCACTACGGCCACCTCTCTCCTCCGACTTGAATTTCTTTGTTGCTGCCTTATGGCTTAGCATGGACGCACTGTTTCGTCGAAAAGTGCATGCGATGAAAATGATCGGCATGGCAATCCGGAAGATGTATTGGCTTGTCGTCGCCGGCATTCCGTTGCTGCCGCCCTATGTGCATTTCGAATACCACTCGTCGCCGGCCTGTTCCGACAACGGGATTTGCTTCCGCTATGGCCATCCCTTCCTGAATGGCGATGGCACGGCCATTGTTGAGTTGTCCATGGCGTTGTTGTGGCCAATGTGCATCTGGCAGTTGATCGGAAAGCATCTTCCTGTCTGGCGCCTGTGGCCAGGCTCCGTTCAACATGTCCGAACGAACCGGATGGTCATTTTGATTGGAAGGCTTTACTGGCTGATGGTCGCCGCCATCCCGCTTTTGTTCTGGTATCTGTTCGGGACGTTCCAGGCGCCTGTCGAGTGCTTCGGCAACGGAGACTGCATCGAATTTTATGCGCCCCTGGATGGGGCGAGCACAGCGGCGGTATTGATTTCGTGTTGCCTGTTGTGGCCCATCTGTATCTGGAAACTTTTCGGCCACCTGATCCTGCCCAAAATTTCCGGACTCCCGTCCAATCGGCCGGGGATCTCTCGAACGCGTCCGGTCTGATGCGGGAAACGTCTACTCTAGGCAGCATCCAGGATCGGAGATCAATCCCATGAAACGATCATCCTTGCCGTTCGCGGTCGCCATCGCGCTGATCGCCGGCGGCCTGCCGACGGCCGTTGCCCACGAAGACGGCGATGATCATCGCGACCCGCCGCGATTCGATCTGGTCGAGACCACGATCCCGCAGATCACCAGCGCGATACGCGCCAAAACGATCACACCGGCGCATCTGGTCAGGATGTACCTCAGACGCATCGCCGCCTACGACCAGGCAGGGCCGAAGATCCATGCGTATCTGCTGGTCAATCCCAACGCATTGCGCGACGCGCGCCGGCTCGATGCACTGAACGGCGACGAGCATCGCGCGCACTCGCAAAAGCCGCTCTACGGCGTGCCCGTGCTGCTCAAGGACAACATCGACACGGCCGGGATGCCGACGACGGCCGGCAGCGTCGCGTTGCGCGGCTCGATTCCGCCCGACGATGCCTTCATCGTCAGGAAACTGCGCGATGCCGGCGCCATCATCCTCGGCAAGAGCACGATGACGGAGTACGCGAACTTCATCGGCTCCGACATGCCGACCGGCTACAGCTCGCTCGGCGGCTTCGGCTTCAACCCTTACGACCCGCGCGTGGATCCGCGCACGACGGCTCCGTTCAACGACGGGCGCCCGGTCCTGCAGACCGGCGGATCGAGTTCGGGTCCCGCCATCGGCGTGAACGCGAATCTCGCCGCGGTCGCGATCGGCACCGAAACCTCGGGATCGATCCTGAGCCCGGCCAGCGCGAACGGCGTCGTCGGCATCAAGCCCACCGTGGGCCTGGTGAGCCGCGACGGCATCATTCCGATCACGGCGGACCAGGACACCGCCGGCCCGATCGCGCGCACGGTGACCGATGCGGCCATCGTGCTCGGCGTACTCGCCGGCCATGACCCCAACGACCCGGCCACGGCGGTCTGTCTCACCCAGGGCCGCTGCTTCGACGACTACACGCGATTCCTCGACAAGCATGCGCTGCGCGGCGCGCGGATCGCCGTGCCGCCGTTTCCCGCGAACCGCACCGCGATCATGGAAGCGGCGATCGCCGTTCTGAAGCAACAGGGCGCGCATGTCGAACGGATCGAAAGCTACGAATCGCGCATCGGCATGCCGCAGCTCGGCACCTGCGTCGCCAGACCGCTGCCCACGGACCGGGCCTGCTCCACGGTGCTGCTGTACGGCTTCAAACGCGATCTGAACGCCTACCTCGCAGCGACGCCCGCAGCACCATCGCGCACGCTCGCGCAGATCGTCGCGTTCAACCACCGCTACATGCCACCGCTGAAATACGGGCAGGCGGTCGCGATCGGCGCGGATGCGCTCGACACCTCGGCCGGCAGCGCCGACACGGTGCGCTATCTGGCCGATCGCGCGGAAGATCTCCGACGCTCGAAGCTCGCACTCGACGGCGTTTTCCATGGCCCCGATGGCAAGCAGGGCACCGACGACGACTTCGACGCGGTCCTGCATCTGGGCAACGCCAACGCCAACGTCCCGGCGAAAGCGGGTTACCCCAGCGTCGCGGTGCCGGGCGGCTTCAATGCGCTGTCGACACTGACCCCCGACGACGCACCGATCGCCGTCCCGTTTCCATCCACCGTGACCTTCTCGGGACCGGCGTTCTCGGAACCGACACTCATCGCGTTCGCGTATGCGTTCGAGCAGGCGACGCGGCATCGCGTTCCGCCCACGAGCACGCCGGCGCTGCCCGGCGATACGGTTCGCAGGCGGCGTTGATCCGGCAGAACGCGCGAACGATTTTGTAGGGCGCATAAGCCGAAGGCGTCATGCGCCGTGATGCGTTTCAATCGCTGGTTGCCTCAAAGAAGGTGCATGACGCTTCGCTTATGCACCCTACTCGTATACGCCTTACGGCCTTCTGACCCCGGCTTCCGATTTCCCTGACCCCAATTTCCTGCGGTTGGCAGGTTTACTTGAGACTTGCCGTAAGCAGATCAGAGACCTCGGTGTTGTCAGGCTCTGTCTCCTCATCCAAGCCTTCAAGATGAGCGGCGGCCGACTTCTTCACCAGCAGTTCGACCAATGAAAGGGTTGCCTTGTTGGCCCGAGCATTTGCATCCTCCAAATCCTCCTTGGCCTTGATGCTCTTGGCAACTTCGTCAACAAGAGGTTTTACAAGTTTCCAGTCGGGTGGAATCGGAATAAGGATCGATTGAATATGGCGCGCTTCGAGATGTTGCTGGATGGTGCCGTATTCGTTCTTCAGCATCTGATCATGAGCAGCTTTCGATTGCAGAAAAGCATACGCATAGAGTCTGATCGACCGATCTTTAATACGCACCCTAATCATGTCATCCGATAAAATGACATTTTCCAGGCGTTTGGTGGCATAGGCGACGCGACCAATCGTACCAGAGCGAGTGATAAGAATGTCACCTCTCTGCACGCGCAGTCCTTTGATTGCTTTGATCTGCTTTGGTTGTGCTCTCGTAACGTCGAATATTTTGGCGGCGTCGCCTTTCTCTTGTAAAACAGATGATGGTGTGTGGTAGACCTCACAGTAAGGACCCATCTTGTCCACTATCAGATTCTCCGTCTTCATCCGCGGAGCCTTGAATATGTGAACGCTCTTCTCGATTTGGTCGAGCGAGACGACAGACCAGCCATTCACACCATCAATGCCTTCAAGGTCCTTGATGGTCTTATTGAAACTTGGTAGGTAGAACTGCGGGTTGATCGATAGCCCCTCCTTGATCATTGAACGAGTAATCGAGTATCGATATTCAGATGGCTTCAATGTGCTTTGCCTGTGTGCATTCCAATCGGCAAGGATTTCCGTCAAGTCTTCATCGAGGTCATCGGTTGGATTGTTCTCAGCATCCATCCGGAAAATCGGAACCCCCTCGCTGTCTTGGCCCACTTTGCGGGAAACAGCCATGAAAATCTTATAATCGTCTTTCTTCGACAACGCCTTGACCGGACGCTCAATGAAGATGATGCAGGTTCTCACGCCAGTATGGGGCTGGAACGTGTTCTTGTCGCAGTTGACTACACCGAGCAGACGAAACTTGGAAAGCAGTAGATTGCGGGCAGCCCAATAGGTCTTGTTGTCTAGAAACCCCTTCGGCATCACGATGCCGATCTTGCCGCCTGGGGCGATCCAATCCAGGCAGCGCTCAAAGAAGAGCATTTCAGGCGGAACGCCGTCCTCGTTGACGCCACCTAGTTCCAGCTTTCCGCCTCGGTCGGTCCACTTCATACCGCACGTGTAGTGGTTGAGAATCTTCTCGTCCTTGATGCGGCCCTCGCCGACACCTGCGAATGGAGGATTGGTGAGGATTATGGTCGGCTTGCCCTTGCCAGCCTTTCCTTGCAGCGTCTTGTCCATTTTTTCGTAGGGGCCGAGGCTATCGCCATGCGTCATTCCCGCATGACCATCGCCATTGAGGATCATGGCCGTCTTGGCGATTTTTACCAGCCGCTTGCTGTGTTCCACCATGAACAACTGTGTTCGGTGCAAGTCGAGCTGGCGCTGGCTAGCGATCTTGGTATGCTGTCCACCGCTTGCCGCATGACGCCCCAAGATCTTGCGACGGACATAGCGCATTGTCGATGTCAGGAAACCACCGGACCCACCTGCCGGATCAAGAATGATGTCGGTGTAGTCGGGATCAAGAACTTGAACCATGAAATCCGTGATCAATCGGTTCGTGAAGAACTGACCTTTTTGGCGTTTGAGATAAGTAGCGGTGTATTGCTCATAGGCATTGCCCATGAGATCCCAATCGCCGGAGTGGTAGAGGTCGGAAAGCAGACGGTAGCTTTGCAGTTCTGAAACCACATCACAGATTGACCTCGGGCCGATCGTGATGCGTTCGCCAGCCTGAAACACTGTTGGATTGGCTTGCACCACCTGGTCGAACAGTTCCTGGATGCGGACAGCAACTGTCTTTTGGCCCGCCTCTGTGCTGTATTCGGTCGGTGTGCAGTAGAACTCCGGGTGCTCTCCTGGCAGCTCCTCATCCTTGGCTTTTGCCAAGATGAGGCGAACCATGTCCATAGTGAGATCTGTCTCTTCGCCATCATTGCCACGGCCATGGATGCGATTGTGGCAGCGACGCAACAGCCCCTTGATATCCTTTGGGCGGTTTAGTTCGTCCTTGGTGATGATGCCGAGCGAATCCCAGGTCTCGCCCGGTCGAGGAATGCCGGTCCAATCGGAGAGTGAGTTCGTAGGCGAACTGAGACGACGGTAGTATTTGATTTCGTCGGTGTCATTGCACCACACCGCGCCATTCGCGCTGGTATTGAATATGTAAGAAGTCAGCTGGTCTCGTCCATCCGAGATCGTGGGTGCTTTGCACTCCACTATGATTTCGATCTTTGCTTGATCCCGTTTCTTCCGCGCTTTGGCATCGGTATAGACAACGATATCCGCGCGGGCGGGACGCCCAGAAGCATCCTTGGCCTCTTTGCTCCCGTAGTATATGGGAACTTCACGAGCCAAAACATCCCTTGGGTAGCGATACTCGTAGTGCAGCACGCGCAAGTATTTCTGCCGCACGAACTCTTCCGGCTTGGGCTCCAAAAGAATGCCGTCCAGAAAGTCTACGATCTTGCCGTCTTGGTCGAGTTCGACCTCGAACTGATCTGCGTCAACTTCAGTAAGCGGTACAGCCTTTGCCGGGTCCGCTACTGCTTTCTTCGTCTTCGCCACGTTCTGCCCCTAGGGATATCCTTCTTAGTTCTACCCCAAAACGGCGAACTTGCAAGTACGAAACAGGGGTCAGTGTGGTCTTTCCTTGGCTCTGCTGGATAAAGTCTGCTCTGACCCCAATTCATCAAAGATACGTCCTGCTGCTGGCGAATCAATCGAGGTTCTCGTTATGCAACCGCTGCCAGTCGACGGGCTGGCCGGTGGAAATATCGAAGTCCATTAGCGCGTACGATGGGATGAGCACACCAAACCCCACCCTCAACCTCTCAACCACCCGCCCCCTTTGACGATAGCCGCAGCGGCGACGCCACATGGGTGGGGTTCGCTGCGCTCACCACCACCTTACGAATGTCCGCTTCGTGTCGGAGCCTGATCTTCACGCCCCCCGACTCACCGCACCAACGAATCAAGCACCTGTTCCTCAAACCCCTTGCCAGCCTGCTCGGCTGCGGTCGGATCACCCGGCGTAAGCACACCCTGCTTGAAAGCAGCCCGCAGTACCGCAACGGGTGCACCAACGATCGTCGCAGTCTGATCGTCCGTCGCCAGCATCACCAATCGCTGATGGCTTTGCCGGTCGGCCAGTACCCGGTTCATGAGCCGCAACACAGTGTCGACGTCGTACCAGTCGCCCAGGTTCTCGGCAGGGACGCGGTAACGGGTCCCGTCCGAGTAGACGCTGAGTTCATAGGGGGTGAGATCCTCGTCCGAATCGGGTGGCGTCTCTTCAAACACGACGCCGTCCAGGTCGGGGCCGACCAGTCTGGCCAGTGCACGCATGAGGCTGTCGTGTCCGTTCGGATACATGCCGGTTTCCACATCGAACCAATGCGCATGGCCCGCTTGCAGCAGGAGTTGGACCGCATCGACCGTGCCGGCAGTGTCCGGATCGAGGTTCGTCGCGCGAGCGAATCCCAACGATTGCAGTTTCGCGATCTGCGCCCGCACCGCTTCGACCGGTGGTTTCTCCGGATCGTCCGCGGTCGAATGACTGGAAACATCCAGCGGCCGCTCGCACATCGGGTCCTCGGCGCGTCGCTGGCACGCCGATCCCGCGATGGCACGTCCTTCGGGATCGTTGCCGCGCAGAAATGCCATCGCCACCTGGTCGGCGCGGTCTGTATCTGCGATGTCGCGATGAAGATCGAGCAACGCACGCGCCGCACGCGGGTCCAGCTGCCTGGCCAGGATGAAGGCTGCGATTCGTGCGTCCTGTGTCGTTCCAACGCGCATGGCCTCTTGGACGGACGCCACCAGGCGATCGGAAAACGGAGGGGCTGTTGTGCGTTCGCCCGCTTGATCGTAAAACGCCAGCACGGCCCATCCCGGCGTGTCGTCGCGGACGATGAGCTCGACATCCTCTGGCTGTGTGCACGCGGTCGCGAATGCGCCGGCAAGCGCTTTGCGCAGCGTTGTGTTGTTGTCCCGCATCGTTGTGCGGGCGCGCGCGCAGAATTCCGGCGTCGACTCGACATGGCGCAACAGTTGAAACCACGACCTGGCCCAGGCCTCGGATTCGGAGGATGCCACCCGTCGTGACGCCTGTTCGACACGATCGAAGACGGCCGCGTCGCCGAACGTGAGCATGTCGCGCGCGTACGTCTGCGGGATCCATGTGGTCCTGTCTTCCGGCCACGCTTCGAAATCGGCGACCGACGCCGGCACGCCTGCTGCGTAGCGCGCAGGCAATGCGACGGTCTCGCGAACGATGTCGTGTTGGACTTTGGGGGCCGACGTCGTCGACAGATCTGCCGCCTTGCCGCAGGCCGAGGTGAGCGCGAGCGGGACGAGTACCCACCATCCCCATTTCATCCTGGCGTTCCTCATCTGGTTTTCACACAGGCTGACTGGCAGTCGCTTCCGAGTCAACGTCCACTTCGGGTCGGCAACCACCCCATTCAACGCCGAAAAACACGAAGCGTCGACCCCTGTCATTTCCGACAGCCGTCCTGCCGCCATCGCGGCTTCCGCCGCTCCCACACATGCATGGAAAGAAATAGTGAACGCGTAGGGTGGGCTTCATGCCCACCATTGCCGCGTATGCCTTGGCGAGAACAATGATCGAAACTTGGCCGCAAAGATGCAACGGTTGATCGTTGTCATTTTGGAGTTGTGGTGGTGGGCATGAAGCCCACCCTACGGCCCTTTGCCATCACCATCGCGGCTTCCGCCGCTCCCACACATGCATGCAATTCTCCGATGCGTGGCGACGCGCTCACCTGGCGTACTTGGGTGTCGCAAGCGGAATCGGATCCGGATTGGCGATCACCCATTTCACCGCCAACTCGGCAAGCCTTTGCAGCTGGTCGGCGTCGCCATTGCCGGAGCGCAATTCTATCGCGATGCGACGGGCTTCCGCGATCATGTCGTTCGACAAGGGCGAGCCCGACCCGAGATGCACGACAAGCGCATCGAGCATTGCCCTGAAATCCGCGTCCCAGTTCGCGCCGCCGTTGTCGAGAATTTCATGCGAGATGCGCCCGGCGATGCGAATCGCTTCGCCCTGTGCGATGGCAGCCGCTCCAGAGGATGGAACCAACCACTCCCAGAGCGCCTGATACTGGTCGGGCCAGTCCATTGCGTCCACGACAATCGGCGAGACGCCATCGTGAATCGCGCGCCGCGCCACCGGTGCGGCCCTGAAAAGACGATAGAGGGTTTTCAACCCGGCATCCGTTTCTGTCAGATAGTCCGGATTGAAGCCGGCGCGATGGAATTCGAATTCACGGCCAATGCGCTCGACGTCATTGCGCATCGCTTCGGTCACCGGCACTTCGCTGGTCAGCAGCAGCTCCGAGAGCTTCGCGGTTTCCGGAATATCCATGTTGCGAGCGGTTGCGAGCGCCAGTTCAAGCGGAGTCGACCCGTTGTTGCTTTTCGCATTCGGGTCCGCGCCTTTGCGCAGAAGCGCGCGAATCGACTCGGACTTGTGACTGTCGGCCGCCGCATGAAGCGGCGTGTGCCCCTGGTAATCCCGCGCTTCGATATCCGCGCCGAGGGACAGCAGGAGATCGACTCCGCCTTTCCAACTGGCGCTGCGGTGGTGCAGTGGCGTGCGTTGATAGGTGTCGACCGCGTTGATGTTGGCGCCTTGAGCCACCAGCCATTCGACCAGCGCATCCGGGCAGTTGTAGAAACCAAGCGCGGTGCTTTTGCTGTAACCACCCGTGGCTTCGAGGTCGCAGACATCGAAGACTGCGATCAGCTCTTCGAGCGGCGCCGATTCGAGCATTTCGTTGAAGTTCTTAGGCAGTGTCTTGCGTTTTTGCTTTGCCATGCCTGTGGCTACCGTTTACGAAACACCGACGTCCGATATTAGCATGCGCCGTCAGCCACGCTATTGGCATTCGAGAGAGAAACTGCGTCAGCGCGTAGGGTGGGGTGAGCGCAGCGATGCCCACCCCCTCCCAACACGCATGGCGCGTTTGGGACATCGAATGACTTCGCAGAGCGCATCGACGGTTTATTGGTCGTTTGGGTGGGCATCGCTGCGCTCACCCCACCCTACTTTTCCTTGCGCCAATTCACCGAGCCGCGGTTCTCGACGGTGCTGGATTCGATTTCGATATCGAAGCCTTTGCGCAACAGATATTTCAGCGTGATCACCTGACCGGTGCCCAGCAGCGACACGCCATAGCTCACGTACAGGCGCGGCGAGAGGTATTTGCCGATGCCGACGACGCTGCCGCCGAGGGCGCGCGATTCGCTGATGCCGGCGTCGTCGAGACCGATCTTCGCGCCGAGCTGCGAGGCCAGCAGATTGCCCGCGGACAATGCGGCGGTGGCGGCGCTGAGTTGGCGGTTCTCGTCGGCGCTGGCGCTGGCCAATGGTCTGCCGAGCGCGAGATACGCGAGCGCTTCGGATTCGCTGGTGGCGGGGTCGCTCCACACTTCGGCTTCCGGTGCCGACGCGCGGCCGCTGACATCGATGCCGGCGGTGACGTTGCCCACTTCGCGTTCGGCACGGATGTCGATCACCGGGTCGGCGAAGGCGGTGTTCGACCACAACAAACGGCCGCGGGTGATCTGCAGTTTCTGGCCGTAGGCGGTGTAGCGGCCGTCGACATCCAGCGAGCCCGTCGCGACGGTTTCACGGCCGGGACGCGCGCGCATGCGCACGCTGCCGCCGAGGGTGCCGTCGAG
>Ga0075163_10008483_pt1 | contig 13529 bp, 7 predicted proteins | sample JI1023141ADNA_FD_71478 | JGI IMG/M metagenome (GOLD analysis project Ga0075163, IMG submission 71478) | Wastewater effluent complex algal communities from Wisconsin, to seasonally profile nutrient transformation and Carbon sequestration -... | ecosystem: Engineered > WWTP > Effluent > Algae...
ACATATACATCTCTACCCATTGATTATAATATAATCACCTTCCAAACTATTATTGATTCAATAATTTCCAGCCTAAGACAAAAAACTAAACTCGTTTATTTTTGAATTAATACTTAATAAAGCGTTTATAAATTTTTGTATCGTTACTATCTACAATTAATAATAAGTACACTCCATTTTTCAATCTTGAGACATCTATATCTTTTTGGTCGGTTTTCTGAATGAAACTGCCGAATATGTCGAAAATATTTATATGATCAATTAGGTTGTCCGACTCAATATGAATGTATGAATTTGTAGGATTTGGGTACACAGAAATTGTTAATGTACGATTATATTCGTTATTTGAGACTGTAGATTCGATGTTACCATCACAATTTTCGTCAATCATATTATCTAGAATCTCCATTGCACCTGGATTTATATCTGCATCGTTGTCATCACAATCATCAGGGAAATTGTAACCATCAACATCTATATCATTGTCTCTTGTATCTGAATTGCAATCATCATCGATACCATTATAGATGATTTCAGTTAGACCTGGATTTATGTTAACGTTATTGTCATTACAATCATCAGGAAAATTGTATCCGTCAAGATCTAAATCATTGTCTCTAGTATTCGGATTGCAATCATCGTCAATACTGTTGTAAGGGATTTCAGTTACTCCAGGATTTATATTTGCATTGTTATCATCACAATCAGTAGGGAATTCGTATCCATCAAAGTCAATGTCATTGTCTAAGGTATTAGGATTACAATCATCGTCGATACCATTGTAAGGGATTTCAGTTACTCCAGGATTAATATTTGCATTATTATCATTACAGTCCATGGGAAAATTAAATCCATCTAAATCTAAATCATTGTCTCTAGTATTCGGATTACAATCATCGTCGATACCATTGTTAGGGATTTCAGTTACTCCAGGATTAATATTTGCATTGTTATCATTACAATCAGTAGGGAAATCGTATCCATCAAAGTCTATGTCATTGTCTCTGGTATTCGGATTGCAATCATCGTCGATACCATTGTAGGTGATTTCAGTTACACCTGGATTTACATTGGAATTATTATCATCACAATCAGCTGGGAAGCCATATCCATCAAGGTCTAGATCATTGTCTGGAGTATCTGAATTGCAATCGTCGTCTATGCCATTGTAAGGTATTTCAGCCGCTCCTGGATTTACATTCACATTGTTATCATCACAATCATCAGAAGCTAAATATCCATCTGCATCGTCATCAGTGGTGTCCCAAAGAGACATACATCCCAATCTAAAGTCACCAGCTTCATTGGCTAAGGTTACACCATCAAGATTCGTAATAAAATCTGGTATATCATAAACACCAAATAATTGTCCATTTTCATAAACTTGCATTTGATTGTAAAAGAAATTCATTGAAAATTGTAAATAAATATCGTCATTATTATAGTTATTGTTAGAATAGGTGTAGAAATTATTATCATTCCCTGTGAAAATTATAAAAAATCCATCCGCAGCCGATATCTTGACCTCAACCAAAATTTGAGTACCTACTGTAGACATACTCCTAAATATCAGTATATTACCAGCACCTGCGCTTATAAAATTAAGATATGCTTGGTTGACATCTTCACTACCACATGCTGTGTAAGCGCCACCATTGTGTAATACATTGGCTTTAAGCGTTGACAAATCAGACCAATTGCTATTTTGATTGCTTATAGGTCCCTGATCATAATTGTCAAAATCTTCCATAAAAAGAAGTTGGGCATTAGAAGTAAACTGACCCAAAGTAAAAATGAATGTTAAAAAAAGTAAACATGTTTTCATGATTTTATTTTTTAGAAGTGATTGATATTTATAATTGTTAATTGGATTTCCAATTTAAAATATACAGGTCGGATTTGACCTGATTTTCATAAATAGCCTGCAAGCCATATCGAAGTTTGTCGTTTGATTTTATGTGGGATTCAATAAATTCATTTGATGATGGCGGAAGGTTTTTATATTGTTCTAGACCAATGCCGGTATCTTTATACACGATAAAGAAAATTGGTTTTTTTTGAATGCTATTCCATTTAAAGCCATTTTTATCTTTATCATCAAGCCAAAATAACTTCAATTCTTCAGTGGTTTTGTTTGAGTAAGCTTTGATATTGAGTGGAAAACTCGGCTCAGATATCAAGTTTACTTTGTCAATCGATACGATGCTGTATTTATACATCTCACCATGCACCAATCCTGTGTCTTCAAATTTATTATTTTCTCGAGCCATCAACTTTTTCATTATTTTTGTGGTATCAGAAAGTAATGTTCTACTTATCTCATATGATACTACATCATTACTCGGACTATGGCTCCATTCTATAAGTGCACCGCCATCACCCAATTGGTAATGAACTATCTGAGGAGGAATGGGTGGGACCACATCCGGCTTTACTAAATGTATTGGTTCTGATTTAATACTATGATTATAACTAATATCCACCGCGCATACTGCGTAATAAACATCTTCAGTCAGCATTTTTAATTCTAAAGTATCTTTAAATGAATTTGTTTCTAGATAACCTTGCTGTAAGCAAACAAATTTATGAGAAAGATCATTGGTTCTATATACCCTATACCCAATCAACTCATCGAGCGTATCTAAAGGCCAAGTTATTGAAACGATTCCTAAGGTGTCTATGCTACCAACAACATTAATAGGCTTCATTGGTGGCTCTGAATCAGGCATGAAGTAACGAATTACATTAGAATATTTAATATTTCCCGCTGTATCAATGGCAGATATTTCGTAATAAGTTGACCTTGTTTTTGCCTTGTAAGGATCGTAATAACTATAAGTGTTTTTGTCAATGGAGGCAATAGTATCTGGCAAATTATTTATAGCAGGTCCTCTTTTAACTATAAACTTTGATAGGTCACTATCGGCTCTTCCTTGATTAAACTTCCAATGCAATGTAATGCCATTAAAATCGGTGTTATTGCCTTCTAAGGTTATATCTCCTGGTGCTGTTTTATCACTACCCCAACTTTCCACTACTTCACTAAATTCAGTCAAATCTCCAAATGGATCTATAGCTTGGACTCTATAAAAGTAATGCATATAATTATCTACACTATCTTTAAAATAATTAGTTGTATTTCTTGCCTCTGTCATTGTGATAAAAGGCCTTTCATTGAGTCTTTTGTAATTGATACCATCATTTGATCGTTCAATGTAAAATCCTGACCATCTCATTAGATCTTTGTTGTGAGGCCAAGATAGTTCGACCAGTTTTTCTTGTGAAGATGCTTGCAAAAATTTGGGCGCATCATTTATATTCCATTCTCCAAAAGTGGCAAAAACCATAGCAGTATCAACAATGAAAAGTGGGTGATCGAATGCACTATAGACTCGAAAGAATATTTTTTCGTTTTGTTTGATTTTCGTTTTTATGGTATGTCTCATTCCCATCTTTTGGGCAGCGATTGCAGAATAATCGCAAGCTAAAAGTGCAGAATAAAAAAGGTTTGACAGCATTTCAGACTCATCTTTTACTTGTTCAACTTCACTTAAGGCTGGCGATTTTGGTGTTTTGCCATACAAAGCCTGAGCGACCATCATTTGGTAAATATCTTTCTTACTACGTTCATTATTAAATGATTCGATGGGTTCAGGTTTTATGGGTGATGTATTGATTCTTTGCCAATTACCCAACTCGTAAGGGTATGTACCATTTACAATTAGTTTCTCAATCCAAACTCCAGCTTCGATATGTGGTGGTAATGCATTAGGAGATGTAGGTGCCCAACGCAATACAATGCTATCTTCAAATGTCTTAGCAACCAATCCATAGGAAAGGTCTATATCTGGGACTTTGATTTCTTGAGATTTTAGGTGAATGCAGAAGCAAAGAATAATTAATGTTATAGATATTATCGCTTTCATTTTTTATTATTTAAGTCGTTTATAAATTGTGGAAGGAAATTATTCTTCACCTTATTAAATACTTTGTTATTGAATCCATTCAAAGCATCTGCCAATCTTGCTTGGAATACAATATTTCCGTTTCCACCAAGATTTTTATCAAGATTCTTCATATTGATGATATGAGATGGTATAATAGTTGTCTTTTCATTTTCTAGGCTTTTAACTCTAGATAATTTTTCGATGGAGAACAACTGTTGTTTCTTGATAAATGCTGAAGATGATATACTATTTAAAATACTATTACTACCTGCATAAAATATGTTAGTAGGTAGTTTTTCTAAGGGCTGAAGTAAGGAATGATCTATTGAGACAACATTCCATCTAGTGCTTTCAAGCATTTTTTCAGTGATGTAGTTATTCATTAATTGTATACCTAGCTGTCCACCCATCATAGCATCTTCTCGGATTCCCGTATATTTATCTTTGGATTCTTTTGAATCAAAATAGATACTAAGAAATTCATTGACCAATTCTTGGGATTTGTTGTCAAAAGCAAAGCCTAAAAACCCATCTTCAAGTTTGGGGTCAAATTGATTTTGTTTTTCTGTGTTGAACACTTGCTTCAGATTGAAGGTATTGATGTCATGGAAACTAAATTTTTCAGCTCCATAAAATTTATAGTTATTTATCTTTGTTGTGAATGTACTTTCAGAGGTACCTCCTTTATTTATGGCGTTCAATTTACTTATATACTTAAATGTGCTATCCACACTAATAGTTAATTCTTTCATTTTTTCTTGGTAAGTTCTAAATTTGCCTGTGGTTATATACCATCTAAAAAATTCCATTTCAGAAGCACTTGAAGCTAATTTAGACTCTAAGCTTAGTGTTCTAGAATTGATATTTAGATTTAATTTGTCAAGCCCATTATAGGTGTAATTTTTTACTAAATTACGAGATGAATTCACTTGAGCAACCGCACCATCCATTCCATTTTCTGATCGCTTCTTTGCAACCAATTGTATAATTACATAACTATCTTCTGGAAACAAACCATCCCAAGTCGCAGTGGCAATCATCTCGCTAGTATTTGCTTTTAGTAGTTTCTTATTGAATGTGGTACCATTAGCTCTTTTATTCATTGTGGATACCTTTAAGAAAAAATCAAAATTCTCTTCAAATCCATTTGGAAGACACAGACTTCCTTCATTAAGAATCCGGCGATCAATTTCGAGTGTTAGATCGTTACTGCCTTCAATAAGGTTTTTTTGAACATCTAGCTTTGTACCATTATCCAATTTCATTATACTTTTATTGGTTTTAGGCATAGCGTATACCGGAGTAAATTCATTTTTTGCGCTTCTTAATGACTTAGAATTGAAGACAGGGCTCTTGCCAATCGGATTATTTTGTGTTCGATGAAATGGTGTAACATTAACCACAAGGTTATCATCGATATAACTAATGCCGCAATCGGTTGTAAATTTAAGATCTCGAGTATCCACAAATGTCTTTTTGGTTCCTTCTACATATTCAGATGCGTAATCCCATGTATTTGCCTGTGCATTTCTCCTGTCAGTAGGTACACCGGTCATTTCTGATTCTGTCACATAGCCAGCTTTGCCGCCAGACACATTTTTTGAAGCTTCACGTAGATCGTAAAGTAATACTTTAGCATCAATATGCATGGTATAGGTATTATATTTTTGCAAAACAATATCCTTATTCATGGTCATCACACTATGGTCAGCTGATAAATCAAAATCTTTTTTTGTTAAAGATAAATTATGTGGTTTTCCAGTTGCAACAGTTCCTGTACTGTTTAATGAAATATTGACATCTTCTGGTCTAATGTGATAGTACCTATATTGTCTATAATTATTTTTTTCTGAGTCAATACCAGGCACTATGATGAGAAAAGTTCTATCAAGTTCATAAGTAAATACAACGGATGGCCTTGTTAGAATAGACTGGGCCTCATCTAATGTAACCGGTTTTTTTAAATTTTTTATGTCGAATTCGACTTTAGGAAATACTTCTGCAATCAGTGGAATTTTTTCAGGGACACCCAGGTCTGTACACTCATCTCCAATGTAGAATTTCATTGCAAAACGACCTTCTACCAAACCTCCGAGCAAATTGTATTTTCCTCCTATTGCACCAGTGACATATGTGGGACTAGGGCCACCAAACTTAACATAAGCCGCCACACCTGCCTTAACAAAACTAAACTTTCCACTGAAGAAAAATAGATCAATCTCCATACCCATATCTATCTCTGCACCAAGATAAGCTTGCCCTTTAGCATAGAAATTATTAACACCCATCTTGAGTATGTTATTATGCTCATCCTTACATAAACCTTCGCCTTCCGGTAAACGATAAAATGCCAAATCAAAACCGGCCATAATATTGCCATGCAAGTAAAATACCAAAAAAGTAAAGTTTAAAGGTGCTTCAAAATTAGCACCAAAAGCAAATCCACCTTTTTGTCCACCTCTTTCTATGCTCACATTTCCTTCAGAGTCTACACTTCCATTCTCATTCTCACGATTATTGTTATTAATAATATTTGTAATAAAGGCTGGAATAGGTGGCATATCATCCATAGCTTTAATACCAGTAAGAATGGATTTGTTTCTTAATATAGATCCAGAACCACTGCCACATTGGAAGTAACCTTTAAATTCAAATTTTCCAAGTACTTTTATTTTTACTGGATCACCACCTTCCACTTTGGCATTTGTCCATGGTCGGCCCACATGAATAAACCAACTATTAGGGTCACTATAAAAATCCACATTTGCTTCGAGGCTAAAGATCCCATCTTTACTATGATTAGGTACACCCATCTTTGCAAAAAAGTTAAAGATGAGGCTTTTTTCTGTAAAATTCATCAACATTCCTATTGACAATTTTGCCATACAATTTGCTGTGCGGTCAGTTAGGTTTTCAGCAGGATTATTGATAAATCTTCCTTCAAGGTTGAAAAATATACTCTCCACTCCGCCTGTTACCATATTAAATTCTATGGTTATATCTCCATTAGCATCTATGATAGCACGAGATGGCATGGTCCCAAATAATACACCACCTTTGACAGAAAACATTCCTTTTTTGGGGCTATATTTGGTGCCTGTTAGGGATACAAATGGCTCAGCAACATTGGAGTCATGGATGTAAGGGGTAGATTTTTCTACATTTGAACCATCAAATTTTTCATTTGCTATGGACATATTGTAGAATACACCGCCGCCAAATCCGTATATACCCATGACAAGTCCTACAGGTATACCTGATGGTAAATCGACTAGACCATCAATGAAAAAATAATTATAATCCCCATTGACTTCATAGCCAAATTGGGCTTTTGCTACGACACTTACTATACTCACAATATCCATTTCCAAGGCACCCATGAAGCCATAACTACCTTGTTTATTATAATATGCAATGGTACCGTGTATACCCACTGGCCCTATCTTGGCACCTGCATCAAATTTGATTTTATTTATATCAGCATCAAAACCTTTCCAATCGGGTCTTCCGTCTTTCATTCCGAATGTCCCGTATATTACAAACTCAACTTCAGCTTTTGGTACAAAGTCTACATCGGCCACCAACTTCAACAAGGCATTAAATTTGATCCCTATTTTTCCTTCACTTAGCTTCGATGGATCCAATGATACGCCTCTTCCTTTAGCCGGATCAAGATCAATCACAAATCCTGCAATAGAATGCTGAGGTGATGATAGTCCAAAAAATGTAGCTTGAGTATCTCCCCATGAAAAGTGTGGGGCAGCAGTTTGGAATGTAAGCTTTCGAAAGTGTACTTCAGCAAGATTTACATCCGGGAAATCATCAATTTTTGTTTGTAAAGTTAATTGGCCTTGTAACACTGCTTTAGCTCCAAACGTACCATCATTTTTCCTGAAGATTTGTATGCTTGTCCCTTCTACAAGCTTACCACTGGCCCAGAATATATCGAAGTCAATATTCTCTTTAGGGAAAATATGAAATTGATAATCCAATCCACCTTGTGCTGGTTTACTCAAGGTACATGTATAATCTAATTGATTGGTGGTTTCAGCATGTGCATTGGATACTGGCAACACCACTTTGCCCTTTAGGCTACTTTGTTTAAAACTATTTTTCCAAATATCAATCTTAAATTCATCAATGGAGTAGTACCAACCATCTAAAGAACCATTTCCAATATTGAGGATATTGATAACTGAAATATTCCCAGACAGACCACCATCAAAGATTAATTTTTCTGCTTTGACTACTATTGGATTCCCATCGCCATTTGAAAATACAGCTGGCAACGTCAATCCTATTGATGGAATGTAGAAGCCTCGCCATGTAGGTTGATCAGTGGCTATTTGATCCGTATTATCTGAATTTTTATATGGACTAGGTATGCCCATTGGATTTTTTTTGTCGGAATGGTCATAATACATGGAAGTGTTATTGCCATCTGGTCCAAATATCATGTCATCAAAACCATTTATGTAGAAAGGTCTAAACTTTACATCAGCAACCCAATCACTCCAGCCGTCTTCGGTTTCACATGTCAGGGTAACACTTGCTGCGCGTTTTGTATTTGCATCGACCAATGACCCTTCTGGAAAAGTATATTCAGCACTTAAACGAAGGTTCTTAAATCCTTTTTTATCAAATGTAATGGATGTGGCTTCTTTTGGATCGCCTCCTTTGAGTTTTATACCAATAATGGGGATTTCGAAATCCTGTGATAAATAAAGTTTTGCATTACCACAGAAATCATTATTGTCCAGACAGATGCCCTGACCGATAAGGCCAACTTTGCTATTCCCATCAATAATATCTAAAACAGCCGCTGCATCAAAGTATGCTTGATCAGGTGAAAAAACCATGTTCACAATAGCTATTTTCATCACCTTTTCGTCTAGGCCAAGAGGTAATAGAAAAGCTGTTGAGTTCGCACTCTTCTTAATATCTGATAATAGTTGCTCTTTATACTTATCAAAATATTGTGAAAGTTCTTGAGTTTGTCCTGGCCCCATTTGCATTTGTCCTGGATTTATACCATCCATAGTTGGCAATAAAGAAGCAGCATCATCTCTTACCATTGCTTTGATCGTCCCACCAGTATGGATATAACTGTCGCTATCTTTCTTGATGTTAATGCCTTTAAATGATACTTTAACTTTTAATAAATTTGTATTCAGAATAGGTAGATTGATATACCCATCACCAGAGTACACACCTTCCTGATGAGAGATGTTGTTAACTTCCATTTCAAAGTTACTCGTTTGGATTTTACTTCCTCTTTGTATTTGATCAGGACTCACATTGGCAAGATTAATGGGTACAATGGCTTTACATTCACACACAGGATCAAAGTTGAATTCATTATTCATAAAATTCATTTGTCCTTGTATCATTTCAAATGTGCATACAGTGCTTAGTCCGTCATTCACCAGTGGGTACTGTCCATTTGATGCCCTTGCTTTTACAGCCCATGCATAATGGCCTGTACTAAGTTTTATTGGGTTGTTAAAGTTTAGATTATAACTGGTTATTGGGATGTCTTTAAATTCAATAATATTGGATGAATGGGTAGCAATTCCCATCTCTATTAAATCCTGTGGATTGTCATTTTCGTTCAGCTTTACAATATAAAGATCATAAAGAAATTGAAGTCCTTGCACACTAGAATTGACTGGTAACCATATGAAGTCTATGTTTTGTATTTCGTTTTTAATAACTTGACTGTTTTCCACACAACTTGGTTTAATTAATTGAGGTGGGTTTAAATAAGAAATATTAAAGCTTTTGCATCCAAGATTAGGGATGTTTAATTGTGCATCATTATTAATGTCATGGGCATCTACACATAATGTATATACGCCATCAGGCAATACACCATCTGATAATATGTTTTGCAGCGTATAATCTCCATAGTCTACATCAATATTGCTTTCGTTAAAGAAATCCAATATTTGGTTGTTACCCATTAATTGAATGGTGGCATTGGGATTGAGTATGATAGGGCTATTGGGTCTGTAGTCATCAGAAGTCATGGCAACAAATCCTGTATTGCTAGTGAGTTTGGCCTTAAGATAAATACTTTGGGAATTGCTCGTGGTATTAGTCAGCGTGATCACCACCTTATCTTTAAATCCTATATAGTCACTTAAATATGGTGTATAGGGAGGCAAGACCTGGACATTAATATTTACTGAAGAAGCTTGAGAAAAAACACTATTGCTCAAAAACAACATGATACATAATAGCAAATACCTACTTATAAGTTTAATTCTTATTTGTCGCTGGAAATGATAATTTATTGATGGCATCATCTTATTTGGTTTTTTAAAAAGTAACTGAAATGTTGGTACTGAAATATTGTTGGAAAAGACTTTTGTTTTCCACTTCTGATTTTGTGTAATTATAACTTAGATGTAGATTTGCTTTCTCTGTGAGTTTGTATGTTCCGATAATATTCATTCCGTGGGCAATCTTTTTGTCCGTATGGACCACACCAGATAGATTGACAAATCCACCTATTCCTAGTGTCAGTTGATCTTTGTTTAGAAATGGTTTGGAGACATTGGAGAATATTCCATAAGATTGGATATCGTACAGTTTGTCTGGTAATTGTACAAAGTGGGTTTTACTATTGTTATAATTTAATCCTATGCTGTAAGCAAAACTCTTGCTTTTGGTTGAATTAAAGAATATATTGCTGTAAAACGAATTAAAATTTGAATTATTAAACGGATTATTTTCATATGTCTCCGTGGTCTTTTGTGAGTTTATGTTGATGCCAATTGATGTAGAATTGGACCCATCATTTTGCATAAAATACTGTGTATTTAAATTTATATTGTTGTTTATATTCTTTATTGATATACTATCTTCTTCATGAGTCGGAGCTGATTTTACTATAAGGCCAAAGTTTGAAAAACTAATGTTTACAATTAATTTTTCACTCGGGTTGATACTGAGATTTGCGGAATAAATGCGATTATTATTCTGTAAGGCTTGTTTTTTTGAAAGATTGTTTTCTTGAATGCCAATGGAGAAATTGCCTATCACTTTATTATCCCAAAATCTGAAAGCTGGTTCAATAGAGATCTGTCGTAAATCACTGTTTTCAAACCTGAATCCCAATGATTTGTATTCAGGTTGTATTTGTTTATAACGTAATATTAGATCTATCGAAGAAAAATTAAACATTAATGCATTATCAAATGCAAAGGTTAATTGGGTAGATGAATTTGGATTTTTTTCGATTGTTCTCGCCCAATAAGGCAATTCGCTTCCTTTTGATGCTTTAATCAAGGTATCGAGATTTGCTGCATAAGTATTTCTTGTGAAAATGCTCATACCACCATGGGAAAGCATAGATACATGTTTGCCCAATCTTAAGAATATTTCTGATCCTACCGCTTTGTTTACACGTGGCTTTAGATTATATTTTGGGTTAAAATATTCAAGCGATGTCTCATCATCTTTTCCAGCAAAATAAGTAAAAAGTAGCCTAGTGCCTTTGGTTTTTATGCCTGTTTTGATGGCATATCCTTTTGTATTGTACCTTGGTGTTGCATTTTGATATCTAGTGGATGTGCTGTCAATAAATATTTTCCTTGTGACTGTTCCTGTCATGAATCCAAGATAAAACCACTTAGGGTTTATCTCTGCACCAATCCCAAAGGTATTTAATCCACTAAATGCAAACCTCGAAAAACTGACAGTATTATTTCCCAAATAAATTTTTAACCACTTATAGGATGGGGCTGCACCCAGCCTTATAAATGGATATGTAATATTCGATTTATTATTGGCGTACGTAAAGTTAAATGGCATAGAAAAACCAAAACTCTTTACAACCGGTGAAATGGAAACACCGTATGCAAATGGCGCCATGAAATTGACACTATCCGAACTAGAATAGTATGATCCGAAAAGAGATGCAGATCCATTTAATTCAAATTTTTTCTCTGATTTTAATGTAGATATATCCTGTCCATAAACCTTACCGATTGTTAAAATGGAGAATATGATGATAAAGTTAACAAGTTGACCCATTGCATTTTTATATTCTCGGGTGTTAAAAATAAATATTGCAATGGCATAAAATGCATAAATGAATTGTATCAAAACTAACTTAATGTCAATCATACAAAGCAAGTACTTGATGTTTAGGACTTCATTTTTTAATTTATGGATATTCATGGCCTAATTATATATTTTACTAGAAAAATGCCTTACCCATGTTTTCCAGAGTAGTTGACTCAAGATGAAAGAATTTTTTCTCAGAATTGTACAACGGACAGTACTATTCCTTTTGGACCGATCTGGAAAACTTATTAAATTGCTCATTGTAAAATATATTTTAATGATTAATTAATGCAAAGCTAAAATAGAAGCTGTTGAAGAATATCACTATTGATTGATTTGGGATGTTCGTTGAGTAAGTGGCAGTTTTGGGGCAAAAAGACTACTCGCTGTATTCATTTAGTGATTAAGTGATGTTTCTCTGAAAACAATCTTACCAGCATTTGCAATACAGATCGTATCAATTTTGCTCAAATGGTCTAGTATAACCAGAATTGCAGAATCGTCAAGGCCTAGTTTTGCCCCAGGTTGGATGTCTAAAGAGAATACAATGGCTTCTCCTTTTTTGATTTTTGGATATACAAATGTTGTGGTACTGACATCAGGGATGGTCACAACACTAAATTCATTTGGCACTTGATTTTTACTCCAATTTTTGGCACAATACCAATCTGTTTCCTTACCAGGCGTGCCACCTATCCAAGTTGTGCGTATTTGACCAGATAGGTCTATTAGATTCGCCATAAATAAAATGACGCCAACACATAGATTTATTTCTCACATTTTACTAAAATTTATTGTAATTATCAGTGGAATTAAATTAAAATATACTGATCAGCTTTACGGATATGACAGGATTTGTACCTTTTTTGATTGGTATTAGACCCAATCATGTATTTTGTTCGATGATTGCTTATGTTAAACTGGATTTACTCAAAATCAAACATCGCTCAAACCATTTTGCTATCAAAGGCAGATTGTACTTGAAAGCCATACAAGTAATATTTATTGAGTTACAAAACCTGAAACCAAAAGGGATGGTTTTGGCTTTAGGTGCATAAAAAGAGATGCTACTTTCAGCAGCTCGTCAAGTAATTATTATTAAACTACCAAAATTTCGATCTGTGAAAGGTCTATTATTAATTATAAAAAAAGCTATATTTTTATTGGTTTCTAAGCATTATTTTAAGGGCATGTCAATAATCTATCCCAAATCATACAACTCTTTCAGAAAATTCTGTAATGCTTTCCTTTCTTAAGCTACTTACCTTTGTCTTGTAGGACATTAGGGTTACTACATTAGCGAAAATGGAAAAGAAAAAAGAAAGTAAGACCCAAAAGAAAGTAGCAGAAGTCATGCACGAATTTAAAGAAGGCGAGCTCCATATCGGGACATCCGATAAGATCGTCACTGATCCAAAACAAGCGATTGCCATTGCACTCAGTGAGGCTGAAAAACTTCCAAAATCTAAAAAATAAATCATTATGTGGAAAGAAGAAAATAATCAATTG
>Ga0075163_10008484_pt1 | contig 13527 bp, 10 predicted proteins | sample JI1023141ADNA_FD_71478 | JGI IMG/M metagenome (GOLD analysis project Ga0075163, IMG submission 71478) | Wastewater effluent complex algal communities from Wisconsin, to seasonally profile nutrient transformation and Carbon sequestration -... | ecosystem: Engineered > WWTP > Effluent > Algae...
CTCCACGGGGGCGCTCGTCGGTCGCGAGAGGTGCTTGTTTCGCATGTCGCGACATCGTGCAACACCTCACCGAGCCCGGGCAAGTCGTCACCAGGCCCACCCGCGCCTGCTCGGTCCACGCACGCCGACAGCGGCACGCGGGGTGATGGCGAAGTTGGTAGCGACGGCGACGGAGATACGGGCGACAGCGGCACAACCGAGCCCGAGTTCGACGCCACGGCGCTCGTCGTCGAGGGCATGAAGAACACGGGCAGCACCGAGATCCTCACAACGACCCTGCGCATCGCCACGGACGACACGAGCCACGAGACCCGGCTCGCGACGCCCACGCTCGGCCCAGGCGAGGGCGGCGAGCTCATGGTGGAGCGCGGACCGCTCGTGGGCTTCATCCAGACGTGGCGCTTCGCCATCACCGTCGATCCCGACGGGGAGCACGGCGCGGGCGTGTTCATGCGCAACCTGGCGCTGCTCTACCAGGCGCGGCCGTCGCCCGAGCTCCTGGTGTTCATGCGGCGTCAGAGCGACTACCTGTTCGCGGCGTGCCGCGACGATCAGGGCAGTATTGTTATGAGTGGCACCTCGGCTTTCAGGACGGCGAGGTGCCCACGCCTGCACGACAGAACTCGGCGCTCGACGCGTTGATCGCGGCGGTCAGCAGCGCCAACCTGAACATGGCGCTGCACGCCACGGCCACCGGCTCGGCGCCGTGCCGCCGTGAGCGCACGCCACGTGCGACTGCACGTCACCACGCCGCAGACCGCGACCGAGTTCGTGGCCGCCCGCATCTACGAGCTCGAGGTCATGGGCATCGGCCTCGACTGAGCCTGAAACTGGTACGCGCACGATATCACAAATCCGGCAGCACGAACGGAGTTTGGCTGGCCTTGCGGGCAGAAGTGGAACAACTCGGTTCCACTTCTCAATCGAGATCGCCGACTGCGCCACGGCAGTGAGCCGCAAAGCGTCGGGTGTCGAGGCCATGGGAGCTGCGCGCCATGCCACGGGCCGGACAGTGCGGCGCAGGACAAATGCCGCCGACATCAAATCCGTGCACGCCTGGATCGCCCAATGTCTATAGTCGCCCGGCGCGGTGCGACAACGGCCGCGTGGTGCCCGGCCGACCGGTCCTGAGCGACATGTCCCATGAGACATGCGTTGTGACTCCGGCAGAGCGTCCGTGCGAGGGGCGCAAACACCACGGAACTCGTCGGCGGCATCGAGGCGGAGATTGCAGCGGCGCGGCTCCCGATCACTGGCGAGAAGGGCTGCAGGAGGGGACGATACCTACGAGGTCCTGTCGGTGACCGGTACGGACGGGACCGCCGACGCGGCGACACTCGTGGTCAACGCCGGCGCGTCGAGCCAGCCCCTGTGGTCAATCGGGCGGACGCGGGGCGCTACTACCGTGAACCCGGCCGCGCGAAGGACTGGTTCGAGTACGGGGACAAGGTCGTCGAGGGCCGACCACGTCCTGCCCCGGCCTGGTCGCCGAGGCGGTCTAGCCGAAGCACAGGCCGAGGCAGGCGGCGACGCTGGCGAGGCGGTCGAGATGTCAGGGTGGAACAGGCCGGGCTTCCGCGCGCTGGTCCTGAAGCTCGAGAGTCGCAACGCCAGCGAGCTTGCACGATTACGCTGTTTGCGCGATGCTCATGGCCGGATAGCCCGTTCGCGTCAACGGGCAAAGCTCGCCTTGCGCGCCCGCGAAGCGCGGTGAATCCACGTCACCCGCACGACATGGTCGAGGTCGGTATCGACGACCCTGAGCACGTGCAACGAGTACTCCTTCAAGTGCCACATCCATCCGACACAGTCGCCCCGGTACCCCAGCGCCACGCCGCCGTCCTTGATTGAGGTCTCATCGTCGGCGGGACGCCCCACCTTCTCGACCACGGCGGCCCTCCCATCAGCGAACGCCAAGCCGTGCGGCATCCGACCGGCGAATCCCGGCGAGTCGAAGTCACCGCGCGCGTGGAAGACTACGCTGCAGAAGATCGCCTCGTCCCGCAGGGACGCAGGCACGAGGATGTACCCGGGATGACAGAACCGGAGCCGGCAGCCGACCTCGCGGCACAGGTCGACCTCGGGCATGCGCTCACCTTCCTGAATCCAGCGCGCCTCGGCTACCTCTCGCCAGCCCTTCACCACGTCAGGGAACAGCTGGCCGAACTTGTCCGCCAGCACGTCGGCCGAGAGGTCCGGCAGCCGCAGGTTCGAACGTTTCAAGCCTTCGCTCCGGGCGCACGGGCCCACTCCAGTGAAGACAGTCCGTGATCGCCGCCCGAATACTGGGCCAAGATCCGTACACCATCCACGATCCAGGTGTCACTCTGAATCACACCGTCCTCGACACGAGACCGGGTTGGATCGCCCAGGAGTCGCACGACTGCCGAATGCGTCTGTCCGAACTCCAGTCCCCGCGGTAGACTGCCGGAGAACGGCGTATAACCGTGCTTGACGTAGTCCTTCGACCAGAAGCCGAACGCGTGGAGCACGAAGTCCACGGGCGAACGCGCAAACGTGAGATCGACGCCCGAGGGTTTAGCGCTGAGGCACACCCTGAGCTCACTCTTGGCGACGCGGGTCGGCCACTCGACGGCCTGCACCTCTCTGCGCAACGACTCGACCGCCGGATCATCGCATCTGTGATCCAGAAGGCGCACCATCTCCTCTGCGTTCATCACGGTGGGCTCCTTTCCTCTTTGATAACCTTGTCAAAGTGATCGTTATAATCTTGATTGGATTTGCTCTTGATCTCGTCCGCCGCCTTCTTGTACGCGTCGACATTGTCGGGATCCATGGTCTCTGCATTCTTGACCATCGCATCCGCATCCCGCGCTGCCGCGCCACTCAGATCCGTCGCATCGCCGCTGATGACCTCGGGGGTGTTTTTCCCCGAATGTGTGGGACCAGCCTTGTGAACATCCTTGGGCACAACCACCGCAGTCCCTTCCTTCTCGAGGCGTTTATCGACGTTCTTCCATTGTTCATCCGTAAGATGAATGCCATTCTCCTCGGCATAATTTCGGGCTGCCTCCTTGAGCGCCGCCTTGGACGGGATATGGTCGCGGTCGCAGCTCCCGTCGCCCGTGGTCTTCTTGAGCTCGCCGTAGCCGTCGACGTCGCCCTTACGTTCGTGGAGCGGCTTCTTGGTGTCGTCGCCGTCCTCTTTGCCGTCCTCGCTCTTCGACTCCTTGCACTTGCGGCCGCGCGGGTCGAGTTCGACCAGCGGGTTGTTCGTATAGGCGTAGAGGTTGATCCCGCCGCCGGTGCCGGCCGGATCCTCCTCGAGGTATCGGCCGAGCTCGGGGGAATAGTAGCGGAACCGGTGGTAGTGAAGCCCCGTCTCGGCGTCGCAGAACTGCCCCGCCAGCCGCAGCGACAGCGTGAATTCAGGCCCGGAGGGCCGTGAAGATAGGTCCCCGGAGGCGTCGATCTCCGCGAGCCCGTATGGCTCGAGACGGGCCGTCCAGGTCCGTCGCCCGGCGGCGTCGAGCGCCGCGACCGGGGCACCGCGCTGGTCGCCGACCAGGTAGTGGAGCGTGCCGCTGGCGGGGTCCGCATCGGGCGAAGCATAGTCGATCACGAGCCATGGCGTGAGCGAAAAGTCGTCGGCATACACATATACCCGGACCAGCCCGTCATTCCGTGATTCTGCCGCCAAACGGTCGGAATCCCAGTAGTACTCCGTGACCTCCGCGCCGTGGGTCTTCCGCGTCCGTCGCCCGAGCGGGTCATAATCGGCGGACCACGGCGCGTCCAGCCCGTCCATACGCCTTAGTCGGTCGAGCGCGTCACGGTGAAACCGCAGCTCCCGGCCGCCGCGCCGCCACACCGACACGTTGTTGCGAAGGTCGTACTCGAGGGTCCCGCCGTTCGCCTCGACCACCCGGTTGCCAGGGGCGACCGTCACGCCCCCCAAGTGGGGCGCCGACAGCAGGTTCCCGGCCGCGTCGTAGCGGTACGCCGCGCGCTGTCCGTTCGCCGCGATCACCTCGGCGAGCTGGTGCGCCGCGTCGTGGCGGTGCTCCGTCGTCCCGCGCTCGCTGTCCTCCACCCGCACCAGGTCGCCCTCCGGCGAGTATTCGAACCGGCGCCGCCACACCGGCGGGTCCATCTCCACGGCGAACAGGTGCTTGCCGAGGCAGCGCCCCAGCGAATCGAACTGGACCGTCTCGCGTGCGCCGCAGGCCATCCGCCGCACGACCACGCCGTCCGGCTCGAGCACGATCGCGTGGCGGTTGCCCAGCGGGTCCTCGATCTCCAGCGTCTTCTCGTCGAGCCGGCGGTAGCGCGTCACGAACCGCTCGAGCACCCGCGTCTCGGTCAGCCGTTCGCCGTCGAACACGTGCTCCACGCCGCGGCCGTCGCGGTGGTCGCGGGAGCGCCGTCCGCCCGCCGAATACTCGAACTCGAGCGAACGGCCGCCGTCGTCCACCCGCGCGAACCGCCCGTTCGCCGCGTATTCGTAGCGGTGCTGCTCGCCGCCAGCGAGCCGACGTCGTGCCTTGAGGTGCTCCCGGCCGTACTGATATTCGACGAGCGTCTGCCCGCTCGCATCACGCTTGGACACGAGGTCGCCGGCGCGGTCGTACGCGTAGGTCTCGACCACCGCACCGGCGTGGCGCACCTCGGTCAGCAGCCCGCGCAGGTCATAGCGATACTCGTGGCGGTTCCCGGCCGGATCGACGACAGCCGAGAGCTCCTCGCCCGTCGTGTATTCGTAGCGGAGCTCGCGGTCGAGGGGGTCGCGCGCGATCACGCGGTGGTTCCACGACGCGTACTCGAATTCATGGCGCCCGCCGTCATGGTCGACGTGGCTGCGCACCCACCCGTTAGGGGTGTACGCCCAGCGCCGCGGCGGCGCGCCCACCCGCTCCTCCGCGCTGAGCAGGCCCTGCTCGTCCCGGCGGCACGTCGATTCGACCCGCGGATCGCGCTCGGTGAACAGCTCGGTGAAGATCGACGCGCCGGCGGTCCGAACCGGCGCGAGGCCCGGCGAGGCGACCGGCGCCAGCGCCAGGATCTCCGCCGAGAGGTCGCCGAATTCCAGCTCCGCCGCGCTGCCCGGGATGCGGTGCGCCGGCGGGCCCGTGGCATCGTCGGCCGGGCGCACACCGCCGGCGGCGTTGACCCACGCGGTCACCGCGCCCGCTTCGTCGTGGACGGCCGCGCGCCGGTTCCCGCCAGCATCAATCTCAGCAACCAGGAGGCCGTCCTCGTCGTACTCGAACCGGCGGCTGCCGCCGTACGGATCGAGGATCTCGGTGATCGACCCCGACGCGTCGTAGCGGTGCAACCACTCGCCGCCGTCGGCGCGCCGCACCGCGGTCGCCTGCGCCTCGGGCATGTACCGCAGCGCCACCGCCTGCACGCCGTCGTGCCCGCGCGACGCCACGCACCGACCGTCTCCGTCGTACGCGTATTCGAAGCGATACCTGGCGCGGTCGGTCCGGGCGATCATTCGGTGCCCCGCGTCGTAGTCGAAGGTCCGGCGGTAACCGTACCGATCGGTCGCCGCCACCAGATCGCCGCGCGCGTCGTACTCGTAGCGCATCAGCGTCAGCGGCCGCCCCGGCTCGCGCGACGGGTGGGCCAGCAGGACGAGCGCGGCGATCCGTTCGTCCTGATGCTCGAGCCTCACCACCCGCGCGCGGCCGCGATCGGCGATCTCGACCAGCCGCTTCTCGCGGTCGTACGCGAGGGTCAGCGCCTCGCCGCCGCGGAGGATCTGCTGCGGTCGCATCGGCTCCTTCGGCCCGGCGCGGAACACGTGGACCGTCCCGTCGGGGCCACGCAGGTGACGCTCGCTGTGGATCGTCGACAGCCGCCAACCGGCCTGCGGCCGCTCCAGCGCGTCGTACGGGAACAGCAACGAGCCGCCGTCGGGCTGCTCCGCCACCCAGCCGTCGACGCCCGCGTACAGCCGGCGATCGTGACCGTGCGTCTGTCCCCAGCCGAGCGATCCGGCCATGTCGAGCCGCGCCGTGCTGTAGTGCCGCTCCCACACGATCGGCAGCGGACCCGCCACGACGAGCTCGACCACCACCTCGACGAGCGCGCCGGTCACCACATCGACCGGGTCTCCGACCCAGCGCACACCGTCTCCCAGGCAACGGTTCACCGCGAGCATTCCTTGCATCCCGTCGAGTTGTCGTCGCTCTGGCCGCGCTTCTTGGGGGCGAACTCGGCGCTGGTCAGCTTGCGCATCGCGATCTGCGTGCCGCTCGGCATCGGGAAGCCGCCGATCAGCACGCTGGACTCACCGAGGGTGATGGCGCCCATTGGCGGGCCGATCCCCGGGTCCTTGCCGAGCGCCGCCGACAGCGCCTGGGCCGCCGCGTCGGAGGCCGCCTGGGCCGCCATGTCGACGAGCCCCATCACGGCCGACAGGGCGTTCGCGGAGGCCGCCGCCTTGTTCTCCGGGGTGTCCTCGCCGGAGGCGGCCACGGCGGCGTCGATGCCGTCCGCTGCGATCCCCGCGACCTGTGCGACTTGACCGGCCTTGCCGACGACCTTCATCGCGGCCATCGCCGCCTTCGTCAGCGCGGCGATCGCTCCGCGGGCCAACCACCCCTTCGGCGGCCAGCAGTGCATCGTAACGTCGATGGCGCGGGCCGCCCGTGAACCGCCGATGAACACCTTCGACGAGCCGGTGAAGATCTCGAACCCGGGCACGTAGCCCAGGCACGTCGGCGACAGCCCGAGGTCCCCGCAGCGCGCCGCCGGCAGGCCGCCGATCAGCACGGTGACGCAGCACCCGATGGCGATCGCGCCGAGCGGCGGCAACGGCACCATGAAGCTCGGCGGGTGGGGGTGCGCGTGCGGCAGACCGACCACGAGAGACCCCATCGTCGCCGCCGGGAACGACGGCAGCGCCTTCGAGATCCCGTTGGTGAGGTTGGCGATCCCCATGTTGATCATGTCGGTCGGCATGCTGATGATCTGCAGCACCTTGCCGAGCCCTTCTTGAAGCACCCGCGCCGGGTTCGGCGGTCGCTCCGCTTCGGCCATCGCGTGCTTGCCGCTCATGCTCCACCTCCCAGCAGCGCATCGATCGATCGCCGCAGCGCTTCGGGCAGCTCGTGCCGCCGCCCGTCCTTGAGACGCGGGCGCAGCTCGGCCAGCAGTTCGTGGCAGTCGTTGTCCCGCGCCACCTCGGCGGCCGCCGCGAAGCTCGCCGCCCATGTCGCCGCCGCGCCGCCGCGCCGCTGCTGGGCGAGCCCCCGGCCGATCAACGAGTTCACCTGCGTCTCCGGCTCGGGAATCGCCCGGGCCAGTTGCTGCGCGCCGTCGAAGAAGACCTCGGCGTCCGCGTCGCGCTTGCTCGCCAGGTAGAGGTCCGCGAGGTGGCGTGTGATACCCAGGAGCACGATCGGCGCGGCTGCGGCGCTCGCCGGCACGAGCGCCCGCTCGTACCAGGCGATCGCCGCGGCGGGGCGCCGTTGCAGCCGCTCGACGTCGCCGAGCCCGCCGAGCGCCAGGGCGGCCAGCACGGGGTTCTGCAGCGCCTGCGCCTCGGCGTGCAAGCGGTCGAAGCCCCGCGCCGCGACCTCGAACCGCCGTTGCCCGAGGTCCAGCATGGCCGCCTGCAGAAGCGACTGCGCCCGCTGCTCCCGCGAGCGCGCCGGGTCCTCGGCGTCCTTCGCGGCGCTGGCGGCCAGCGCCGCGGAGGACAGGTCGAACCGCACCGCGCGAACGAAGCGCGGCAGCGGCGACTCGTCGTCTGCCGGCGCATGCACGAAGATCCGCATGCGACGAAACCATGGCGGCGACGAGCCCGGCTCGATCAGGCCGCGCACCAGCGCCGCGTGGGCGCGTTCGTCGGCGAGCTCGAGCGGGACCACCACGGCCACCAGGCGCGGCGTGGCTCGCCCCCGCGGCAGCAGGTCGCGCGCGCAGGCCAGCGTCCGGCGGATCCGCTCGGCGGCGTCCTGTTCGCGATCGCGGCACGCTTCGGGCAGCGCCCACGCCGGGCCTCGGGCGTCCCGGCCACTCGCCTCGACGCGCGCGGCGATCAGCTCCGCGTACGCGTCCGCCCCGGCGAAGCGGTGGGGGAACGGCGCGAACACATCGACGGACGTCGCCTCGAGCTCCTGTAGGAGGCGGTACACGAACGGCAGGTGGTCCCGGGGCCCGCGCAGCACGCAGACCCCGTGCTCGTGGCCGCCGAGGAACAGGGCCAGCGCGGCGCGGATATCGCGGAGGATTCGCATCGTTCGCGGCCTCAGTTGATCTTGATCAGCGCGCCGGAGATCTCGTGCATGCCGATCGCGGTGCTCGTGATCTTGGGGCCCGACACGGTGATCCCGTCCGCCTTGAGCGTGATGGCGCTGCCGCCGACTTGGAGCGTGATCTCCTCGTTGCCGGTGATGATGATCTTGTTGGCGCCGACCCCGGCCGCGAGGCCGCCGTTCACGTGCACGCCCAGCGGCGCCGCGACGTGGACCTCGTTCATCGACGTCAGCGACGCGTTCAGCAGGCTGGTCAGCGAGAGCGTCTCGGTGAGGGAAGTGATCGCCACCGCCTTGTGGGCGCCGGCTGTCAGCGTCCCGGTCTGGGCGAGGATCGCCGCGTCGGTCTTCGCGGTCGCCTTCAGCGTCGCGGTGTTCGACGTGAGCGACAGATCCGTCTCGGCGGTCGCCGACAGGGTCGCCGTGGCGGCGGTGAGGCTAAGGTCCGTCTGGGCCGTGACGTCGACGTTCGCGTCGGTCGACTTCACCGAGATGGCCTGCTTCACCGTCTCCGTGTGGGTGCCGGTCTCCACCGAGAGCGAGCTGTCGCCGGTCTTCACGGTGACGCTGCGGTTCATCTCGATCGTGGTCGTGCTCTTGCCCGTCTGCACCGTCAGCGACTCGTCGCCCTCGGTGACCGTCACGCTGCGGTTCTTGGTGATCGAGAAGCTCTGGTTGGCGCCGACCGAGAACGTCTGGTTGGCGGTGACCGTCCGGCTGTTGTCGTGGAGCACCACCTCGTTGAGGTCGCGCTGCGCATGGAGGAACATCTCCTCGGCGCCCTTGCGGTCCTCGAAGCGGAGCTCGTTGAACCCGCCGCCGCCGGGCGACGAGTCCGACTTGATCGTCGTCTTGGTCTTCTCGGCCGGGAGCGGGTATGGCGGACGGTTGTCGCCGTGGTAGACGCGTCCAGTGACGACCGGGCGGTCGGGGTCGCCCTCGATGAAATCGATCAGCACCTCGTGGCCGATGCGGGGCAGGAACAGCGTGCCCCAGCCGGTCCCCGCCCACAGCTGGCTCACCCGCACCCAGCACGAGCTCGTCTCGTCGTACGCATCGGCGCGGTCCCAGTGGAACTGCACCTTCACGCGCCCGTGCTCGTCCGTGTGGACCTCCTCGCCCGCGGGCCCGACCACCGTCGCCGTCTGCAACCCCCGCATCACCGGTCGCCCTGTCACCGCCGGTGGCCTGTAGGGCTGGCTGCGCTCGGTCACCGTGAATTCGTTGGTGTAGCGGCAGGCCTCGCCCCCCTCGTTGTCGAGGACCTGCGGCTGCTCGCCGCTGTGAGTGACCCGGGTGACGCGGTACTCGCCGTCGAGGTCGCTCCACGGATGACCGCGCAGTTGCAGCGTGTGCCCCACGGTCAACCGCGGGCTGTCGCTGCTGCCGGAGCCGGCGCGGCGATGGGCGTTGAGCGCCTCGAGGCGGACCCGTGCCCGCGACTTGCCCTGATGCGAGCCGCCGTACCCGGGATCCTGGTATCCACCGGGGTAGTCGTACACCTCGAGCTCGCCGTTCACCTTGGACGTTTCCCCGGCCTCCATCGCCTGGCCGGGCTTGTGCAGGTTGAAGTCGCGGAGCGAGACCTTGCCGGGCTGCATGCGCTCGCCGAAGCGGAACTGACGGACGTGCTCCTGGTCGGTGACCATTCCGTCGGGCGGGGAGAACCATAGCAGAGGAACACCCGGGATCGGCGGGTGTGCGCCGGGGTGATCGGCCATCACGAGCACGTGCCGCTCGGCGCTGTGCTCGAAGTAATAGAAGATACCGGCGTCCTCCATCAGCCGGCTGATGAATGCGAGGTCGGATTCGCCGTACTGCACACAATAGTTGCGCGGCGGATGCTCGCCGAGCAGGTCGAAGCGGAAGCCGTCGCCGGTCAGCCCCGCCGCGGTCAGAACGGACTTCAGGATGTCCGGGGTGCTCTTGTCCTGGAACACGCGGCAATCTCGGCGGTGCTGGAGACGCCATATCCACGGCACGAGGACCGCTTCGTATAATTGATGCCGGCGCGACTGTCCGACGTACTCAAACGCCGCGAGGGCGCCGGCGACGTGGCGGGGCGCCTCGATCCCGCCGATCGTCAGGGTCGCCGGGACGCCGATCACGGCCGCAATGTCGAGCTCGCCGCCAGCGAGCTCGAGGCGAAACTCGAACAGCTCCGATATCGCCTCGCTACCGGAGAAACGGACGACCCGGAGCTCCGTCCCGGCCGCGGCCTCGAATGTGAATAGCGGCTGATCGCCGCGGAGCGCACGGAGTTGCTGCATCAGGCTCACGGGCGATAACCTCGGCGCTCATTATTCACCGATATAGACCCGCGACAAGGCCCAACAATTGTTGGACTACGACGGACGCATACCCCCAATCCGCGTGGTAGCCCGCCGAAGCGCGGGCTGGGTTCGGCGCGCGGCGGGCCGTCTCGCGCGTGAGCCGTGCAGACGAACGCGTGAGGCGCCGGGGGCCAGTGGGTCCAGGGTCATTGCGATGTCGTGCGATTCCCGGGCGCCATCGTCGATGGTCCTGTCGCAGTCAGGGGAGAATGGCGAGGCCGGGGAGAATGGCGAGGAGCTCGTGTACGAGGTCGGGGGACGGGCTGGCGGCGATCGCGGCGGCGGCGTGATCGCTGGCCAGGAGCGGATGGTCGGGGGCGAGGAGGCGGGCCAGCTCGATGTGGTGGTCGACGGCGTCGAGGCTCGCGGGGTCCTCGAGGAGGGCGAGCGCGGCCTCGAGGTCGGCGACGGCGCGGTCCGTGTGGCCCTCGTGCTCGGCGAGGGCGGCGCGGACGACGAGCAGGGCGCGCATGGGGGGCGCGCTCGTCGGGGCCGGCCGCGGCTTCGAGGTCGAGGCCGGCGAGCGCGGCGAGGGCGGCCTGGCGGACCGGGCGGACGCGGCGGTGGGCGACGAGACCCTCGTAGGCGGCGGCGAGCAGCGGCAGCGCTGTGGAGCCGAGCGCGGCGCGCACGAGGCTGGCGGTGAGCGGGCGGGTGCGCAGGAGCAGGGCGACCTCGGGGAGGTGGGCCGGGTCGATCAGCACGGGCGCGGCGGCGGCGACCGCCGCGGCGAGGGCGGGCGCGTCGCCGCGGCGGTCGAGGAGGTCGATCCGGATCAGGTGCTCGCGCGGTGTGCTCGCGGGGATGTCCCGAAGGACAGCCTCGGCCGCGACGAGGTCGCCCTCGACGAGCTGCCCGGCGGCGCGGTCCCACGGGCCCGGGGCGGGAGGATCAGCCAGGCGGGCGCCATGGATGGTGATCCGCGGCAGCGCCCCGGCGGCCAGCGCAGGCCGCGGGGACGGGAGCAGTCCGCCGACGGCGAGGCGCAGGCGCCGGGGCAGCGGCGGGTAGCCGGCGAGGGCGAAGCTCCGGGTGCGCTCGCCGAACGTGGCGGGGCATTCGAAGCCGCCGTCGTCGAACAGCGCGACGTGCACCTCGAGGTGCAGCGGGGCCGTCGCGGCGCACGCCGCCGCCTAACCGATGGATGCCCACCCGCCAAGCTCGACGGCGCAGCAGGGGGGGGACCGTCGGTGCCGCGACTTCTGCTGCGCTGGCGGTGCGGGAGGGCTGCAACTCCCTGCTCTCGGGAGGGCCGCCCGGCCGCCACAACGCGCCATGCCGAGGCGAAGCGATGCCCGCAGGTAGCGACGCGGGCCCCGCCGGGCGCGAAGACAGCCGCATTTAAATTCCATCGCTCCACGACTCTACAGAATCGGCGCAAACGCGCCACGAGGGCCAATGTAGCCGCACGCGCACGGACGCGATGAACATCGCGGACCGTGAAGACCGTGATTCATCGACGGAGGGGTCCCGCGCCGCGATCCTCGATTGGCTCATCGACACGGAGCGACGCCACGGTCCCTGCGCCTGGCCTGATTGGATGTGAACATGCGTAGATTCGACATTCGTACGACTTCCACCCCGCGGACGCCGCGCGGACTCGCGGATATCTTTTTACTCGGCGCGCTGGTGCTGGCGCTCGGGTGCGGCGGCGGCGGTGATGGCAGTGGTACGACCACCGACGCCTCCACCACCAGCCCGGGCGCCACGACGACCGAGCCGTCGACCGACCGCGCCGGACACGACGACCGCGCCGGACACGACCTCTGGTACGACGAGCGGGACCATTGGCGACGACATGACCTCCGAGACGGGGGACACCACAACGGCCACGACCGGGGACGTCCCGCCGGAGTGCGTCGAGGAGGTCGCCCAGTCGTTCGTGCCGACCGGCCTCACGGTCGACGTGACCGCGCTGGGACTCCTGCAGACGTCCTGGTATGACCCGGACGCCGACAAGATCTGCTTCAGCTCGGCAAACGGCAAGGCCCTGCGCTTCACGCCGCAGGGCGCCCGGCTCGGCGCCATTCAGGGGTCGCCGCTCCCGAATACGGACGGCGGGATCTACGACGCCCTGAGCAACACGGTCCTGACGATCGACAACAGCACCTGCCTGATCAACCGAGCTCGACCCGAACACCTTGCTCAAGGTCGGGGAGATCCAGCTCGACAAGCTGGAGTTCGGCGTCCAGACGTGCTCCGGCATCGCCCTGACGCCGATCGACAACAACCTGTACATCGCCAGCTACACGACGGACGAGATCCTGGCGATCTCCCGCGATGGTCAGACCGAGCTCGGCCGCTTCAGCCTCGAGCCCGCCAATCTCGACGGTCCGGACGGTATCAACGTGATCTCCGGCGCCGGCGACCTCCTGATCCTGAGCACGAATGACTCGCGACGGGCATCGTCGGGCCGAACGGCGAGGTCATCGTGCTGGCCACCCCTGTCGGCGGGGTCGATCCGCCGATCAAGGGCGGGGCCCTCGTGAACCCCGACGACTCCCTCACACTGTGCCAGACTGGCCACGTGTGGGTCTGCAACAGCACCAAGACGTGCACCGAGTACATGCCCGAGGACGGTGACAAGAACATCTGCGGTTGCTTCGACGCTCCGTGAGCGGGGCCACACGACAGCCGGTGCCCTCGCTGCAACTGCGGCGCCCATCCATGCGGAGCAACCGTCAGCGCGCCTGGGAGCACATCAAGGCCGAACGAGGACCGACCATCTCTGCGTCTCATCGCACACGAGCACAATCCGGAGTGGCCGAGCGAGGATCGTCGGCTCCATGTCAATCCACCGATTCGGCATCAGTTCGCCAGGCCGACGACCGCTGGCGTCGTCGAGTGGGTCCAAGCGCAACCCGCCCCGACCGACGGCGAGCACTTGCCGGCCGGGCGGGATCAGCGGATCTCGACGGTGGCGCCGGCCTCGACGAGGCCCTTCTGGAGCGCCGCGGCCTCTT
>Ga0075163_10008485_pt1 | contig 13527 bp, 6 predicted proteins | sample JI1023141ADNA_FD_71478 | JGI IMG/M metagenome (GOLD analysis project Ga0075163, IMG submission 71478) | Wastewater effluent complex algal communities from Wisconsin, to seasonally profile nutrient transformation and Carbon sequestration -... | ecosystem: Engineered > WWTP > Effluent > Algae...
CGGCGTCGCCACGACGGCGCGCGCCGAAGCCATCGCTTCGAGCACGGCGTAGGGCATTCCTTCCCAACGCGACGGCAACAGCAGGACGTCCGCGGCCGCGATCAAGGCCGGCACGTCGCGCCGGAAGCCCAAGAAGTGCACGCGCGAGTCGACGCGCTCGCGGCGCGCCAGCGTCCTCAGCTCGTCCTCCATCGCGCCGTGCCCCACGACGAGCACGTGCACGTGCGCGAACTCGGGTTTCGCCAGCGCGCGGATCGCCAAGTCTTGTCCCTTGGCCACGTTCAAGAGGCCCACGACGATCGCCACGACGGCGCCGGCGGGCACGCCCAGGTCCGCGCGCGACACGGCGCGAGCCTCGGACCACGGTGCGGGATCGATGCCGTTCGGCACGACGCGCACGCGTTCGGCGTCGACGACGCCCGAGCGCGTGAACGTGCGGCTCTCGCTCGGGCTGACGGCGATCACGGCGCGAGTGTGACCGGACAGACCGCGCTCGATGGCGCGGAACAACGCGCGCTTGGGGCGCGAGAACTCGGCCTCGAACAAGAACGCGAACGTGTGCGGCGTGTGCACGCGCGCACCGACGTCGGTGATCACCGACGCCAAGCGGCCCAACACGCCCGCCTTGGACGAATGCGTGTGCACGACGTCGGGGCGCACGCGTTCGAGCTGACGTCGCAAGGCCATCAAGTGCGCCGCGTCGCGAGCCGGATCGATCGCGCGCACCATGGGCAGGCGCGTGACGACGGCGCCGGCCGACTCCATGCGCGCCAGGTCTTCGGCGAAGTCCGCCTGACGCAAGCTCGACGCCGTGACGTGCACGTCGAGGCCCAGTGCGCGCTGTCCCAGCACCACGTCGACCAAGTGACGGCGCGTGCCGCCGATGGTGCACTCCATGACGTGCAGCACGCGCACGGTCAGTACGCTCCGGTGCCCTTGACGACCGCGAAGCCCGTCAACGCGATGATGACCACGTCCAACAGGAACGACTGGTTCTCGATGTAGTACAGGTCGTAGTCCAGGTTCTCGTGGATCGCGGCTTGTCGTGCGTAGCTGATCTGCCACAGGCCCGTGATGCCCGGCTTCACGCGCAGACGTTCCTTCTGCAGCGTGTCGTACTGTTCGACGATGAAGCGCATCTCCGGCCGCGGGCCGACGACGCTCATGTGCCCCGCGACGACGTTGAAGAACTGGGGCAGCTCGTCGAGGCTGTAGCGGCGCAACCACCGACCGATGCGCGTGATCCGCGGATCGTAGGGCGAGCGCGGCGTGGGCGCGTCGAACGACATGTTGTGGTGCATCGTGCGGAACTTGATCATCGGGAACGGCACGCCGTCCTTGCCGATGCGCGGCTGCACGAAGAACACGGGTCCGGGCGACTCGCGCTTGATCAGGATCGCGGTCACGATCAGGAGCGGCGAAGTCAACACGATCACGAGCAGCGACACGACGAGGTCGAGCGTGCGCTTGGCGACCATGCCGAACAGGTTCTGACGCCGGTCGGGACGCGTGATCAGCGGCACGGAGTCGAGGTTCTCGATCCGCACCTTGAACGCCATCATGTGGTAGAAGCGCGGCACGACGCGGTAGGTGACGCCCAAGCGCTCGCACTCGGCGATCACGCGCATCACCTCCTCCTCGGGTGCCTCGGGCATCGCCACGAAGACTTCGCTGATCTTGTGCACGCCCACGAGCATCTCGAGATCGGCGAACGAGCCGAGCACCTTCGACCGCACGACCGTGGCGCCCACCCGGCCCGGGTCGTCGTCGACGAAGCCGACCAGGTTCAGCCCCAGCGTGGGCACGAGCATGAACTTGCTCTGGAGTTTCTTGCCGGTCTCGCCCGCGCCGTAGATGAGCACGTTGCGGTTGCCGATGCCGCGGCGGTGCAGGAGCTGGATCACCTTGAACGAGACGAATCGGCTGACCGTCGTCAGGACCAGGATGAGTCCGAACGTCGCGAGCAAGGTCACGCGCGAGATCGTCGTCGGGTTGATCTTGAGGTCGATGATGCGGTGCAGCGGCACCGCCCAGTCGTAGAACGGCCCCGACGTGCCGCGATCCGTGCTGTGCAGGTAGACGATCAGCGTCTGGAACACGAGGAACGCGACGAACGTGCTCTTCGCGACCGCCTTGAACTCGTCCATGTTCAAGAGCGACTTGGTCGGGCTGTACATCCGGAACGCGTGGAAGCACAGGAGGCACACGGCCGCGATCAGGGCCGACACCTGTTGGTACAGGAGGACCGGAGTGTCCGGACCGATGCCCCCGACGACCTTGCCGATCCGGTACCCGAGCCAGCAGGCCAAGAGCACGACGCCCAAGTCCACGAGGACCTGGACCGACAGCATGACCGGCTCGAAGTTGCGCCGTAGGAACGTGCCGGTCGAGCTCATCGCGGGATCGGTATCGGGCCCGATCCGAGGGGCAGCGGGCCGGCGGTGAGGTCGTGACGCGCCCCGGCCGCGGGCGGGGTGCACGCGCGGCAACGAACGACGAGGAGGCGGACGACGGGGCTCACGGCGATACGGCCGGCACAGGGGGGGGGCGAGGAATCCTACTTCGCGCCGCCGATCGGACCAAACCCGGGGCCGGGTTCGAGGAGGATCCGCCGCACCAGCGCGGGGATCGTATCGGCAGCCCGGCCGCTCTGGGTTGGGTAGTGACGCCGGAAAGACGCCCGCGTCCCCCATCCGGCTCGGTCCGTGACGGCGCGCAGCGCCGCCCAGGGCACGCCGGCACCCCGCGCGACGTCCGCCACGGCAGCCGTTTCCATGTCGGCCACGGACGCGCCGTCGAATCGGCGGGTCAGGCGCCAGCGCCGCCAGGGATCGTCGACGGGCCGATCGGCGGTCAGGAACCACCCCTCGGGCCCCGGGGCGACGGATCGCCAGGCGTCGCGCAACGCGAGGTCGGCGTCGACGGCGCGACCGTCGCGCGCGCTGGAGTCGGATTGCGCGGCGCGCCGGCAATGGACGAGGTCGCCGGTGGCGAGTCCGCGCGAGAGTCCGCCACAGGTGCCGACGACGAACAGCGCGCGCCGCGCTCCCGACGCGACCACGAGCGCCGCGGCGCGCGCGGCCGCGACCTTCCCGATGCCCGAGACGGTCGCCAACGCGGTCGCGCCGCCCAGATCCAACTCGAGGATCTCGATTCCGTGAACGGTCCGCGACGCGACACGACGCTCGCGCAGCGACCCGAGTTCCTCGGGCAGCGCGCACACGAGGCCCACGACGACGCGCGCGGGCTCGTCGCCCGGGCGCGATGCGGACGATCGTGTGTCGGACATGCCCTCATGCTGGCGTGCGTGCGTCGTCCGCACCAGAACGAGTCGGAGGACGCGTGACCACGGTGCGTGGGAGGACTTGGATCCCTGGCGAATCCGGAGACCCACAACCCGGACTCGTCCGTCGACTCGTGTTCCGGGCGAGTCGAAGGACTCGCGCTCCGGGTGAGTTGGAGGACTCGCGACCATGGCGAGTCGAAGGACTCATGACCACGGCGAGTCGAAGGACTCGCTGGGGACGAGGATGACACGGCGCGTCGACTTGTGGACACTGGCGCGACCCGCACGACTCGCATGCGCACTTCGGACATCGTCTTCTTCCTCTCCGGCGCCGCGGCGTTGGGATACGAGACCGCCTGGGCGCGACTCTTCTCGCGCATCGTCGGGAGCGACGCGCCGGGGTCGGCGATGGTCTTGGCCGTCTTCATGGGCGGACTCGGTCTCGGGGCGTGGTTCGCGGCGCCACTCTCGCGTCGCGTGGCGAGCCCGGTGCGCGCCTTCGTGGCGTTGGAGCTGTGCGTGGCCGCGTGGGCCGTCGTGACGCCGTTCCTGATCGCGCGCATTCCGCCGATCGAGGGCTTCGCGGCGCGCGCGGCGGTCGCGTCGGCGCTCTTGTTGCCGGCGACGCTGCTCCTCGGGGCGACGTTTCCCTTGATGGGCCGACTGACGATCCGCACGCGCGCCGAAGCGGGCTCGGAGACCAGCGCGTTCTACGGCGCGAACACGTTGGGCGCGGCCTTCGGCGCGCTGCTCGGACCGTTCGTGTTCATGCCCCAGTTGGGCTTGTCCGGCGCGCTCTACGCTTCGGCCGCGATGGACGTCGTCGCGGCGGGGCTGGCGCATCTGCTGCTCGTGGATCCCGAGCCCACGAACCGCGATGAGCCGCGCGTCGAGCCGGTGTCCGCGGTGCGCGATCCGCTCCTGGTCGCGACGTTCGTGTTGGGCGCGTCGTCGTTGATGTTGGAGGTGCTGCTCCTGCGCCTGCTCGTGACGGTGGCGGGCGCGTCGGTCTACGCCTTCTCGATCGTCACGTTCGTGTTCCTCCTGGGCATCGGCCTCGGCAGTCGACAACTCGCGGAACGGCGCACGCGCACCGGCGTCCCGGGCAGCGAACTCGCGGCGCGCGCGCAGAAGAGTCGCGACACCGTGTTCTGGTGCGCGTTGTGCGCGCCGCTCTTGTCGATCGCGGGGTTGCTCGCGCTGCGACTGCAGTTGGGCGAGAGCGACTTGTTCGCGGGCCTCGGGAACCGCGTCGTGCAGGGCGAGTCGCCGTGGAGACACTGGGCCGCCAACGCGTTGTTCGCGGGCCTCGCGCTCTTGCCGCCGGCGCTGGCGTTCGGCATGGCGCTGCCCTCGGCCGCGTCGGCGTTGGTCGCGTCGGCCACCGAGGACGCGCGCGAGCGCCGGTTGGGCGTCCTCTACGCTTGGAACACGGCCGGCGCTCTGGTCGGGAGCCTGCTCGCGGCGTTCGTGACGTTGCCCGCGTTCGGGTTGCGCACGTCGACGGCCGTCGCGATCGCGCTGCCCTTCGTCGCGGCGGTGATCGTCGATCGCCGTCGCGCGGGCGTCACGATCCTGGCCGTGGTGGCGGCCGTGGGCTCGTTCTGGTTCTTGTTGGAGCCGACGCGCGGAGGATCGCGCGGCAACGTCCTGGTGCACGAGCACGACGCGCACACGAGCGTGATGGTCGAGGAGCAGGGCACGTTGCGCGGCGAGATCGTGCGCTCCCTGCGCGTGAACGGGAAACCGGAGGCGTCGACGGCTCCGGTCGACGTGCGCTTGCAGTACCTGTTGGGCCACGTGCCGGGTGTGCTGCACGGGCGCGTGCGCAGCGCGCTGGTCGTGGGCTTGGGGACGGGCATGACGGCCGGGTCCTTGCTCGACCTGCCCGAGCTCGAGCACCTGCGCATCGTCGAGATCTCGCGCGCCGTCACGGTCGGCGCGGCCACGTTCGCGCCCTGGAACAACGCGGTGTTGGACGATCCGCGCACGCAGCTCGTCGTGGGCGACGGACGACATCACGTGGCCACCACGCACGACCGCTTCGACTTGATCACGGCGGATCCGGTGCACCCCTGGACGCGCGGCTCGAGCGACCTCTACACGCTCGAGCACTTCGGTCACATGCGCGATCGACTCGAGGACGGCGGCGTCGCGTCGCAGTGGCTGCCGCTGTACGAGTTGTCCACCGAGGACGTCGACACGATCCTCTCGACGTGGTGCGCGTCGTTCGAGCACGTGTCGGCGTGGCTGTCGGCGTACGATCTGATCTTGATCGGCTCGAGCGCGCCGTTGCCGCACGAGAGCGACCTCGCGACGATCGCGCTGCCCCCGCTCGTGCGCGCGCACGACGCGCCGCTCTCGGTCGGCACGGGAGCGGACATGGCCGCGTTGCAAGTGGCCGGCGACGCCGAGTTGCGCGCGCGAGCGGGCGGCACGCCGCCCATGCGCGACGACCGACCGATCCTGGAGTTCCGCGCGCCGCTCTCGGCCATGTCGGGCTACAGCACCGAGATCCTGCGCTGGGCGATCCGCCCCGACTACGTCGAGCGCCTGGCCCCCGCCGCTCGGGACGGCGCGCGCGCGTTCCGCGCCCAGGTCGAGCAGTTCCTGCGGGATCTCCCGCGCGGGTTCACCCACGCCGCGGACGGACTGGGCGAGTCGCTGCGATCGGGCGCACGCTAGACGCCCGTCGAACCCGTCGCCGCGCGGGCCGAGTCGCGCGCATGCGGTCGGCTCGCGCGCGCGGTATCCTGCTGCGCCTTCGCCGCGACCACGCGCCGCGCCGCCGCGCGACGTTCGGCCCGCGCGCGGACCGCACGAGCCGTCTCGCATCGGAATCGACCTCCACGCATGAAGATCGCAATCACGGGCGCCACCGGCTTCATCGGCCGCTACATGGTCCGCGGCATGGCCGCGGCCGGCCACGACGTGCGCGCCCTCGTCCGACCGGGCCGTGAAGCGGCGTTCGAGCATCCGCCGGGCAAGAAGGCCGAGTTGCACGTGGGCGACCTGACCGACGCGCGCTCGATGGAGGGCTTCCTGGAGGGCGTCGACTTGCTCCTCCACATCGCCAGCGCTCACGACCATTTCACCGAGGAGCAGATGCGCGCCGTGAACATCGGCGGCACCGAGACGCTCTTGGCCGAGGCCAAGCGCGCCGCGCACCCGGGCTTCCGCATCTGGGTGATCAGCTCGGCCGTCATCGGCGCGCCCGTGTACAGCTACTACCGCGACAGCAAGCGCGTGCAGGAGAAGCTGATCCGCGGGTCGGGCATCGAATGGGCGTCGTTCCGCCCCACGCTGGTGTACGGCGTCGGCGACCACCGCTTGACCGCGCCGTTCCTGCGCCAGTGCGGCCGCAAGTCGGGCACGATCTGGGTGCCGCACGACGGACTCTCGAAGATCAACCCGGTGCACGTCGAGGACGTCGTCGACGCGGTGCTGCGCTTCTTCCATTTCGACCGCGCGGTCGACTGCGTGTACGAACTCGCGGGGCCGGCGGGCATCCCCTACAACGAATTCCTCGACCTCACGATCGCGGCCGCGGGCGGCGGCGTGAAGCGGCGCAACATCCCGAAGAAGTGGGCCGACCGCTTCATCTTCTTCAAGGGCCTCTTCACCGACGTGACCGAGGACCGCCGCGCCTCCGCGTACTTCAACCTGCACCACGAGCACGACATCTCGAACGCCGTGTACGAGCTCGATTGGAAGCCGCGTTCCTACGCCGAGGGCATCCGCCAGGTCGCGCAAGGCGACTGGTGGCGTGACGAGAAGGCCACGTCGTGACGACGCGACTCGCGAACGTGCGCGGCGTCGACCTGCGCGGTCGAATCGCGCGCGGTCGAATCGTGAGCGGTCTGGGCGTGCGCGTTGCATGGCCGTGGCTGGGCGTGCTCGTCACGAGCCTCGCGCTCGCACTCGCGAGCTGTTCGCAAGCCGACGCGGGCGTCGCCCTCGCCGGTCGCGGTCGCAAGCTCGAACCGGGCAAGCCCGTCGAGTTCACGCTCGACTTGCGTCGACGTTCGTACGCCGACTTCCACGTCGAGGTTCCCGCGGGTTGCGTCGCGTTGCGCTGGAAGCTCACGACGAAGCGCGTGGAGCTGGGGCTCCGCACGCGCCGCGCCGCGACGATCGACGACGAACCGGGCACCGAGGACTTCGCGACGACGACCGACGGCGGCCGCGCCGAGGTCGTCTACGACCGCTTCACCGAGCCCTCGATCGGCGAGGATCGCTTCCACGCGCGCGTCGAGTGGCCGTACGAGAGCCGCCCTCGCACCGCGGGCGAGCGACTGCAAGAGGTCGCGTTCACGATCGAAGCCGTCGTCGTGGCCACGCGCGTCGACGGTGTGCTGGAGCCTGGCCGTCGCACCGCGGGCCGGCTCGACCGCGAGAGCGGTTCGTTCCGCGCCTACACGATCACCGTGCCCGAAGGCACGCGCGCGCTGCGGCTCGACATCACGCGCGCGCAGTCGGACCTGGACTTGTTCGCCCACGCGGGCGGGCCGTTCCTCGTGTTCGACGACTCGGTGCGCTTCACGCAGCAGGCCTTCGGCCGCGAGACGCTGATCGTCACCGGCGAGGACGGCGCGGCGCTCATGCCAGGCACATGGAACGTCGACGTCGTCGACGTGTTCGACGAGGAGCGTCCGATCCCGTTCGAGATCCTGCCCACGTTCGACACGGCGGTGCCATCCGAGTTGACCGTGTACCCGCCGATCCCCGCGCGGCACGGCGAAGGCCCGCTCTCGCGCGCGCTGGCGGCCGTGGTGGAGGTCACGCTGGACGATTCCATCGGCAGCGGCACGATCCTCTCGCCCGACGGATGGATCCTGACGAACGCCCACGTGGTCGAGGGCCTGGGCGGCGCGCCGGTTCCCGAAGCCGTCGTGGCGGTGACGCTCGATCCGCACGAGCCCGCCACCGAGTTGTTCCGCGCCGAGGTGCGGCAAGTCGACCGCGGCCTCGACATGGCGCTCCTGCGCGTCACCAAGGGCTTCTACGGGCAACCGCTGCCGGCGGAGTCGGTCTTGCCGTGGCTCGAGCTCGCGACGTCGACGCCGGCGACGGGCGACACGCTGTTCCTCGTCGGCTACCCCACGACCGGAGGTCAGGGCAGCCGCGTGACGGTCAGCGCGACGCGCGGCATCGTCGCGGGCTTCGACACGGCCGCGTTCGGCACCGTGCTCAAGACGGACGCCGAGATCACGAGCGGCAACTCGGGCGGAGCCGCGATCGACGGCTCGGGTCGACTCGTGGGAGTGCCCACGTCGACCGTCGAGAACGGTTCGGGGCAGATCGGCTACGTGCACCCGATCGGCGCGATGCCGGCGGCGTGGCGCGAGCTCGTGTGGCCCACCGGCAAGTGAGCGACGCCGCGCGGACGGATCCACGCGGCGTCGTCTTCGTCCTCGAGTGCCCGCGCGGAGCCGCGCGCGATCGCGTCACTCGCGTCACTCGCGTCACTCGCGTCACTCGCGTCACTCGAGCCACTCGAGCCACTCGTGTCGCTCGTGTCGCTCGTGTCGTTCGTGTCGCTCGCGTCGCACGTGTCGCGGGACTCGATCCGCTGGCTCGTGTCGCTCGGGTGCGCCTCGGTTGCGCGCGCCGGTCTCGACTCGGGCGACGGCCGTGACTCAGGGCACGACCGTGATCGAGGCCCAGTTCTTGGTCAGCTGACGATCGCCCATGCGCATGCCTTGGAAGTAGAGCGTGCGTCCGATCTCGGTGCCGCCGGGCACGTGGAACGCGAAGTGCGCGACGCCCGCGGCGTCCGCCGGCGCCATGCCCGCGATCACGGGATTCCCGAGGAACAGGGCACCTTGCGCAAGTCCCACGCTGACGGGCGACGCCAGGACGGCGTTGCTCTTCAAGAGGATCGTGCGCGCGTTGGGCGACGATTTCACGTTGCAGACCACGACGTCGTTGGCGTGGGGGATGCCCTGCACCTTGACGTCGCTCTCGAGGTCGTACACGTCGAGTCCCGCGAACTGCGGCGATTGGCTGACGTGACCCGAGGCGCTCACGACGGCCAGCGTCGTCGAGTTGCGGGAGATCTCCACGTCGTACGCCGATCCCGGCAGGTCGAACGTCGAGCGCTCGTACCCCCCGGTGGCCGAACGTCGGTAGACGCGCAGCTCGGGCATCGTGTTCGTCGTGTCGCCCGTCGTCGCGACCGCCACGAAGTCACCCGTTTCGGACACGGACAGATCACTCAACGCGATGAGGCCCGTGCCCACGCCGGTGAGGAGGTCCTCGTGCACCGTCGTGGGCGTGGTGCCCGTCAGCGACACGATGCGCACTTTCTGCTGGCGCGGATCGAGCGTGCCCGAGTATCCGGCCGCGAGCACCGAGCCGTCACCGCTCAGCGCGAGCACCGAGCCCACGAAGTTCGCGTAGCCGGGGATCGTGGCCCAGTACGCGTAGTTGCCCGCCGGGTCGCGCCGGAACAGGTCGACGGCGCCGTTCGTGTTCGTGAAGCCGACGATCGAGCCGTCGCACGACAGCGCGAGGCCGCCGCTGGGCGAGCCCGTGCCCGAGAGAATCGGACCGGCGGTGCCCGCGACCACGTTCAGCACCACGAGGCCGCCGCTGACCGTCAGGAAGAGGCGATCGCCGGCCGAGTTCTGCGCGCTCTCGATCGGCTGCACCCACTGCGTCAGCTGCAGGTTCGCGAGCAAGTTGCCGACGCCGTCGGTCGCGATGACCTGTGCGCGGTGCGCGACCTGGTCGTACCACCACGCCGCGATGCGACCGCCGTTGTCCGAGACGTGCAAGCCGGCCGGCTGCCCCGTCGAGGCGCCCGCGATCGCCGGGAAGTTGATCGTCCACGCGGCGCCCGGGAACGCCGAGCTCGTGGCGCGCAACACGGGCGCCATCGTGAGGTTGCCGGCCGCCGGATAGAACGACAGGTCCGCGTGCAGGTCCCGCGCGCGCGCCGAGGCCGCGATGCCGAAGCGACCCGCGGCACCCGCCGTCTCGTTCACCAGCACAGGACCACCCGTGGCCGTACCGGCGACGCAGATGGTCAGCGATCCACCGCTGCCTTCCAGGTTCGCCGACACTTGTGATCCGTCGGCGCCCACGGACACCGAGCGCCAACACTGCCCGGGCGTCTGCGATTCTTGTCGCCACAGATGCTGGATCTGCGCGTCGGCGACCCCCATCACCGACAGCACGCCCAAGGACCACGAAACGCCGTCCCGAATCATGCGATTGCCCATGAACCCCCCTGCCTCTCGATCTCGATTCGCGGGAAGTGGCCCTCGGACCTGCCGGTCCTCGGCGTGCGTTCGGATCTGCCGGATCCGTTCGCAAACCCCTCTCGCGTGCAGAGGGAATCGGATCGAAACTCGCCGGCTGTTTAAGGAATCCGCATTTTAGGCGATCGCCTCTTGGCGCTACGCCCGTCGGCTCGGGCGACCGAGGACGATCGAAGGCTCACGAGCGCGCTCACGGGAAGCGCGAAGCCGACGTCGTGGGTCGCGAGGGCCAACACGCCGGTCGCGGCGGAAAAAAAGACCGCCCCGCGCTCCGTTCGGAGCACGAGGCGGCCGTGTCGTCACGCGGAGCGCGGCGTCGAGCCGCGTCGCGTCACTGGTTGTCGCCGTCGACCGGCACCGGGCCGTCCCCGAGCGGGCCCTTCGGCAGCAGGTCGCCGTTGCGTTGCGTGCACAGCTCCCACGGCAATTCGGCTCCGCGGTCGCCTGCGGTGCCGCGCTCGATCAGGAAGGCGTAGATCGCCGGATCCACGATCTGCTCCTGGCCCGAGAAGGCCGTGAGACCGTCGATGCGCAGCCAACCCGACTCGCGCGCCTGCGAACCGATGATCTCGAGCGGGTCGTCGCCGGCCAACTTGAGGAAGTCGTTGCGGAACGCGTTGGAGATCGAGAGCAGCGGCCACTTCTCCCAGCAGAAGAACGTGCGGGTGGCGGAGAACGGCACTTCGTTGTCGTTGAAGCCACTGAACCCTATGACGGTCGTGAAGTCCACGCCACCGGTCAGCGCGATCACGACGAGGTCGCTGCGCACGCCACCCGTGGTGCTGGGCGGATCCTGGCCCAGGAACCGCGGGATCATGATCTCGTCGGGAGCTTGCTCGTACTCGAGCCCGTCGAGGTCACGGATACCGTCGTCGTCCAGGTCCGCCAAAGTCCCCTTCAGCAACGGCGAGCGGAAGCTGACCGGGTTCACCGCGTACATCGTGTCCTCGATCGCGTCGAACACGACCAGGTCGCCGATGAGGTGGTTGAACGAGATCGCGCGACCCTGAGCGTCCTTGGCGAACGCGTACACGTAACCGCGCGAGGGCGTGGGCACGTGGTTCGGCGTGTAGACCGTCAAGGTGTCGCACGGCGTCAACGTGGTCGTCAGGTTCGTCTCGATGCACGTTTCCTTGTCGATGTAGACGAACTCGACGTTCACGCTGCTGCTAGGGAAGTCGCAGCTCGTGTTCGTGATCGTGAGCAGGGTCGTGTGGCCCGGACGGTTGTCGTACTCCGGGTACAGGAGCAGGCTGCCCGGGACGCGACGGTTGATGAACGGGCATTCGGAGATCGTCACGCAGGCCGTGTCGCAGCAGCCGCAGTTGTTGAAAACGCGATAGCAGAACGAATCCGAGCCCGGGAACGTGACGCCCGGCGTGGGCACGTACGTCATCTTGCACGTGTTCGGGTCGATCGTGACCGTACCGAACGCGGGTTGCGAGATGATCTCGGGACAACCGCAGAACTGACACGGTCCTCCGCACCCCAGCACAGCGCAACCGACACCAGGCGTGTCGTTGTCACGGACGTCGAACGGCGCGAGGGTGCCGTTCGTGTCGAGTTGATATGTGTCGTCGACCGCAACAGGCGACGGCTTGACCGTGATGGTCGCCGTGGCGGTGTCCACGCAGGTGATCGGCGTGCCGCCCGGGCAGCTCACGGAGTTGATGGTGACCGCATACGTGAATGTGTCGAGTCCCACATAGCCGGTGTCCGAGGTGTACACGAGGCAGCACCCGGTGCACCCCACCGGGGTCATCGCGCAGTTGGTCGCCGTCGGCGTGCAACTGTCGGCGACTTGCGAGCAGTTCTCGACGATCTGCACCGTGCCGTGGAGCGGCTGGGTGACGATGCTGAGCGAGCCACACGTGATCGCCCCGCACGTCGAGGTGTCGTTGCCGGTCACGCAGATCTTGGTCGCGGAGCCCGAGCAGGTGAGCGCCGTGTCGTCGACCGCGTCGACGCGGCACAGGCGCACCTCGACCTGACAGGTCGACGTGCATCCGAGCTCGTCCTTGATCGTGTACGAGAACGTGTCCGTGTTCACGCCCACGGGTGGCACGGTGTTCAGCGTGTAGCGCACGCAACGTTGGTTGCAGAGCGCGTTCACGCAGGCCGGATCGCTCACCCACTGGACGCTGCCATAGACGCCCTGGGTCAAGCCGTTGGTCCCGGTCAAGAACGCGCAATCCAGCGGACGCACGCTCGTGTCGTTGGCCAGGAGGTTGACGAGCTTCGTCTCACCCACCTTGGCGCACAGGTCGATGCAATCGTTCGTGCACGAAGGTCCGGCCAAGCGCACCGTCACCGTCGTCGTGGCCGTGCAACCGGCCGAGTCGCGGATCGTGTAGGTGAACGTGGTCGTCGTCGGATTCGGCGGAGCGATAGCGGGCGACGTGTAGCGGATGGCCTTCTGCACGCACAGACCGCTCGGCGTGTTGAGCGCCAGCGGATCCGTGACCCAAGTGACCGATCCGACCGTGGGTTGCGTCAGGTCCGCGTTGCCGTTCGCGGGGCACGTCAACGTGCGTCGAGTCGAGTTCACCGCGTCGTTGCCCAATACCTGGATCAAGTAGGTCGTGTTGGGCGTCAAGCACGCTTCGAGCGTGTCGGGGTTCGCGATCGGCGAGCTCAGGTTGATCGTCACCGTGCCCGTCGTCGCGCATCCCGCCGAGTCGCGGATCGTATACGTGAACGTGGTCGTGCTCGGGTTCACCGGCAGCACGGCCGGAGCCGTGTAGCGGATCGCGCGCTGCGGGCACAGGTTGCTCGGCGCGTTCGTGACCGCCGCGTCGGTGATCCACGCCACCGTGCCGAATGCCGGCTGCGTCAGGTCCGCCGTGCCCACCGCCGGGCACGCGAGCGTGCGCCGGGTCGAGTTCACCGCGTCGTTGGCCAGCACCGCAATCGTGTACTGCGTGTTCGCCGTGTAGCAGGCCTCGAGCTTGTCGGGGTTCGCGATCGGCGAGCTCA
>Ga0075163_10008486_pt1 | contig 13526 bp, 14 predicted proteins | sample JI1023141ADNA_FD_71478 | JGI IMG/M metagenome (GOLD analysis project Ga0075163, IMG submission 71478) | Wastewater effluent complex algal communities from Wisconsin, to seasonally profile nutrient transformation and Carbon sequestration -... | ecosystem: Engineered > WWTP > Effluent > Algae...
TCGTACAAACGGAAGTAGTTCTGGAAGCTAATCGTAGCCAGTGTCATGCTCTCTTCTTGCACGTTTACACTCTCTTTTGCCTCGATTGCCTGGTGCAAGCCCTCGTTATAGCGGCGTCCGTGCATTAGACGGCCAGTAAATTCATCAACGATAATGATCTCGCCGTCGTTTGAGATGACGTACTCTTTATCTTTATGAAACAGAGTCTGTGCCTTAAGTGCCTGATCCATGTGGTAAATCAAGCGGATATGTTCAGAATCGTAGAGGTTCTCAATCTTAAGGAGTTTTTGAACCTTCTCAACACCCGCATCATTGAGTGCAACACTGCGTCGCTTTTCATCAAGTTCATAATCCTCAGGCGTTAATTTGCGAGCAATATCTGCAAACATCATATATCCGGCACCACTCTCACTCGACGGAGCAGAAATAATAAGCGGCGTTCGAGCTTCATCAATCAAAATTGAATCTACCTCATCAACGATCGCAAAATTTAAATCGCGTTGTCGCAGGTTCTCAACGGTATTTACCATGTTGTCGCGCAAATAATCAAAACCAAACTCGTTGTTTGTACCATAGGTGATGTCGGCAGCGTAGGCCTCGGTACGCGTGCAAGGCTTGAGCTTCTTCATGCGGGGATCATCGTGGTGAGGGTTATCGTACTCTGGATCATATAAGAAAGAGTTCTCGGCAATAATTACTCCAGTGCTCATACCAAGTGCGTGATACACCTCAGCCATCCAGCCAGCATCACGCTGGGCAAGATAGTCATTCACGGTGACAACGTGCACACCTTTGCCTGAAAGTGAATTTAGATACACCGGCAGCGTTGCTACCAACGTCTTACCTTCACCGGTCTTCATCTCTGCTACGTTTCCCTCATGCAGGGCCATTCCACCAATCAGCTGAACATCAAAATGACGCATCCCAAGGGTGCGTTTTGAGGCCTCTCTAACCAATGCAAAGGCATGTGGCAGAAGATCATCCAAAGTCTTCTTATCTTTTAACTGTTGCTTCAAAACTCCGGTCTGCTTTTTAAGCGTTGCCAGATTCATCTTCTCGTAAACCGTCTCGAGCTCATTTATTGGAGCAACCATTTTACGAAGGCGCTTTACGGTCTTTGCCTGCGGATCACCAAAAATTTTATTCAGCACTTTCGTCTTCATCTAAAAACATCCCTCTCTTACAATCAAAAATACCTTCCCAGTATACCCCAAGGGAAGGAATAATTCGAGACGATTTCGCTGCCGTTACAGCTCATCAGCTTAGCTTTGTACATTATGTACGACTCTAAGGATCGTCTGGGAGCTACACCCGAAGGTGCGCTCCCAGTGAAGAATTAATGGTATTCTCCAACCAAATCGATACTGTCGTGTGCACCGGGGGGGTGCGACTAATTCAGTAGTACCTCATCGATCACGAGGTTTCACATTACCTAAGAGAGGCTAGCCGTGAAAGCTAGTTGACCAGGTCAGCCGCCGTACTGCGACTTGTCGGAGACCGACGTCGGCTTGCTGCCCTCGGAGTAGACGAGGAGCGGCTTGCTGGTCATGTCGAGCGGCGAGTCGGCCAGGACGTAGGGCCCGTTCCACTGCACCATGACGCCGTCGGTGGTGAAGAAGAAGATGGCGTCCTCGGAGGGACCCCACGTTCCGTCATCCATCGGGGCGTCGAACTGGAACCGATCCGTGCAGCCTTCCCCACAGACGTCGTTGACGATCTGCGAGGTGGTCAGCTGCGAGCTGGTGTTGGACACCTTGCCCTTCACCGTGTAGTTGCTCATCAGCTGGCCCTGCTGGCTGAACAGGTAGATGTAGCTCAGCTTGTTCGGATCGGCGTAGCGCTTGAGGCGCTCCGCCACGTTGGCCCGCTCGAGCCAGCCGCCGGCCTTCATGGCCTCCTCGGGGTACGGCACGGTCTTGACGGCCGAGCTGCTGATCCGCTCCGTCTGGTCCTGGGACTTGTTCTGGGTGGTGTTCGTTCCACCACCGTCACTGCACCCCGCCACGACCGCCAGGATGGCGAACAGCGGGATGAGCCACAGGAGCTTCTTCTTGGACTTTCGGTTCGTCTTCATGCTTGCTGATACCTCTTCCGTGTTGGTTTTCGGTTTGCTTGACTTGAAGTGCCTTGCTGGGTTGAACTGCTCGCTAGGCCTTGGCTTCGCAGTCGGTGCTCGGGTCCGTGCCATCGATCTGGTACGGAAGGTCTTCGCTCCGCCACTTGGCACGGATGGTCTTGCGGGCTTCGGCGTTGTACGCGCCCACGGAGTTCCGGCACTGCTGCTGGATCCCCGTCGCGGTCGTCTGCTTGTTGTTCAGCTGCTGCTTGTACAGCTCGAGCTCGACCGAGCTCTGACCCGAGGGCGGAGGGTTGTTGGCCTTCCACTCCTCGAGAGCCTTGTTGGCGTCGTTGAGCTGGGTGTCGAACTTCTGGATGCTCTGGTAGGTGTCCTCGAAGAACGCCTGTGCCTGGATCCGGTTGTCCGCATCGTTCTCGCGAACGATGGTGTCACCCTTGCCCTTGACGTCACTGGTGGCGACCTTGAAGGCCCAACCACCTGCGCCGAGGAGCAAGACGAGCCCCACGCAGAGCCAGAAGGCCCCCACGGGGTGTCGTGCCCACCAACGGGTCTCGATGTCCTTGTCGAAGTAGCTCTTGGCCACGGGACTCTCTTTTCTGTGATGTGAATGAAAATGTGCTAGGTTGTACGCGCCTTAGCGGGAGTATGACACAAGTGTCGACTCTCCTGGCCTGGTTGGAAAAGATCCTCCCACAACCATATTTACAAAGAGTAACTACAGATGTGGAAAAACCTAATCACATAACGAACTTAGCGCATTATAGCGTTTTTTTGTATAATTGTCAATACTGTACCAAACAATTATCTACTTTTGTAGTGATTAAAGATACTGGGTACAGATAATATTCGACCGAGCAGAGCTGCTACAAATAGATATGTATAGAGGGTATTGGTTTATAAAACAGAGCTAAATCACGAGTTTCTTCTTACAAGGAATATAACTCTAAATGCGGTCTAACCTTGGCTTACAACGCTTGTTTATAATGTGCATACACGTGATGTGTACAAAAGACATTATAGGTCATCGCTGTAGATTTGTCAATATAGCTGACTACGTTCAACCACCTGATCATATAATCGATCCGGTGGTGTCTTTATCCGAACGGTCTGTACATACTCGGTTAATATCCTATTCACAATTGCCGATGAAGAGCCTGTGACTGGGTTTGCATTTGGCACGGAAATATCACCACACACCCAGCTTGTATCAACCAAGTTGGCTCGTTTAAGTAGTGCCTGTAGATCGTCGCCTGTTGGGCCAATCTCACATTGAGGCGCCTCATAATTTTTACCAAGCACCCAACGGCCCACCGTACGCTCTAATGCGCTGCGCCGTGGGCAATCTGCACACAAATCTCTACGAATAAGTTGTTCTAACATATGTACAATTATACTACTTTCACAACATTTGTCAACATTTACTCTTGACCTATTATAGTTTTTATGCTAATATAGAAACCGTGAATACATCGTCGGAAGAATCAAAAACACCTGAAAAACCACGTAAAAACATGCGAAAAGTCAGTGCCGCCCTAGCACTAACTGCAACATTAGCTGCAGGTAGTATTGCTGGAGCTATTAGAACTTCTGGAGGCAACAAAAAGAGTACACCAGTAGAGGAAGCTGTGATTAATCTTACAGAAAAATACAAAGATTACCCCACCAGTATTGTTATACGTGGTGAAGACGGTGAAATTATAGAGAAGATCGACGGTAAAGGTCTACTCATAAACGTTACACCCGTTAATTTCCCTGACGTAAAGGGCTTACCTACCCACACCGAAGTGGCAGAAATGCGCACAGACCAAGACTATCCTCACTTCGTTGAAGATACCACTCAGTATTTATACAAAATAGCTGATGGCGACTTCAGATATTTTGAGGTTCCTATATACGGGACTTCAACTCAGACACCAGACGGTGGCACTCAGTACAACGGCTCACCGTTTGAACTATGTGAGCGTGACTTAAGCTTCTGTGCAGGTTTTGGTCTAGCAAAGCTATCAGAAGATTCTCCTGATACCGTCAATACACTTGCATACAATGACGCAAACCGTGAATTTGCAATCCACTTGATACAGTCTGATCACTAAGATCACTCTTCTATTGGTGGTCGACGACGGAACAGTTTTCTGAGCTTACCACGGTGATCAGTTTTATCTCCACCGTGACTGGCTTTGTATTTTCTAAGTTGGTTTTTAAGCTTGTTTTCAACAATATCAACTGCTGCAAACATATTAACCGTAGAGTCTTTGGCAGTAATTTTTTGATCTGGTAAGTGCATGATTACCTCGCACTCGTTGCGGTCAGACTTCACTTTTCGCTCCTGAAGAATAACCTCAACCTTCAAACTAGCGCGAGCATGGCGAGGTACGAATCGATCTAATCTTCCAATTTTTTTGGTCACATATTTTTTGATGTCGTCTTTTAGATCATAGTGGATACCGGTTATGTCGATTTGTGAAATCATGCCTTCTCCTTTTTTACTTTACACTCTTATTATACTCCACTTACACAACCCGTGCTGAGAGCTAGGATATATTCAGATTTATCTTTGTAGACTTGTTCAGATGAACTGCTACGGATTATATTTTTTCTTTACCACCCATAAATGGTCGAAGCACCTCCGGCACCACAACGTCACCGTTTTCATCTTGAAAGTTCTCAATAATCGCGATTGGACCACGGCTCGAGACCATGGCAGTACCATTGAGCGTATGTACATATTTTACATTGCCCTCTTCATCACGATATCTGATATTCAATCGTCGAGATTGATAATCAGTCACATTTGAGCAGCTAGTGAGCTCACGATATTCTCCATCCAGGGGGCTGAAGTATTCAAGATCAAACTTTTTATACGCAGGCGCACCAAGATCCCCTGACGCAATTGCAAGTTTGTGGTAAGGGATAGCAAGATCTTGTAGAATTTCTTCCTCGATCTGCATAAGCTTCTCGTGCCATTCATCGCTTTGCTCTGGAGTACAAAACACGTACATCTCTACCTTGTAGAACTGGTGAACCCTAAATATCCCTTTACTATGCTTGCCATAAGCGCCAGCTTCCATGCGGTAACAAGGGCTCCAGCCAACATATAATAGTGGCAGGTCTTTGATGTCAAGAATTTCGTCTTTGTGGTAGGCGGTCAGTGGGATCTCGGCAGTCGCAATTAAGTGCAGATCTTCACCTTCGATTGAATAAATCTGCTTTTCTTCACCACGGGGCGCATACCCGGTACCCCCAATAACATCACCGTTAACCATATTCGGCACTAGCATTGGAGTAAACCCATGTTCCACACCTTTTTGCATTGCATACTGCGTTAGAGCCAGCTCAAGTCGAGCCAGGTCACCCTTTGAGTAATAAAACTTGCTCCCAGCTACTTTGGCGCCACGCTCAAAATCAACCAACCCTCGACTCTCAAGCCATGTCAGGTGATCGGCAATATCGCGTTGGTGCTTCTCACCCCACTCTGAAACCACGGTGTTGGCCTCTTCGCCCCCGAGTGGAGTGTCCTGAGAAAATACGTTTGGAACATCAAGCAACAACTGCTCGTATTGTTTCTGAGAAGGCTCAAGCGCAGACTCTAGTTCGCTCAGAGTCTCCTTGATTCTTTTGCCCTCTGCGATCAGTTCTGGAGAATGTTGACCGTTCTTCATTTGGGCAGATGTCTCGTTACGGGCTTTACGTAATTTCTCTACCTCCTGAAGAAGCTCACGACGTTTGTGATCAAGTTCTAGAAGCTGATCAATATCTACTGATATGTTTTTGTGTTGCGCCGCCTGTTTTACAAGGGCAACGTTGTCTCTAATAAACTGTATATCTACCATGCGCTCTAGTATATCCTAATCTGATCAAAAAACGATAAAGGACTGGCCTTTTTTGGCCAGCCCCTCACGCTGTTTGTTTGATTTAAGTATAGCACCGTAGCGACAAACTAAAAGGCTTCGTTGTTATTAAAACATTGCTCTACTTTTTTGTTTCAAAATAGTTATTCAATTCATTTAACAGATACGAGAGTGAAATCAGTACGCTTATTGTCGGTTAAAATTATCCTCGATTTCTGCACTTTGAACACAAAAATTAACTGCCCTGCTCTACCGCTATTCAGTCCTAAGTGCTTCAATCGGATCCAGTTTTGAAGCCTTTCGGGCAGGCAATAGCCCGGCAATCATAGCAACGATCATCAAAGCTCCAACCAGAAGCGCCATTTGTGAAGGCTTGAACTGTAGCAACTCAAAACCAGGGCCAAGATCAAGCTTTTTAGAGATCGTAGGATTAATCAGAGTCCCAAGTGCATATCCGCCGAGCACTCCCATCACTCCTCCCAAAAAGCCGATCCAAAGCGCCTCAAATATAAACAGTAGATTTACGCTTCGACGGCGCATACCAAGCGCCTTCATCAAACCAATCTCTCGAGTCCGCTCCAAGACAGAAATATACAGTGTATTAACTATCCCAAACACTGAGGCAACAACCGTAATCACTGAGAAGACAGCTATTATAATCTGAAGTGTCGAGATAAAACTATTGATCTGTTGTTGAAGGTCTTTCGAGCTCTTAGAGTAGTAACCGAGAGACTTCAGCTGAGCTTGAGCATCAGTAATATTCTTCTCCACAGAGCCGTCTTTTACCCGTACGATCGCCGTTGGATTACTCCTATAGTTCACTTGGTCCTTTGTGGCAATATCTTGAAGTGCCTGAATATCTGTGTAGTCGGTGTACAGCGTAAACTCCGTGCCCGGCTGCTGAGTTTGGGTGTTTTGTTTCACGCCTACTATCGTAAATGCAACTTCCGTGATGCCTTTGCTCTGTGAGTTTGCAATAGACTCTGCAGCGCTTGCAGCAGATTGTTGCAGTAGTGCCTGAACCTCGGCCTGAGAAGGCTGAGATTGCGGTCTGACGGCTACTATAACTGTTTTACCAATTGCATCTTTGCTCGAGGCAAAACCTAAGGATTTTACAAACGGTTCGGGAATAATTATTTGCCGATTATTGGCAATTACAGACTGTTTACCGGCCGACATAGTGAAGTTCTGCTTAGAGCCAAGTTGTAGCAGTGCCGCAATATACTTTTTCTGGTCTGCCCTGGTCACATACTCGGGAGAAACCGTAACAACTGGTGTCACCTTTTCGGCAAAGTCCTGAGACCTAAGCGTTGCTATATCAGTCTCGGTCAACAAGGTTACGGTTTGGGTTGTACCTGCCTGTCCGGCAACTGTTCCTAAGGCGCCAGAATCTGAATATAGCTTCGGCTCCGTCTTACTATCATCGCCAAAAACTGATTTATCTTTATAGACATACAGTTCGGCGGGATCAAAATTCTCCTGTAAAATTTTGCTTACATAGGCTCTGGCTCCGTTCGTTGCCGCCAGGGTAACAATCAGCGTAAATCCGCCAATTGCAATTGCAGTAGCAGTAAGCAAAGTACGCATTTTAGCACTCTTTAAGCTCCTACCTGCTCTTCGAATAATATCAGTTACTTTCATTGCACAACCTTTCTGCGACTAGCTGGTTTTTTGGTTGTTTTATTAGATACAATTTTTCCGTCCTTAATACTAATCTGAATCTGACATTTAGATGCCAAATCTTCATCGTGTGTCACCACTACCAAGGTTGCACCAAGAGATTTATTAAGATTAAAGAGTTGTTTGATGATGAGATCACCGGTTGCGCTATCAAGATTGCCTGTTGGTTCATCGGCAAAGATCAGTTTCGGCTTATTAACGATGGAACGCGCGATTGCCAACCGTTGTTTCTGTCCGCCTGAAAGTTTACCCGCCTTTAAATGGATCTTCTCGCTCAGATCAACTGCCTCAAGTGCATCCTTTACCATGCCAGCTCGCTTACGCCGTGGTACTTTTGCAATCTCCAGTGGGAGCATTACATTTTGGTAGCACGTTTGATTGGCTTCGATAAAAAATGCCTGAAATATAAAGCTCATCTCAGTCGCTCTAAAAGAGTCAATGGCTTTAGTCTTCATAGTTGAGAGGTTTTTACCGTTTATGGTGACGCTACCACTAGTTGGATGATCAAGCCCGCTCATAACATGCATCAGCGTTGATTTACCTGAGCCGCTCTTTCCGATTATTGCTACTGTTGCCCCATCAGGCACGCTGAAACTGACGCTATCGAGAGCTGTAAAAATGCTTTCCTTTTTTCCATATACCTTACTAAGTTTTTTGACCTCAATCACCCTCACTCCATCCTTTAATAGTACCCAGTATACCCTACAACCCTCCCCTATATAAGTGTGGGATGATGTTTACTCTGAGATCTCAACACCATGCCAAAAGGCCACGTAATCTGTAAAGTCTTTGCCAACTCGTTCAACCGAACCCTCCATGGGAGCGGGATAGAACCACGCAGCGTCAGTATTTTCCTCACCGTCCACCGTAATAGTGTAATAACTCGCCTCACCTTTCCAAAAACAAGTTGTGTGGGTATCGGTTTTTGTAAAAAAGTCGCTCCTGAGAGCTCTCGGTGGAAAGTACCAATTGCCTTCAATACGAATCAGTTCATCCTTCTTGGCTTCCGCAACTATCTGATCATTCCAAACTGCCTTCATATCCAACCTCTCTTAGTTATGGGCGTAGTGTACCGGCAAAAACTTGCCATGCAAGCAGTGACTTTGCTACAAGACTGAGAATAATGTAGGCTCGTTCACCGTAAAGATAATCTGACCATTTACCGACTTTTTTGTATTGTAAAATCATATTGATGGCAAACAAGTTGAAGAAGATAAAGATAGACACAAATATCCAGTAAACAAAGGTTGGTGCGGCACTACCGTTCTGTGCTGAGAGTACAAAGTACAGTACTACGACTGCCCAAGGTACGATTCCTGCAAGACACCCTATCAGGTAAGTAATCCAACGCGGTTTCTCAAGATCCTGATTGGTTGTTTCCATAGCAAGACCCAGAAGATTCATGATAGCGGTTAGCGCAAAAATCATCCCAAGGCTGCCAATATCGTAAATACCCACTAGTAGTGAAATTGCCACCATCATAGTGCTTGCAGAAAGTGAATATTCTATCCAGCGAGCTTTGTTCATACCCTTTTTGAGGTTACGCTCGTAGGTTTTGCGATAGATTGTCGCAATTACGAGGTGCGCAACTGAAGAAAGTACAAAAAATCCTACCAGAAGCCATACAAGCGGAAGATCAAACAGTACTTTGTTGGTTGGATCGAGTTGCTTGGTTGCCGTATTGAACTTTAGATAGCTACCCAAAATAGGAAGCTTAAAATCGGTGCTTAAGATTAATACTAACAATGCCTGTACTGCATGCAATCCCGCCATAATGAGATTAAATTTATGAAGTCGCTCTAACTTTGCTGAAACTGACTGACTTTTTTTAGCCACTGTGTGCTCCTTTAGCTGTTTTACTAGCTCAATCATAAGCGTAAAAAGCAAATTATTCAATAACTAACAGATGATAAACGCCTCAAGTGAAGTTGAGGCGTTTATTTAATGAAGCTTAACGTCTGGGTAGATCGATTTGGTAACGTCGTCGATATCAGCTCGCAGCTGCGGGAACGGCACACCCTCTCGTGCTGTCACTCCCTCAAATATCCAAAAAACACGTTCACTGAAACCTAAACCACAAGCCGGTGGCATACCATATTCCAACATTTCAACGTAATCGATATCCAACATCTGTGCCTCGTCATCGCCTGAATCCCGCATCATCTGCTGCTGTAAAAATCGATTCAGTTGATCGATAGGATCGTTGAGCTCACTCCAACCATTGCTAAGCTCGCTACCTGCAATTACCGCTTGAAACCGTTGCACATATCGTGGATCGGCATCGTCGGCTTTGCTAAGAGGCGAGATAAAGAGCGGCGTATTGATTAACCAAACTGGCCCGGCAACGGTAGCACGGATCTTCTTCCATAATTTATCTATCCCTCTTGAGATATTTTCAGTCTTCTCCACCTCTAGCCCATGAGTTTTAAGAGCCAATTTCACTTCTTCTATGGTGCAATTAAATACATCAATGTTGTAGTGTTTATCAATTACTGTCGCGTAGTCCCATTGTTCCCAGGGTTGACTCATGTCTACCTGCATACCGTTAACCGTAAACTGCAGTGTACCAAAGGCCTTGTTGAGAACATGCCTGAACATTTCTTCCATAAATTTCATACCGTCGCGCCAGTCAGCGTAGGCCCAATACCATTCCATGGCAACATGCTCTGGTAAGTGTTCGTCTGAGTAGTTCTCGTTTCTAAAGCGTGGACCGATATCAAACACTTTTTCAAATCCAGCACCAATAAGTCGCTTAAGCGGTAGCTCGTGGGAGATCCTTAGGTAGAAATCTTGATCTAGCGCGTCCATGCGAGTTACAAAAGGATTCGCATCAGCGCCACCAGTGGTATGCTCTAAAACCGGCACGTTAACTTCTACAAAATCGTGTTGCAAAAGAAAGTCTCGAGTTGCTTGCCAAAAGGTGGATCGTCGTACAAAGCGTTGGCGAACATCCTCATTAACATTCATGTCGACATATCGACGACGCATGCGCTCCTCTTTATTAGTGAAGCCCTCTTGGGCGGATGGCATTGGCCTTAGTGATTTTGTGAGTAAACGAAGTTTTGAGACAGCGACTGAAATCTCGCCAGTTTTGCTCTTTATGACTGGACCTGTTGCTTCTACAAAGTCACCTTGATCAAGCAGATTGATTTGGTCCATACTGAGCTCACTATTTTTTGGATCAACCGACTCGATGGATCCGTCTTTAAAAAATAGTTGTACTTGACCAGAATCGTCCTTTAAAACAATAAAGGCCAGCTTCCCAAACTTTCGGATACCCACAATACGTCCTGCAACTGTGGCTACAGAATTTTCTAAGCTGTCGAAGTTATCTACCAACTCTTTTGTTTTGTGTGTACGATGCGACTCAGCTGGGTACGGGTTAACGCCAAGCTGTTTTAGTTCTTCTAATTTTCTGAGGCGTTCATCACGCAGTTCTATTAAGTTAGCCATATGTCTCCTATTCTACCTCAAGATCAGATGAAACACGAGGGAGATCTACGGGTTTGCGCCAAACGGCCACTGCTCTTATAGGGTCGAAACCTGGCGCCGTAAACATGTATGGTCCTATCTTGTTTTGAATCACCTCATCTCTACCCCACCTACTGGCCTCCTGCGCCAGCTGCAAGTCAACTAACTTACCTATTGTGTGCGTTGTGGCCCTATATCCAAACACATCCCCAACTTTAATATAACCTGAAGATCTCAAGTCTTTTTCTTCTTCAAGAAATTCATCTTGGCTCAGGTGATCAATCCTATTAACACAAGAATATAGGTAGTTGACAAGTAGTTTTTGTTTGGACTCACTCATCTCCGTCTCCTGTGTAGTCTTGGTTTAAGATGAATAAACCCACATTTAGCACTGCATGCATGTCATCCTCTGCACTAAAGTACGGTGCAACAAACCAATTCTCCAAATTACTAGTTATGAAAAATGACTCGAGCCTACTGTATGCCGTGTCGGCAAAGCTTTGCAGTTGTGAATTTTGTAATTCCTGGCCCTCAGACATGCATCCTGGTTTATATACCGATGGAGGCATTTGATATGGGAACTCTACCGATACGAAAATAAGTGGCTCAATATCACGACTAATAAGTTCTTTGGTAATCTCAACGACTCTTGTTTCTTCGGAGTTTAGTGCATACTCCATACCCCTTCTTATCTCTGAGTCTCTCCATTGTGACTCAGACGGTGGGACTTGGTAATACCGCTCACCCCATATAATGGGCGGTGCTAGTGGTCGTGGTTCTGGTTTGTATATATTCATACTATTCTTTCTCAATTAAAAACTCCCCGGCTTTTTTTGTCGTAGTGCCGGGGAGTTTTGATATTAAGAATATGCTTCAGGCGCTACGACTGGAGCTTTGTCTTGCTATCAATGTTTATTACATGGATCATAATTACTATATTTATATCACTTTATCATGAACATTGTCAACTATTTGATCGTGAGAACCTCGATCTTAGTTTTACCTGCTGGTAAATCGATCTCAGCCGTATCGCCCACTTTTTTACCAATCAGCACTCTACCGATTGGTGATTCATCAGAAATTTTTGACTCGAGTGGATCTGCCTCTACTGAATCAACAATGTGATACGTAACCGTTTTACGACCAAGTTTAACCTCTACAGCGTTACCGATACCAATGGTACCTGTTGCGCTTCGCTTGATAACCTCAGCGTTAGCCAAAATGTGGTTGATCTCAGACATTCGAGCATCAACTCGCTCTTGATCCTCTTTTGCAGCATGGTACTCAGCGTTTTCGCTTAGGTCGCCTTGATCTCGAGCCGTTTTGATTGCATCTATAACATCAACTAGTTTAACCTTTAGATTAGCAAGCTCGGCACGTAGTTCTGCAACACCTTCTTTAGTTAATTGAAATTCTTTTTTCATAGTGTCTACCTCTTAGTTTCTAATTGATGGTAAAAAATAAATACGCATAGAACGTACTTAGCCTTAAATGGCAGTTATTACCGTGCCCAGATTGTAGCACCGCCACAATGCTTTGTAAACAGCACAATCACTGCATTTTGTGGGATATGGCAAGTATCTACACTACGGGTAGTGTTTTTGCGGTTAGCTCGCTACTACCTTTAGTATTGAGAAGAGTTCTGCATTTGTAATTAATGTTGAATCCTCAGATTGACGTGCTTTGTATTCGATTTTTTGCTCAGCAATCGTTTTAGAACTAACAACAACACGATGTGGGATACCCATTAGATCCGCATCTGCGAACATCTGTCCAGGCCGAACATCGCGATCATCATACAAGACCTCAACCCCTACCGCTTGTAGGGATTCGTATAGCTCGTCGGCCGATGAGACCACCGCATCATCATCACCAATCCGTGCCAAATAGACCCGTGCGGGTGCAATATTCTCGGGCCATACCATTCCTTTTTCGTCAGCAAACTTTTCAACAATTACACCCATCACCCTAGTGATCCCGAAACCATATGATGCGAGATAAATTGGCTGTTGCTTACCCTCTTTGTCTGTATAGAAAATACCCATCTTTTCGGACTTTTCTGTACCAAACTTAAAAATATTTCCAACTTCGGCGCTCTTAACTTTTTTGAGGCCGTCTTTAGAAATCCCCAGCTCTTTGGCTGCATCCTCAAGTACCTCCTCATTAACGGCAGTTTTTTTGTCTTCGGTTATATATAAAATATCTTCACCGGCCTCACAAACGGTCTGAAATTCATGACTATACTTTGTAAATGCGCCACCTGCAGCAAAGGTTAAAAACGTTTCATTACCAATACCCATTTTGTCGTAGATACGTACGTAGGCATCAATAACTTTTTGGTAGTAGGTGTCCATGTCCTCTTGTGTAGCGTGGAGTGAGTACATGTCTTTCATGACAAACTCACGGCCTCTCATGATCCCGCTTTTTGCTCTAAGCTCATTGCGAAG
>Ga0075163_10008487_pt1 | contig 13525 bp, 9 predicted proteins | sample JI1023141ADNA_FD_71478 | JGI IMG/M metagenome (GOLD analysis project Ga0075163, IMG submission 71478) | Wastewater effluent complex algal communities from Wisconsin, to seasonally profile nutrient transformation and Carbon sequestration -... | ecosystem: Engineered > WWTP > Effluent > Algae...
GTTGGGTGATTAGTTGGATTTATAGTTGGAATGTTACTAGGATTTATAGTTGGAATGTTAGTTGGAATGTTACTAGGATTTATAGTTGGAATGTTACTAGGATAATTAGTGGGATGGTTAGTTGGGTGATTAGTTGGATTTATAGTTGGAATGTTACTAGGATAATTAGTGGGATGGTTAGTTGGATTTATAGTTGGAATGTTAGTTGGAATGTTACTAGGATAATTAGTTGGGTGATTAGTTGGATTTATAGTTGGAATGTTAGTTGGGTGGTTAGTTGGGTGATTAGTTGGATTTATAGTTGGAATGTTAGTTGGATTTATAGTTGGAATGTTACTAGGATAATTAGTTGGGTGATTAGTTGGATTTATAGTTGGAATGTTAGTAGGATAATTAGTTGGGTAATTAGTTGGATGGTTAGTTGGGTAATTAGTTGTTGTAGTAAGGGTATTGGTGTAAGGAGATTTAGATGTAATAGTGCATTGTTGATTGCAGAATTGGGTATTAAATGGGTGTTTATTGTAGTTACCAGCAGGGGCATAGTTGCAAACATACCAGGTGAGGGTAGATTGAATGGGTTCATACCAGCAGGTTGTTTGGCCACATCCAATTTGAGTGGTGGTGCTCCAAACAACTTGTGTAAAATGGCCAATGTCATATAGGCATGTATTTTCGGGGAGTATAAGGCATTGGTAATTGGGTGTGTTTTTGTATTCAATGGTGGGTTTATAATTGGTTGTATAATTGAATAGGCAGCATGTTCCGGCGGTGCAATTCCAGTTGTATATTGATTTTTCGCGTATCCAAGCAAATACAGCACGGGATGGTGGGTAGAATCCGGATCCGCCGCCCATATTTTCGCCATAGCCATTATGTGAGTGTTGTCCATTGGTGGTGCATTTATTAGCATATGATTGTGCGATGTTGGCAATGGTGGTATTCCAAATAAGTGGTGGTTGGCACCAGGATGCGCGTTCGATATTATGTGTATTTAGAATGGATGTTATGTCATCTGGGGTGAGTATAGAAAGGGTGTGCTGTAAATATAGTATTAGTAATAGAAAGGTATTAATCATTTTATTTGACAGTACAGATAGTTTATAATATTATATATTTTTATATGTTTAAGTTTAGATTAAAAAATAAAAAAAAATAATGACATGACAATATTATTAGTGTTATTATCAGAGTCATCTTGCTTATTATAACTGGGATTTGGGTCAAAAATACATCATCGCGAAAGGATATATAAAAGGTTAATATTATAATTAGGCATATATGTTTTCAATGTGATTGAAAATATAGTTATATTCAAATCATAAAGTTTAATTTGCAGTTTGCCAAAGGTAAACGTAGCAAATAGTAATTACGTTATAATTATGTTTATCCCATTTAAATTAAAACATTTACACAAAGCATATGTTAGTGTATAGAATATAACTATATATATAGTTATAATTATTTAAATGGAAATAGATTTGATTTTTTAAATGTTATGTTAAGCAGGTATGATTGGAGTAGTATCTGGGGTATCGTTTGTTGGTGTATTTTGTTCATTATCATCATTATTATTTTGTTTATCATTTTCATTATTTTGATCAGTTTGTTCATTTTGTTCATTGAGGTATTCAAGGTAGAGTAGGTGGGAGGTGTGGTTATCTTTGTAGAGGGCGCCATATAGTGTTAGGTTGTCGTCATATAATCGTATTAATCCGGCGTTAGGGTTTAGTTCAAGGGTGAGGTGTGGTGGTATTATAGTGTCATCTTCTTCAAAGGTGAGGGTGATGTGGTATTTAAGGCCATAGTAATGGGGTGCTAGTTTCATGTTGACAACTTGTGATGTTATAATGTTAGATTTGGTGTCGGTCATGTGTAGGTAGCATTTGCGGGTATTGTGTACAAGTGGGCCAATAAATAATTTCATTTCATTGATATCGGAGGATTTATTAAAGGAATAATCGGATTCCCAGATTCCAAATAGGAATGTGTCATATAATTTAGAGTGATAATATATTAAAAATAAAGTGATAAGTACGATAGTGCTGATGTAAATGATAATAAATTTATTCATAGTAGTATATATAAATTGAAATAAACTTTATATTAATATTCAAATTAAATATATTAATATTCAAATTAAATATATTAAAAAAAAAGAATAAATGATTTTTAATATAATCTATGACTAATTAATCGGAATCATGATTGATAACTGATTCGTCAATATAATAACTATCATCTGTATTGTCAACGGATTCATTGTCATTATTGGTAGTATCATCAGTATGGTCAGCTGAAGCATCATCAGTATGATCAACGGATTCATTGTCGTCGGTATTATTTTCATTGTCATTTTCATTATCAGTTTCATTATTATCTGACTCATTTTCATTGTCGTCGGTTTTAGCAGTATCATTATTGGTAGTATCGTCGGTTTTTTTGGGTTTTCGTTTGGGTTTGGTAATGATGGGGATGCTATCAATTTCGCTGAGGAGGTAGTTGCTAATGCCAGCTTGAATGAAGAAGCCAAGGATCATGGGTTTGTCGATTTTAATATGTTTCATGTAGATGAATTGTCCAATAGAGAGGTTGAGGGAGCGGATAAAGTCGATGTAGATATCGCGAACAATGGTGCTGATGTGTTCGGCGGTGCCAGATGGGATGGTTTTTTTAAGTTCATTAAGGATGGTGGAATATAGGAGGTTGTTGTTATCGATAATGGAGAGGATTTTATGGTAGTTGGTGAATGGGTATTTTTGGGAGAATGAGTGCATGAAAATGATGGTAGAGTCGGGGTTGGTAATGGTGGAAAGTTTAATAAGGGATTCGCGGGTGGTGTTGGTATGGAGGTCATCAATAATGCTAATTTGTTTAATGACCATACCAAGCATTCCAATAACGATTTTAACAAGGTCTGAGTTATAGTTGATGGTGGTAAATTTGGTGAGTTTTTCGCGATTTTTAGGGGGTTTACGTGCGTTGGTAATGGTGTCGTAGTTAGGGTGGGTGGTGGATAGTTCGTAGGAGTCAAGGTATTCTTTGATGATAAGAATAGTTTGGTAAGAGAGGTTGGAAAGATTATTAGCAATAGTATTGGTAGACATTTTAAGGGTATATTTTGTATTGGTATATTATTTTATAATAAAGGTAAATTTGTAATAGTTAGGTGTTGAAATATGTAAATGGAATTCAATTTTTTTTTATTGAGTGTGGTATGTAGGAAAAAAAATAATGGTAAGTGTATAGCAGATGGTCGTTGCGCGACATCCTTGTTCCGTGTGATCTTTTGTAAAACGGTGATTTGGGTCATATTTTGGGGGTGTCGGGAATTTATATATTTTTAATTTTAAAAATATTAATTTTATTAAAAATATTAATTTTATTAAAAATATTAATTTTATTAAAAATATTAATCATGTTTTTTTTTGGTGGGTGGGGCGACATATACATCGTCGATGGAGGGTGGTGGGCGTTTAAGGGGTGTGGGGGTGCCGATGATTTTGTTGTTGGGGTCAATCCAAATGCAAGTAACGCCAATGCGCCATGGTAATTGTTTGTCAAAGTATAGGGTGGATTTGTTATCGGGGTCGGTATTGAGGGTGGTGAAGTTGACGTCTGGGCGTATAGTGCGCATGGTATCGAATAGGGTGGGGTTAGTTTGGATCATGGTGATATGATACATTTGGGCGCATTGAAGGATGAATGCAAGGGAGTTGTATATGGTTTGGGTGTAGGCGGCAGGTGAGAAGAGGTCGAGTTGGTAGTCGTGAGGAACGATGTGGAGTTGGATGACGGGGCGGTCGTCGAAGTTGGGAAAGGAGCCAAGGAAGAATCCTTTTTTATCGTAAGGGAGTAATTTATCGAGGGCAGCTTTAATGGATGGGTTTTCATTGCATGTAAGGAAGTAGAGATCGTGGACAACTTTGGAGGCATAAACTTCAGATTGGCGTTTGAGTTCAGAGGCATTATCAATGGCGAGTTGTTTGTCGGAGGGGGACAAATTATTAAAAAGTGTTTTGGAGTTTTGGGACATGATGAAAGTTATCAAATTATGAAAGATATCAAAATATAAAAGTTATCAAATTATGAGAGTTATAAAAATTATAAAAGTTATCAAATTATAGTCTATATTATAGGAAATTAAAAGTTTAAAATAAAATATAAGGTATGAAATTCAAATTAAATAGATGGGGTGATAAATATTAAAATTGAAATTAATGAAATGATTTCAAATCAGTCCTTTGGTGTATTAGGGACGAAAATGAAAATATACGATCAAATATATAATCGTGGTAAAAATAATAAAACAAAAAGTATAGAAGATGATTATACGAGGGAGGATTTAAAGAATGTATTTGTGATGAGGAATTGTGCAACAAATAAGTATTATGTTTATGATATTAATAAACATAATATAAATCATCAGAATGATTTATTAACTGACCACATTAAGTATATTAATAGTTTAGGTGAGGATGAGAGGACGTTTCATGAGGTGATTTTCGGGTGTCAAAGGCAGAAGTTGAAATTTGATATAGATATGAAGGATATAGATTTAGATAATTTTATATTAGATGATGTTAATGTTCAAAATGAACATATTAATGTTCAAAATGAACATATTAATGATCAAAATGAACATATTAATGATCAAAATGAACATATTAATGATGTTACGGATCAAAGAGTAGATTTAGATTTATCAGTAGAGGAGTATGAGGAAATAAATAGGTTGGTGGAAGAGTTAAATAGGGAGAAGGTAGATAAAGTATTAACTAGGATGGATAAGGTAAGGCATATTTTGGAGGTGATATTGGGGAAGATAGATGAGGTGATGATGATAGGGTATATGAAGAGTAATATAGAATATATAATTACGGATAATGGTGGTATGGATAGGATTACAAATACGGTGAAGTATTCGTATCATATAATAGTGGATAAGTATTATGTGGAGTCGAATAAGTGTGCGGATATATTTACAAAGGAGGTGATGAAGTTGTTGCCATTGAAGTATCATAGGTTCATAGATAGGTTTGTGAATAAGGATGTACAATGTTTTAGGATGTATGGGTGTCAGAAGACGGGTACAGGGAGGGTTAAGAGATTGTATAGTACATCATTGATGAGTATGTGGGATAGAGAAAGGGTGGTAAATTATAATATAAAAGATAACATAAATATAGAATGTAAATGTCAGATTACAGATATAAGTGGGTGTGAGAAGTTATCTGTGGATAGTGGTGTGGTGAATGCAGAGTATATTATGGATGTAAATGATGAGATGGTAGGTAGGGTGTTATTGGAGGCGAGAGATGTGGTGAAGGCGTTTAAGTTGAGGGCGAAGGTAGGTAATATATTGTTGTTTAATAGGTGTGTGGAGTCATATTGTATATTGTGTAGTGAGGTGCATCATAAGGATAATACAATGGTGTTGGTGTTGAAGGTGAGTAAGGTAGAGTATGAGAAGGAGGTGAGTAAGGTAGATATATATATGAAGTGTAGGCATTGTATTGGGAGGTCGGTATATGTGGGTGGTGTGTATGACGGTGGTAGTGAGGAGGATTGGCTGAAGTTGGATTTGAGGTATAAGGAGGAGAGGGATAAGCTTAGGGTATTGGCTGCGGAGAATTGGAAGGAGAGGAAGGTGGAGAAGGAGTTGAATACGATTGCAAATAGTACGGTGAATAGGTTTAATGGGTTGCCGGAGAGTCAGAAGAATATATATAGTGATAAGAAGTTGATGGATTATGAGTTTAAGGATACGTTGGTAATTAAGGCAGCGATGAAGATGGGTAAGACGAAGAAGTTGAATGAGTTTTTAGATTTGTATTATAGGGATAATTTGGTGGAGAGTAGAATAGTGATGTTGAGTTTTAGGCAGACATGGTCGTCGAGTGTGAAGGAGAAGTTTCCGGATTTTACATTGTATTCAGATGTGAAGGGGATGTTAACGCAGAATAAGGTGATAGTGCAGATAGAATCGTTGCAGAGGTTGCAGGTGAGTGGGAAGGAGGTGCCGGATTGTTTGATTTTGGATGAGTGTGAGAGTATATTTGAGCAGTTCGATTCGGGGAATGTGAAGGAGTTTAATAGGGTGTTTGCAACGTTTCAGTATTTGGTGAAGTATTCGAAGCAGGTAATATTGATGGATGCGCATATTTCAGATAGGACGTATAATTTGATGGTGAGGTTTAGGGGTATAAAGTCGTTGTTTTATCATTGTAATGTGTATAAGAATGCGGTAGATACGACATATAATTTGACGTCAAATGTAAAGGTGTGGTTGGGTGGATTGATGGATGCAGTGGGAAGAGGTAAGAAGGTAGGTGTGCCGATTTCGTCGTTGTTGGAGGCGCAAACGATAGCAAATCATATTTCGGAGAAGTTTCCGGAGAAGAGGGTGAAGTTGTATTCGTCGGTGACAAGTATGGAGGAGAAGAAGGAGCATTTTGGGAATGTGGCGGAGTATTGGAGTAAGTATGATGTGATGTTATATACGCCAACGGTGTCGGCAGGTGTGTCATTTGAGGAAGCGTATTATGATGAGATATTTGGCTATTTTACAGATAGGTCGTGTAATGTGGAGACATGTATACAAATGATGGGGAGGATTAGGCAGATAAATGATAAGAAGGTGACAGTATGTTTTATAACAAATGATAATAAGTTGCCGGTATTGGAGGATGAGATAGAGGTGGCGTTGGAGACAAGTAGGGAGAATTTGTTAAGGAGTACGACGAGTGCATTGTTGGAGTTTGAGTATGGGCCATTGGGTGAGGTAAAGCATATGAAAACGGATTATTATTATTTGTGGTTGGAGAATACGATAATGAGGAATAAGTCGATGAATGATTTTGAGAAGAGGTTTATAGGGTATGTGAGGGAGACGGGTGCAACATTGGTGATGTTGGATGCAGATAAGGAGTCGGTGGATTTGAAGAATTTAATGGATGAGCATAAGTTAATTAAGAAGAGTATCAAGCAGGATAAGATAAAGTGTATAACGGATGCGGAAGAGTTGAGTGATGATAAGGTGAAATCAATACAGGAGAGATTTATAACGCAGGAGTTGGTAACGAAGGAAGAGATGTATGCATATGAAAGGTATAAGTTAAGGAAGGATTATAATTGGGACGCAGAGATAACGAAAGATTTTGTGGAGAAATATAATGAGGTGAAGGTGAAGATGCAGTATAAGAATTTGGTGAAGATTAATAAGTATAGTTCGTTGGATGAGAGTTTGATGGAAATTCAGAAAACGGATGCAATATATTATAAGTATATAATGGATAATGGTCAGCAATACGAGGATTTAAATCATAATTATACATATGAAAAACATAGAATAGCATGTGGGTTATTGAGAGCATGTGGATTTGATTCAATAAATGATAGGAATTGGGTGGCATTTGAGGTGTTATATGAGAATTTGAGAAAATCAGAATCGATGATATATAATACATTAGATCAAGTGAGAAATGAGTATGGAGTGGTGAGGATGAGGAAGCAATTGGAGTCGGGAGTACCATTGGAGTATGTGAAAAGAATAATAGTATTTATTAATAAAATTATTGCGATACAATATGGTATAAGGATTATATCAGTCGAGAATAATACATTATATTCGATAGAGGGAAATAAATTATTTGTAATGGAGATAGATGATAAATCAAAGCCATATGTAGGCGTAAATATCAAAACGCATATAACATATGATGATGAGTAATTTAAAAAATAAATAAAAAATATAACTAAGCAAATTTATTATAAATTTTATATTTTTATATTTTTTAATTTTATTATATTTTTTAATTTTATTATATTTTTTAATAGTATATTTTTTATTTTTTATATTTTTTAATTTTATTATATTTTTTAACAGTATATTTTTTAATAGTGGGTGATAGAAATTTATGTTCGAGTATTTCGGTAATGGATGGGCGTTGTGAGGGTGGGTATTGTAGAATAAAGGTGATAAATTGTTCAATTTGTTTAGATTTGGTAATGTTGATGGAGTGGTTTTGTTGTAGAAGTTGAGATATGGTGGTAGGATATAGGTCAAGGTCATTAGTATCGTGATAATATTGTATATTGCTGTTATAGATCATGTCAATGGGGATAAAACCTAATACTTTTTCAAATAATTTAAGGGTAATGATAGATTCGTTGTTTTCAGCGGTTTCAGATGATTCAGTGGTTTCAGAGGATTCAGATGATTCAGATGTGTCATTTGTATTATCATGAGTATTATCATTTTTAATAAGGTATGATTTATCAAATAGGACATTTCCGGTGATGAGTTCGTATACAAGGCAGCCGAATGACCAGATATCGGTGGGGAATGAGAATCCAGTATGGAGTAGTGATTCGGGGGATTGATAGCCGGTGGTGCCAACGGTGTCGGTGGATATGGGTTTGGTGGCGCATCCAAAGTCCATGATTTTGATATTAATGTTTTTGTTGTGGGTGGTGTCGGCGGGGGTGGTAAGAATAATATTGTTAGATTTGATGTCAGTATGGACAATGCCGCAGGAGTGGATAAATGTAAGGCCATGGAGAATTTGTTTAATAATGGTTTTAGTGCAGGGTAAGGTAAATCCTGAATTGAGTTTTTTCATAACGTCGTATAGGGTTTCGTGCATAAGTGGGAAAATGATAGCGGGGAGGGGGTATATGGTGGGGTGGAGTGTTTCGGTAGAGTATATGGAGGTTATAAAATCGTGAGGGAGTAGAATATGTGTGGCAAGGTGGGGTGTAATGGTGGAAAGATTTTTGAGGTAGATGAGAGTGGATGCTTCTTGGTTAAAGGAGTATGTGTAATGTTTGTGGTATATTTTAATGGCAAAGGTGTTGTGGTGGTCGGTGCATTTGTAAACATGGCAGAAACCACCGCTTCCAATTTTTTCTAAGCAGGTATAGGGGCCGAAGGATTTTCCGGTATATGTTTTATGAGAGGGATTGTAAATATTATGTGTAACGAAAGTGGACATTTTAATAGTTTATGTTTTTATTTTGTATATTTTATTTTTGTAAATTTTATTTTTGTATATTTTATTTTTGTATATTTTATTTTGTATAGTTTTGTGGTAAATTAAAGTTAGATATAATATATAATATGATTGTTGAAAGTTTAATAAACAAAATAAAAATAATAAATATATAAAATAGAAAATGTCAAAGTCAGGTGAGAAGGAAATGGAGGTGGAGGTGGTGATGATATTTAATAATGTGTCGTTGAGAAATATATTGGTTGAGGGGTGGGGGGATGTGAAAAAATGGGTTGATGAGAATAAGGTGGGTGTGATGTTGGTGAGTGTGAATAATACGGGTTGTAGTTTAAAAAATAAGTTAATTTGTATGAAAAAAAATATAAGTGGAATAAAATATAAAAATGGGAGTGTGGTGATAATTGTATATTATGATATGGATTTGTCAGAAGCATATAATTATGTGAATGGTAATTTAAGTAATAAAATGGGTGTAGATTATAAGATATTGGATTTTAATAAATTGGAGTTTAGGACAATTGTTGGTTAAATGTGATAAAATTAGCTGCCAGCATTAAAGGTTTCGGTGTTAGGTTGTGTGTTTTTGAGTGGGGTGATAAAGTCGTCGCGGTAGGATAGTCCACTGGGGAGGTCATTATCGTCGAAGGGTTCGGCAAAGGTGGAAAGGTTCATGGTGAATAAATCGCCAGTGGTTAATTTTTCAATTTTGTCGGGAGTGGTATTTTTAAGATCTTGGTTATCATTATTTAGTTCATTTTGAACATTAAATTCATGTTGTATAATTTGTTTGCCTAGGTAATTATTTGATTCAACAAGATTATAGATGATATAAGAGAGAAGCATAATGATGAGTAAGAGTGATATAATTATGATGATATTAATATCATATTTTGTGTGTTGGTTGGTGGGATTGTTTTGTAATTGTTCATAGTTATGAGCAAATTCAGATAGTTCAGTTGGAGTTGGGAGAGACATTTTAATATTATATTAATATGTAAATATAAAATATATGTAATTTTATATATTTTTGTATATTTTATATTTTGTATTTTGTATATGTAATTTTGTATATTTTAGTTAATATGGTCGATGACTTGTAGTACAACATTGTAGAATGTGCGTGGTATAGATCGTTTTACTAAGTGTTGTTGGTCGGGGGTGGCGGTGTCGGCTAGGGTGTTAACCATGGTGCTAAGTGCGTGGGTGGCGTTGCGTATATCATTGGTGGCGATGTGTAGGGTGTCGGTTTCGTCGCGTAGTTGTGAGGCGGTGGTGCTGAATTTGGATTCAAAGGTGGAGAAGCTGTCGCCAATAATAACGAGGTTTTTGTATAGGTTGGTGGCTTCGATATACATGAGTTTAAGGTCGTTGTTTTGTTCGGTGAGATTAGAGATATTGAGTTGTAGGTCATTGGTAAGGTGTGATAGTTGTTGGTTGTTGTGAGCAAATTCAATATTTTGTGTGGTTAGTTTGTCGTTTTCAAGTTGTAGGGAGGTGGTAGTTGATTGTAAAGTTTGAATGTGTTTTTTAAGGTTGTCGTTTTCAAGACGTGAGTCATGATTGAGTTTTTCATATTTGTCGCAGTTGTTTTGTAATTGGGAGTTGATTTGTTCGAGAGATAATACGCGGGAATGTAGGGTCATGTTAGAGTTATTAAGATCTTGGATAGATAATTCAAGGTCATTGTGGATGCCGCGAAATAAATTGACAATGCGGGTATCATTGTATAGGGTTTTGCATGTGAATAAAATAACAATGCTGGAGTAAATGATGAGGAAGGTGATATTTTCGATAATGGTATAGATGAGAATACCAATGGTGGATAGGAATATAATGGAGGTGCAGCTAATGTTAATACATTGATAGCCTTTGCTAAGAAAGTTACAATCCATGATAATATGTATTATAAACTAATATAAATATTATAAACTAATATAAATATTATAAACTAATATAAATATTATAAACTAATATATAATATAATAAAAATTTTAAAGTGAATGAAAAATATAATTAGTTATATAAATATAATTAGTTATATAAATTTAAAAGTTGTATAAAAATAAAAATAAAATATATTTGTAATTATATATAATAAGTATAGAAACAATATATAAATGTCAACACAAATATATGCTAATGATGGTAATATAGAGTTAAAGGGGGATGTGAATTTGGTGAGAAAGAATGATAATACTGATTCAGAGCTGGTATTTCAAGGGTCGTCGTATAATACATCATTAAGGGTAGGTGATCCGGGAGTAAATTATACATTATTATTACCAGATGCTGTGGGTGGAGCAGGTCAAGTACTTATAACCGATGGCAATAATCCTGGTAAATTATCATTCAACAACTTTAATTTATATAATTTGTCTGATGTTTGTTCCGGTGTTGCTACACCAGAATTGTTTGATTATTTAGTATTTGATGGAACCGATTGGTGTAAACGACCTGTTGGTAGGGTGAATGGTACGCGAAACACATCTGGGGGTGCCGAAGCATACAAAGGTAGCGCAGGCATTGATAATACTGCATGGGGATATCGAGCTATGTATAGTATAACAACAGGTAGTAGAAATGTTGGTATTGGTAATTATGCTTTATATTCTACGTCTACATCTGATCAAAATACAGCAATTGGTAATAATGCATTAAAAAATAATAATGCGTCATTCAATACTGCTATTGGTACTAGTTCTTTGTCAACAAATATTGGTGGTAGTCGTTGTACGGCTATTGGCCATTTTTCATCGTCAGGAAATACCACAGGTAATGATAATATTTCTGTAGGTGATACCGCACTTAGATTTAATACAACGGGCAGTCGTAATATTGGAATTGGAACTAGTTCATTATATTATAATATATCTGGTGACCAAAATACTGCTGTTGGTCATAATACATTAAAAAATAATACAGCTTCCGATAATACAGCCGTAGGTTATATTGCTTTATACTCAAATACAATTGGTACTAGGAATACGGCAGTTGGACTCCGTTCATTACAATCAAATACAACAGGAAATGATAATACTTCTTCAGGCTTCTTTTCCCTCAGATATAATACAATTGGTAATCGAAATACTGCTTTTGGTTCTTTTGCATTATCCGCAAATACAATAGGAAATGATAATACTTCTTCAGGATATGACTCACTTAGATTTAATACAACTGGTATTAGAAATACTGCTTTTGGTGCTTACGCACTAAGATTAAATACAACATCTGATCAAAATACAGCTGTAGGATATATGGCATTGTTAAATAATAATAATGCAACTAATAATACAGCATTAGGATGTTTGGCATTGTTAAATAATAATGCAAATAATAATACTGCATTAGGTTCTTTTGCGTTGAGGAATAATGTAAGTGGTATTGCTAATACTGCGATAGGTTATGAGTCTCTTTTGGATAATGTATCTGGTACTAGAAGTGTAGCAATTGGTTTTCGTGCATTAAGGGCGAATATAACATCTAATAATAATACTGCTATTGGTAGTAATGCATTGTTGGTATTTAATGGTACGGATACTAATAATACAGCAGTAGGCTTTAATGCGTTGAGTTTAAATCCTGCGTATGGTGGTGTAACAGCAATAGGAGCAAATGCGCAGGCGACGGCAAGTAGTCAGTTTATTGTAGCGACGAATAATGCAAATAAGTTGCTTACTAATTTTGGTGAAGCAACTGGTATATTTGGAGGTCAGAGATTAATGGATATTACGATTAATGGGACGAGTGCAAAGTTGCCGTTGTATGATGTGTCAAATACCGATATACCATTGATAGAGTTGAAGCAGGTGGAGGCGGTGAATCAGGTGATAGGGTATGATGGTACGACGTGGACGAATCTGGTAAGTGGGTCGGGGGGATCATCGGTGGAAAGGATTACGGTGCCAAGTGGTGCAAATGTGAATCCAGATGTCACGAAAACAACAACATTTATAACAACAACGTATGATGGGACAAATTTTGCTGATGATGCAACGGGATTTTTAGCAAATGGTGTGACAGATGGTGGTATACATAATTTTATAGCTGTGAATTTGTTAATTGATGGGACAACGGTAACAAAGTATGTATTGGATGCGCAATCTACGATTTTATTAGATGCTAATGGTTTGACCGTGGGTTTAGTGGAATTTGGATCAACGGGAAATTCAATATCATTAGTGTGGGATGCGACATTAGAAACATGGTTTATAATATCGGCAGGAACAACATTGTTGCATGAACCTAGATAAACAATTATAATTTAAAGAGTGGGCATATATATTATGAATCTGTAGCTCAGTTGGTAGAGCGTGAAACTTATAGTAATTGATGCGTCATTATTATATTGAGTAATTTCAAGGTCAGGAGTTCGATCCTCCTCAGATTCATTTTAGTTTTTATTTTTTTCATTTTATTTTTTAGTTTTTATTTTTTTAATTTTATTTTTTTAGTTTTTATTTCTTATATTTTATATATTATAGTTATATAAATTATAGTTATTTTATTTTATAAAT
>Ga0075163_10008489_pt1 | contig 13523 bp, 11 predicted proteins | sample JI1023141ADNA_FD_71478 | JGI IMG/M metagenome (GOLD analysis project Ga0075163, IMG submission 71478) | Wastewater effluent complex algal communities from Wisconsin, to seasonally profile nutrient transformation and Carbon sequestration -... | ecosystem: Engineered > WWTP > Effluent > Algae...
CCACCGAGAAGGGCTTTCATTGATCCGTCTCCGTCTGCTTTGCCTGCGCCGAAGCTATAAACGTACTTGCTGCTCTTGTTGCCTTTGTTTGCCATAGATTTTTTCGATCCGTTGTTCGGACCAGATGTGTGAGAGATGAGAATTATTTTGCGAGTTGGTCCGCGATTAATATTCGGTGTTTGATATGAAGCAAGCGCAAGTTGTCAGGCCAAACTTGCCGAATGTGAAGTGGAAGTTCATGCATTGCACGGCTGTCCGCATTTCATGAGTGCATATGTGGCGACTCAGTGTGGAGAGAGTGATCGGCAAGTTCGAGCGCGAAGAAAACTCGAAACGAAAGATTGCAAACAAGGACTCGTTTTCGATAAGCTTCACGTCTTGCCGGGCAATCTTCCGGCGGTCGTCATTCAATCGAAAACCAATCCATCACCATGCAATTCATCATTCCAAACTCCAGCCGACGCCAGTTCATTCGCGGCACTCTCGCCAGCGCCACAGGCCTGGCCGCAATGCCCACTTGGGCCGCACCTTCTGGGGCTAACGGCACCATCCGTGTCGCGGTCATCGGCTTCAATGGTCGCGGCGGAGGCCACATCAAGAGCCTGGAGGAAATCCCCGGCGTGCGCATCGTCGCTTTGTGTGACGTGGACAACAATGTGTTGCAAAAGGGGCTCGCGAGCCAGGCGAAGAAAGGCAACACCGTCACTGCCTACACCGACTACCGCAAACTCATGCTCGACCCCGAGGTGGATGCCGTCACCATCGCAACGCCGAACCACACGCACACGCTCATCGCCATGACGGCGATGAAGCACGGCAAACATGTCTATGTAGAGAAGCCCGTTTGCCACAATATCTGGGAAGGACGCCAGCTCGTGAATGCCGCCGAGAAGGTTGCGAAGAGGGGCATCGTTGTTCAGCACGGCATGCAGCGCCGGTCCAGCCCCGGCTGGCAGCAGGCTATGGACTGGGTGAAGGAAGGTCACATTGGAAAGGTCACGCTTTCTCGCGGCATCAACTTCAAGGCCCGCAAATCCATCGGCAAGGTTGCCGCCCCGGTTGAGGCGAAGGACGGCCACATCGCCGGCATGTTCCGTGACACGGGCGGCAAGCCACAGGACGTCGATGTCGATTTCAAACTCTGGAGCGGTCCGCGCGGAGTGCAGCCGATGCAGCGCGAGCAATTCCATTATGACTGGCATTGGCAGTGGGCTTTTGGCAATGGCGACATCGGTAACCAAGGACCACACCAGACTGACGTGGGCCGCTGGGCGCTCGGCAACCCGGAACTGCTGCCCAAGCGTGTGATGAGCCTCGGCGGTCGCTGGGGCTATGATGACGACGGCGAAACGGCGAACAACCAACTCGCCTTCTACGACTACCAGCCCGCGCCGCTGATCTTCGACAACCGCGGTCTCCCCTTGCGTGACATGGACTGGAAGCAGGAGCCTGTTTACCGCGTGAACGGCAAGACCGCCGCCGCGCGCGTCGGCAACGTCATCCATTGCGAGGGCGGCTACATCATCGAGTCCAAGGCCTACGACAACGAAGGCAAGACCATCATCAAGTTCGACAACTTCAATGACGGCTCGGACCACATGTTGAACTTCATCAACTCCGTGCGCGCCGGGAAGCTCATCAATCCGAACCTGCACGTTGCACACGGCTTCCACGCCGCTTCACTCGCCCACTTGGCCAACATCGCCTATCGCCTTGGCAAGGCCACGAGTGTCGAGGAGGTCAAAGAGCGTCTCAAGAACGACAAGGCCGGCCTGGAAACCTTCGAGCACTTCGCGCAGAACCTCGTGGACAACAAGATCGACCTCAACGTGGACAAAATCCATGCCGGCCCTTGGCTCGAGTTTGATCCTGTGGCCGAGAAGTTCGTGGGTGAGTTCGCCGACGAGGCAAACAAGCTCGCCACTGACAACTATGTGGAAGAGTTCCGGCTCCCGGAAGTCAGTTGATCACGCGGCGCAGTTGAAGCAACCAGCACCAACCTGTTCATAGAATGATGCGGGCATCGTTGAAGCGATGCCCGCATTTTTTTTGCTCAGCCTCCAAGCGAGGCGGGTCCCGATCTAAAGGGGGAGATGCTCAAGGACTCTCGGCGAGTGCTCGGGAGAAAATGGCTGCGCCTTCGGCGTCAAGGTGGTAGCCGTCTTTGAAATGCGCCTTGGAGATTCCGGGGATGTTGGCTAGGTGGTGCAGATGCGCGCCGTTTTTCTCGATGGTGCGCTTCGCCTCGGGTGCCAGATCGTATGGCTTGGGTTGAGGAATCGTAAAGACATGGGCTGAGATGTTCGACTGACGCAGCCGTTGGAGGAGCGCGTCGAGGTGGCGAAACGTGTCAGTGGCGGGTGCCGCATCGCGGGCGTTTGGATTGCGCTGGAGGTTCGCCCATTGCTCCATGTCGAAGTAGGCCGGTATGAGTGGGCCGAAGACGCGCGGTTTTACCTTTTGCCGACTGGCGAAGAGAATCGACAGGCGCGCGAGCACAAACTCACACCGCTGCTCCCAGTCGTGCAAGTCCTCGCGCATGATGCGTTGGATCTGATCGCTCGACACATAGAATGCGCCCAACCGCGTCGCGTCGCCAGGGGCCCTATCGGCGAGGTGCAGCGGGCCGGTGCCGATGAACACTTGGTCGGGAACGGCACCCGCATTCAGGAACCAGCGCCGGATGCCGTAGTCCCAATTAACGGCATTGGTGGCGTCGGGATAGAACAAGAAGACGGCGGGATCTGTCACTCCACTCTTCCTTCTATGCTCGCAGATGATTTCGGGCACGATGGAGCAACGAGTGAGCGAGTTTCCGATGAAGAGAATCTTCTCGCCAGTGTGCTCGCGCATCTGTCGAGCGACGTCAGGCAGCGAGCGGATATGATCGACATCCTTGGACAACCGCCTCTCGATGATCCTCATCCCCCCCTCGGCCAGCAGCACGCAGAGCAGGAGGAAGAGGACCACGCGACCTTCGCCGTGGAGGACTGACCGGATGACTCCGGACTTCCGTCCCACTTCAGAACTGGAAATAGATGAATTCACTGGGCAGATCGGGAGAGAAATAGATGAGCGCGAGGATCATCGCCAGATACACGAGGCCGCGCGCAAGCCAGGGTGCGTCTGTCAGCGCGAGGAGTTTTCCTTTTCGCTCGACCCAGGCTTCGTAGAGCAGCAGCGGCAACGTGAAGACAGCAATCATCGATAGCGCGTAAGCGGCCAGCGGCGACCAGTGCCAGTCAGCAGTGAGGCGGGTGAGCATCGTCCACGCCTGACTCATGGATTGCGCGCGGAAGAACAGCCAGCCAATGCAAACAAGGTGGAAGGTGGCGAGCATCTTGAGAGCGGTCAGCCAGATAGAAGGCTGCGGAGCCTTCCGCGCTTGATCACCACACCACAACCGATGCAGCACGAGCCACGCCCCGTGAAATGCGCCCCACGCGATAAACGTCCAGCTAGCCCCGTGCCACAGTCCGCCGAGCAGCATGGTGATCATCAGATTCCGGCATGTGCGTGCCGTGCCGTCGCGATTGCCACCGAGCGGGATGAAGAGGTAATCACGCAGCCAACTCGAGAGGCTGATGTGCCAGCGCCGCCAGAAGTCACGCGGTGAGGTGGCGAAATAGGGCTGATTGAAATTATCCATCAGCTCAAAACCCAGCCACCGCGCGATGCCCTGCGCCATCGTGCTGTAGCCGCAAAAGTCGCCGTAGATTTGGAAGGCAAACGCATAGATCCCCGCGAGCACCTCCCATGCCGTGAGATCTGAAGCAGGCTGCGCGAAGATGGAATTGGCAATGAGGCTCAGATTGTCCGCGACGACGATCTTGAGGAAGAGGCCGCGAATGATGAAGTAAAGACCTTCGCTGAAGCGCTGGTCGTTCAGTCGTGGGCGGGGCGTGATCACCTGGCCGAGCAGATGACCTGGGCGCTCGATGGGACCGGCCAGCAACTGCGGAAAGAAGGAGACATACACCGCATAGTCGAAGAGCGTGGGCGCGGGCTTGGTCGTGCGCTTGTAAACCTCGATGGTGTAGGCCAGCGACTGGAAGGTGTAGAACGAGATGCCTGCCGGAAGAATGATGTGGGGCACCCACCACGGCCCGCTGTATCCGAAAAAGTGCGCCAATGACCCGACCTGGGCGACGGCAAAGCCAAGGTACTTGAAGACGCCAAGCAGTGAGAGATTGAAGACTAGCGACACGATCAGCCAGCGCTTCCGTCCGATGGGATCGTCCGTGAGGCTGATGCGGCGGCCCACTGCGTAATCCACCACGGTGGAGAGAGCGATGAGGATGAGGAACCGCCAGTCCCACCAGCCGTAGAAGATGTAGCCAGCCACCAGCAGCAGTGCGTTCTGCGCTCGGAATCGAAGGACGGAGTACAACGCCGCCACGATGGCGAAGAAGGTCCAGAACGTGAACGTGTGAAAAAGCATCGGTGGCGCGTGGGCGCGAACATGCCAGTAAAGTGATTCGCGCCAAGAGAGAAATCCCTTTGCGAAAGCCCACGTCGGGTGCTCCACCTTCACAGCCGGATGATTCCCCGCAAAGCCATCACGTTCTCGACGCCTTCAGAGTGGATCCGCGCGCACTTGCGGGAGGACTTTGATGTGTGCGACTGCGCCCCAGGCTCCCGCGTGCTGGATGTGGGCTGCGGCTTTGGAAAGAATCTCGAAAAGCTAAAGGCTCGTGGGATCGAGGCGCGCGGCGTCGATCCTGATACCGAAGGCGTGGAGTACTGTCGCGGGCTGGGCTTGAGCGCCGAACTTGCCGCCGCTGAGCGCCTGCCGCTTCCTGATTCATCGGTCGATGTGGTGATCCTAGACGGCGTGATTCAGTTCACCGATCCCCAACGCGCGCTTGCGGAGGCGCATCGAGTCCTGCGATCCGGCGGGCAACTCGTGCTCGTGACGCAGGGCCCTGGCTACGCTTTGAACACGACACTGGCCCGACGTGGCAGAGTCAGACTGTTTGGCGTGCGGATGCTGCTGAGCACGCCGTGGTTTGCCATGACCGGCACTCGCTTGGGCGACACGCTTTGCTTTTCCAGCCGACGGATGCGTGCGTTGTGTGAGGAGGCGGGATTTCGCGTCGATCTTTGTGTCGAGGGTCGTCGCTATTTCGGGCTGCCCGTGTTCATCTACCTGCGAGCGCAGAAGCCGTGAACCGCGCGGGATCCAACATCCGGGTTGCAGAGTGAGGGGCCACGATCTAAGACGGCCCTTTCTCGAATTACCTAGATGTGTGGGATTGCCGGAGCTGCCGCTATTGAAGAACCAAGCCATGGTCTGGCGGAAGCCGTACGCGAGGCCACGGCGGCCATGGCGCATCGCGGGCCGGGTGGCGAGGGCTTTTACGAGCGTGACCGCGTCTGGCTGGGCCACCGCTACTTACCGATCATCGATCCGCCGCATGGCTTGCAGCCCATGCACCGGGCAGATCGCTTCACGCTCGTGTTCAACGGAGAAATTTACAACGCGGCCGAGCTTCGAGGGCAATTGCAGTCGCGTGGATTTTCCTTCGAGGCGCGCACCGACACCGAGGTGCTCCTCGCGGCGTTCGAGGCATGGGGGCTCGCTTGTCTGGCAAAGCTGCGCGGCATGTTTGCCTTTGCCCTCGCGGACTGGCAAGCGGGCAAGCTGCACCTGATCCGTGATCCGCTCGGCATCAAGCCGCTGGTCTATTTTGCGGGGCGGAGCGTCTTTGCGTTCGCTTCAGAGATCAGTGCCCTGCGCAAGATCCCGCAAGTCCGCCAAGCGGATGAAATAGACATGGAAGCGCTCGATGACTATCTCCGGCTGCTCTACATCCCATGCCCGCGGACGATCTTCAAAGGCATCCGCAAGCTGCCGCCGGCGCACATCCTGACCCTCGATATTCGATCCGGCGCGACGCAGCTCCAGCGATACTGGCAGCTCGACTACCGGCCCGATGAAGCAAGGAGCGCGGCCGACTGGCAGGCCGCCACGGAGGAAGTGCTACACGACAGCATCCGCGCGCACCTCGTCGCGGATGTGAAGGTGGGCGCGCTGTTGTCCGGCGGCGTGGACTCAACGCTGGTGGCGCGTGAGATGAGCCAGCTCGCAGGCGGACGACTGATGACCTTCACGACCGGCTTCTCCGATCAGTCCGGACGTGACGAGCGCGAGCACGCGCGCCGCGTGGCTGAGATTCTCGGCACTGAGCACAGCGAGACAATGATGGAGCCGGGCATCGCCAATGTTCTCCCCGCCGCCGTGCGCGCCTGTGGTGAGCCGTTCGGTGATAGCTCGCTTCTTTGTGCGTGGGAGTTGTGCCGTTTTGCAAAGACTCAGGTGGACGTGGTGCTCACGGGCGATGGCGGTGATGAGTTCTTCGGCGGCTACCCGCTTTACCGCGAGTGGCTCCGGCGCAGCCACTGGAGCGCTGGACCGCATCCGGCGTGGAAGCGTCTGCTCCAGCCTTTGTTGCATCAGTTGCGTCCACAGAGATTTCCAAATCTGGCTCGCGGTCCCATGCCGGGGCCTGAGTCGTGGGCCGAGTGCGTTGAGTATTTTACCCCGACCCTGCGGCGACGCCTCTGGCGTCGTGATCTCTGGCGCGATGCGTTTGCGGAAGGCGCACCAGCCGCGATCCGCGATAGTTTTGCCGCCCGACAGGACGTGCGTGGCATCGCCAAGGCACAGGCGTGTGACATCGACGTCTATCTGCCCGGTGACATTCTGCCAAAGATGGACGCGGCCAGCATGGCACACGGCCTCGAAGCGCGGACTCCCTTTGTCGATGTGCGTGTCGCTGAGTTCGCCGCGACCATTCCCGAGCACATCCTCACGAGCGGAGATCCGACCGACGCCCGCCAATGGAGTGGCAAGGAACCACTGAAGAAATGGATGTCGCGCCATCTGCCCGCCGATCTGGCGCAGCGGCCGAAGCAAGGGTTCACCGCTCCGCTCCGTCAGTGGCTCATGGAGGATGCTCCCATGCGAGATCGTCTGCGCGGCGCGCTCGAAGGTGGTGACAGCCCCTTGCGTCGTTGGTTTGATCCGGCGGAACTCAAGACGATCAGCAACTCACGGCAGCTTCACCTTCAGTGGCAGATGCTTTTCCTCGCCGCGTGGGCGGAGGAGCAGCGCAGTGACTGAATGCGCCAGTTGCTAGCCTGTTACCTCGCCGACACGGCAGCCGCGCCGTTGAGAATCTTTTCGAGATTTGGGTCCGGCTTGACGCCCTTCTTTAAAGCATCCGCATAGTTCGAGCGGGCCAAGTCCCATTTTGGCGGATCCCAGCTCACATAGAGGACCGCGAGGTTGAAGTGCGCGTCTCCGTAGGCCGGGTCGATCGCGAGTGCGGTCTTGAACTCCCGCTCAGCGCGATCCATCAGGCCCATCTTTGTGGCGATGATGCCGAGATAGTGGTGCGCGCGGGCGTTCTGTGGCCGCTTGACGATGCTTTTCTCGAAGCTGGTCATCGCATCCTTGTGACGGTCTTGTTTGAAATAGGTGATGCCCAACGTGAAGTGCGCCGTCTCGTTCTCCGGCTCGAAAGTGAGACACTTTTTCAGGGCCACCTCGGCGTCCGCATACTTGCCCGCACGCATCTTGGCCGCACCGAGACCGATCAGCGCGGAAGCGTTCTTGGGCTCGGCTCGGAGCACTTCTTCATAAGCGGTGGCGGCCTCGGCTAGTTTTTCGTCCTGGAGCAGTTGATTCGCTTTGTCCATCAACGACGTCGGCGATGAGGCCTCCGCAGCTTTGGCCGGAGTCGAAGCGGCGCTTGGCGTTGTCTTTGGAGCATCGGTCTTCGCAGTGCTGCTGGCCATGAGCGTTGCTTGGAAACCGCCGCCGCTGAGTGCCTCCTTGAGCTGTGGCTCGGTGAATAGCTTTTCCTCATCCGGCGAGAGCGAGACGCGCGCGGAGCTGAGTTCCTCGACTTGTTGGATGAGTTCCTTTGATGCGTTCTCCGTCTTTTGCAGCTCGGCGATGATGTTCGTCTTCGCCTCCTGCTGGCGGGCCTGAGCACGGAGCTGGCGGAGGATAATGCTGCGGAGCAGTTGGTTTTCCGCCAGCATCTCGGGAGACTCCGGCGTCTTGGCTTCCATCTTTGACTGCACATCCTTGAGTTGGATCGTCAGCTCCGAGACCTGAGTCTGGTAGGCGGCGTTCTGCTGGCGCAGTGTGGTCAGCTCGGTCTGGACCGTTGTGAGCTGCCCCTTGAGCTGGGTGATCTCGGCATCCTTCTTGGTGATGTCACTCTTCAGCGTGGCGATCTGCGCGCGCGCGGTGTCGAGTTCACTGCGCAATTGCTCATTCTTGGCCAGCATGTCCTTGTTTGATCCGTTGCCCATAGAGCGCTTCAGATTATCCAGCTCAGACTTCATGCCGAGGCTCTCGGCCGCCAGCTTGTCACGCTCGGTATTGGCGGAGTCCGCTTTCTTAACGGCCTCGTCTCGTTGTTTCACCGCCGCGTCTCGCTCTGTCTGTAGCTTGGCGAGTGACGTGGTCGTCTCGGCGAGTTTTTGAGCGGCGTCTTTCGCCGTGCTCTCGGCTTTGGCCAGCTTTTGCTGTGCCTGAAGAAGTTGCGCGGCGGTCTCCGCTTGATGCTGCTTCAGTGCCTTGAGTTCGCCTGCATTGGCACGACCGGCAGCGGCATCTTTTTCCATCTGTGCCACGGCCTGCTCGAGTTGCGCTCCACGCTGGGCCAGGGCGTTGGTCGTTTCCTTGGACGCCTTCAATTCCCCCGACGCCCAGTCGTACCACTTCTGCCATTTGCCCAGATCGGCCTCGTATTGCTTGTTCTGCTGATCGAGTTGTTCAAAGCGGCCCTTGTAGGCTTTCTCGTAGTTGTTCAAAAAGTCGCTGAGACTCGGCAAGCCACCGGTCGGTGACTGCGGTGCCGCGCCAGCCTGCGGGGTCGGAGTGGTGCCCACCGGTCCAGGTATCGGTGATGGTGCCGGAGTCACGCTGGGAGCGGGTGCAGCCTGGGGTGCACCGGGAGATGCGAGCTTGTTTTCCACCCGCGTGATCGACTCCTGCACTTTCTGCCGACGGTACGTCAACATCTGCGACTCCCATACGGGATAGTTCTTCGCGATGCTCTCGAATATCTCCTGCGCCTGGCGGAACTTGCCCAACGCGGTCGGAAGATCCCCCGCCTGCTCCACACGCTCCGCCTCGCCCTTGAGGATGTAGCCGCGGAAGTACTCGTCGGCAGCGCCGCCAGCGGCGGCGGGAGTTTGCGCGGCGACGGAGCCGACCTGGAGCAAGGCCCCGGCAATAATCAGGAGCACGGAACGGAGGTGGTTCATAAGGAAAGACGTTAGGGGTCGGAATTCTAAGGCCTCGGCCCTGCTTTGTAAATGGCGGCACCAGTCTTGCCGCAAGCCGGGTTCACTCCAACGAGGCATCCTTTTCGCCATCGGCTCGTCGGTAGAGCTGCGTCGGGATCAATGTCTGGGTTCCAGCGGCTCACCCTTCGAGTGTTTTACAATCGCGCGCGCGATCTCCACACCCATGCGATCTGGGAACTGGATGGGGTCGGCGTAGATCTTCCCTTCTTTGATTGCCTGTTTGCCCTCCGGCTGGCCGTCGAATCCGACGATTTTCACTGCGTCGGCTCGGTCGGCCTTCTCCAACGCCGCGCGCGCGCCGAGAGCGGACGGATCGTTGATCGCAAAAATCCCGCGCATGTCGGGATGCGCCTGGAGCATGTCCTCGGCGGCCTTGAATCCCTTGTCCTTCGCACCGCCACCGTCGAGTTCGCTCACGATCTCGATCTTTCCCGGTGCCGTCTGATTGTGCGCGGCGATCACCTCCTTGAATCCCTTCACCCGGAGGATGCAGGATTCGACCTGCTTCAAATCAAGCACCCCCACCTTCCCACCCTGCGGTCCGAGCGCCTCGATCATGGCCGTGCCGGCTTCCTTGCCCCCGCCAAAGTTGTCGGTGGCGATCTGCGTGGCGATCTTCACACCCGGCTCATTGCACGGGATATCCACGGTGAAGACCGGGATGCCCGCCGCATTCGCCTCCTGAATCACCGGAACGATGGACTTTGAGTCTGCCGGACTCAGCACGATGGCCGCGCACCTCTTCACGATGAAGTCCTTCACCTGATTGCTCTGCCGCGCGACGTCGTTGTCGGCGCTCACGACGAGCGTCTCGTAGCCCTGCTTGGCGGCTTCCTCCGTCAGACTGTCGCCGATGACCTTGAAGAAGGGATTCTGCAACGTCAGCAAAGACGCGCCAATCATCTTGCGGTTTCCAGAGCTGGAGTCGCTGCTCTTGCCGCAGCCACTGAGGATCACCGCCGTGCTAGCTGCCAGAATGAGGACGAAACGGTGCATGGTGAAAAGTGACTCCCTGATTGAAATCATGATTGAGGTTTGACCCCGATCACGAACGAGAGGACCACGGAGCCGTCTCCAGACTTCGGTTTCGGTTTTGTTTTCGGCGGGGTCTTCTTTTCCGGTACACCCTCTTCCTGGAGAATTGTATCTCCCGGCAGTGGTGTGGTTCCCTCCTCGGCCTTGGGCACAGCCTCCGTGTAGGGCTCCTGCTTCTGGTAGGATTTCAGGCGCGCGGTGAACTCATCCTTCAGCTTTGCGCGGGCTGCGTCATCGAGCTCCTTGTCCTCGGCCAGGAGTCCGAGGGCCTTCTTCTGCCAGAGCACGGCACCGAGGAAATCGCCCGTGCGCGCCATCGACGCGGCGAGGGTATCGAGCATTTCGTGTCTCTGCTCTCCTGTTTCCTCGGAGACGAGTTTGACCGCCGCCTTTGCCAGTGCCAGCGAGGTCTCGGGATCGTGGTAGGACTCATCGGGGCACGTCGCGAGGAACCACGCCAGATCGTTCGTCGCCCACGGATCACCCGCGCGCGTCGCCCGGCGATACCACGCCGACGTGCGGCGGTAGTCCAATGGCACGCCCGTGCCAGTGTAATACATGTTCGCCAGCTTGGTCATGGCGGGCACATAGTCTTTCTGCGCGGCACGCAGGTACCAAAGAGCCGCCTTGTTCGAGTTTTTTTCCAGACCATCGCCCCGCTCCAGCTTCGATGCGTAGGCTGCCTGCGACGGCGGGAAATCCTGGTTTGCCGCATTGCGAAACCATTGCGCTGCCTCCTTTGGATCCTTGGTCACGCCCTTGCCCGTGTCGTAGAGAATACCCAGGCTGTGCTGCGCCATCGGGAAGCCGTTGTTCGCCGCCTTGCGATACCATTCGAGGGCCTTGGGCAGATCCTTCGCCACGCCGACTCCCTCTTCATGCAGCGAGCCCAGGACATGCTGCGCTCGGAGGTGATTCTGATCGGCGGCCTTGCGGATGAAAGCAGCGCCTTGTTTCTCATCCTTCGCGATGCCCTCGCCCGTCACGAGCCGGATACCAAGTTCAAACTGGGCCTCGGGATCGCCCCGCTCGGCGAACAGGCGAGTTTCCTTTTCATCAAAGCGTTCCACCTGGGCGCTCACGGGAGCGCACGTCCAGAGGACGCTGAAGGCCATCACAATGTAGCAGTGCAGAGTTTGTCGCATGGAAAACTCTAGCCGTGCTGTGAAATGCACACAACTACAACTCCGCCATGATTGCGCGAGGCCTCATGGCAGTGGGAGGGCGACTACGCGCCCGCTGGAGCAGCATCGCCACCCTTTTCACCCGGCTTGTTCATGGTGAAGCGGAAACGAATCTTGCCACGCTTGGCCGTGGCGCGTGCCTTGCGGCGGGTGCGCTGAACCGGCGTCTCATGCGCACGAAGACGACGGACTTCCTCAAGAATGCCTTCCATCTCAAGCTTGGTCTTGAGACGCTTGAGCGCGCGATCTACGGGCTCGCCTTTTTTGACTTGGACTTCGGGCATAGTGGGAATCGAATGGTTTGAAAAACGGGCGGCAATACTAGGGGCGCGACCCGTTTCGTCAAATGGTTTGTCATGCCCACAAAGGCCCGCCACATGGGGCTCGGCGGGCCTACTCCCCATCGAAAATCCGCCCGATGCCACCCAGCAATGACCCCTCTCCGGTGGCCGTGCCCCCAGCGGAGGGTGCGTTTGCCAGGATGCGGTCCGCGAGCCGAGAGAAGGGCAGGCTCTGGAGCCAGACGGTGCCGTGGCCGGTGAGCGTGGTGAGAAAAAGGCCCTCACCGCCAAAAAACATGCTCTTCAGGCCGCCCGCACGCTCGATGTCGTAGCTGACGCCTTTGGTGAATGCGACGAGGCAGCCGGTGTCCACCCGCAGCGTCTCGCCACGCATCTCGCGTTTCACAATCGTGCCGCCGGCGTGGATGAAAGCCATCCCGTCGCCCTGCAAACGCTGAAGGATGAACCCCTCGCCACCGAAGAGACCCGCGCCGAACTTTTTCTGAAACGCGATGCCGACGGATGTGCCGAAGGCTGCGCAGAGAAACGCATCCTTCTCACAGAGGATCTCACCGCCGAAGTCGCTGAGCTTCATCGGGATGATCTTCCCCGGATACGGCGCGGCAAAGGCGACGCGCCTCTTGCCCGATGGCGCGCGGTTGGTGAAGTGGGTCATGAAGATCGACTCGCCAGTCAGAACCCGCTTGCCCACATTTTTCAGCAGGCTCATGAAGCCGCCGCCTGATGGAGCCGAGCCGTCGCCCATCTTCGTTTCGAAGACGATGCCGTCTTCCATGTAGTTCATCCCACCCGCCTCGGCGATGACCGTCTCGCCAGGATCGAGTTCCACCTCGACGATCTGCATTTCGTTGCCGTGGATCTCATAGTCCACATCATGCGCGCGCATTGCTCCTGCGGGCGGGCCACCACCTCCAGGCACGGGCGGAGGTCCGCCGCTTGCGCGTTGGAAAAGTGACGGCAAGACCTGTGAGGCTGGCGACCATTGCGGCTGGCCTTCCGTCCACACCAAGGTGTCGGGGCGCACCGCGCCAGATGCGGCCAGTAATTGGAGTTGCTCCTCAGTGACTTGATGGCGCTGGCGCTCTGAATCGACGTAAAACCAGGGGTTCATGTGGGATGGGTGTTTGCTTTGAAATACGAGTGATCAATGAGTCGGACCGCTTGTTCGCCACCGCGCTTATCTCACGCCGCCGCGCTGGTTGATCTCGCTGATCTGCGTGTTAAGCGTGCAGAAATCGTAGAGCCAACCGATGAGAAACAGACCACCCGTCACGAGATACAGCAGGCCGGTGAGCCACTTCCCCATGTAAAAGCGATGAACGCCAAACACGCCGAGAAACGTGTGCAGAATCCACGCGACTGAGTAGTCGATCTCGCCTGCGACAAAGCGCCTGTCCGCATCGCGATCCATGCCGGGGATCAGGAAGAGGTCGATCAGCCAGCCAATGCCGAACAAGCCGAGGGTAAAGAACCAGATGGTTCCCGTGATCGGCCTTCCGTAATAGAACCGGTGTGATCCGGTGAAACCGAAGAGCCAGAGGATGTAACCAATGGTCTTGCTATGGGTCGAGATTGGGGATGGGTTATTCATAACAGCTGTTTTCTATCATCTCCGCACCGGTGGGCCATTACAATTTTTGACCTTGTTTATACCCGCTCACTTCGTTGCGGG
>Ga0075163_10008491_pt1 | contig 13522 bp, 12 predicted proteins | sample JI1023141ADNA_FD_71478 | JGI IMG/M metagenome (GOLD analysis project Ga0075163, IMG submission 71478) | Wastewater effluent complex algal communities from Wisconsin, to seasonally profile nutrient transformation and Carbon sequestration -... | ecosystem: Engineered > WWTP > Effluent > Algae...
CGCCACGGCGCCAGGCCGGAGCGCAGGGTGGGCGTGACGATGTCGGGCGAGGTCGAAAAGGTGGTGTCCTTGGCGGTCTTGAAAGCTTCCAGCAAGTCGGCGGCGAAGAGCAGGTTCATGGCGTTCGGATGCGAGATCAGGGCGTACTGTTGCACAAACGCGCCGGCGCGACCGCCGGCACCAGCACTGGTACTCGCTGCTGTTTCAATAGCGTCTAGCGCTTATTCCATATGGGCCGAAGCCACTTTTCTTATGAATCGGCGGTGCTGGCCTGCAGATGCTGCACCAGTTGCCGCGCGACGGCAGGCAGCGCCTCCATGGAGCGCACGCACAGCGCGAGCCTGCGCGCGGCCCAGGGCTCGTCGAGCGTCGCGACGCGAACGTCCAGCTCGCGCACGTACAGCCGCGCGCTGACGCGAGGCATCACGCCCACGCCCAGGCCAGCCGACACCATCAGGCACAGCGCGTCGTAGCCGGTCACCTGCATGCGCAGGCGCAGCGGCCGGCCGGCTTCGGCGGCGCCGCGCTGCAGCAGCTGGTGGATCGCACTGCCGGGATGCATGCCGATCAGGTCGTGGTCCAGCGCCTCGGCCAGGCGCACGCTGCGGCGGCGCGCCAGCGCGTGGCCCCCGGGCACCACCAACACCAGCTCGTCCTGGCGGTAGGGCAGCAGCGTCAAGCGCATACCGTGCTCGCCGAAGTGGCTCTCGCTCAGAACGCCGACGTCGGCCGCGTTCTCGGCGACCGAGCGCGCCACGGCGCTGCTGATCTGCTCCTGCAAGCGCACGTCGATCAGCGGGTGGCGGGTCATGAAGCCATGCAACTCGGCCGGCAGGAACTGAGTGATGGCCGAGATGTTGGCCGCCACGCGCACCAGCCCGCGCAGGCCGGCGCCGTAGTCGTGCATCTGAGTTGCGATGCCGTCCAGGTCGTTCAGCACGCCGCGCGCCAGGTGCAGCAGGGCGAACGCGGCCTGCGTGGGCTCGATGCCGCGGTTGCTGCGCGCGAACAGGGGTACGCGCAGGCGCGCCTCCAACTCGGCCAGGCGCCGGCTGGCGGCCGAGGGTGCGATGTGCTCGCGCTCGGCCGCGCGGGCGATGGCACCGGTTTCCACCACGGCGACGAACAGGCGCAGCGACACGGGGTCGAGCTTCATGCCGCCGATGGTAGCGCCAGCCATGCCGAAATGCGATGGCAACCTCGCGCATAGGCGTTTTGCGACTTCCTCCCCAGGGTAGAAGATGCGGCCCTGGCTTGGCCATGCCGCCCGACGACGGCCGAACACCACAACGGAGACACAGCAGCCATGAACACCCCAACGACGACCGCTGCCGCGCTGGCCGGCGTGCGCGTGATCGAGATGGGCCAGTTGATCGCTGGCCCGTTCTGCGGGAAGACCCTGGGCGAGTTCGGCGCCGACGTGATCAAGATCGAGCCGCCCGGCGCGGGCGACCCGCTGCGCAACTGGCGCCTGATCCAGGACGGTACCTCGGTCTGGTGGCAGGTGCAGTCGCGCAACAAGCGCTCCATCGCGCTGGATTTGCGCAACCCGCAAGGGCAGGCGATCGCTCGCCGGCTGATCGCCGAGGCCGATGTGCTGGTCGAGAACTTCCGCCCCGGCACGCTGGAAGGCTGGGGCATGGACTACGAGACGCTGTCCAGGGACAACCCGGGCCTGGTGATGCTGCGCATCTCGGGCTATGGCCAGACTGGCCCCTACCGCGACCTGCCGGGCTTCGGCGCCATCGGCGAGGCCATGGGCGGGCTGCGCCACCTGACCGGCGAACCCGGCCGCGTGCCGGTACGCTGCGGCATCTCCATCGGCGACACGCTGGCCGCGCTGCATGGCACCATCGGCATCCTGACGGCGCTGTACCACCGCAAGGTGAACGGTGGCCAGGGGCAGGTGATCGACGTGGCACTGCATGAGGCGGTGTTCAATGTGATGGAAAGCCTGATCCCCGAGTACAGCGCCTTCGGCGCGATCCGCGAGGCCGCCGGCAGCGCGCTGCCGGGCATCGCCCCCTCCAACGCCTACCGCTGCCGCGACGGCTATGTGCTGATCGCGGGCAACGGCGATTCGATTTTCAAGCGGCTGATGCAGTCCATCGGCCGTGACGACCTGGGCCGTGACCCGGATCTGACCAACAATGCCGGCCGCGCCGCGCGCGCGGCCGAGTTGGACGCCGCCATCGAAGCATGGACCGAGGCGCGCACCGTCGACGCGGTGCTGGCCGCGCTGGGCGAGGCGCGGGTGCCGGCTGGCCGGGTCTACACCGCCAAGGACATCGCCGACGATCCACATTACCGCGCGCGCGACATGATCCTGCGCCAGGCCACGCGCGACGGCCATGAGGTCGAGGTGCCCGGCGTGGTGCCCAAGCTGATGGGCACGCCGGGCACGGTGCGCAGTTCGGCGCCCAGGCTGGGCGACGACACCGACGCGGTGCTGGCGGAGATCGGCTTTTCCGCGCGGGACATCGCCGCGCTGCGCGACACGAAGGTGGTGGCATGAACGCGGGCAGCACCACGAACGGCGCTTGGGACGGCGCCGGCCGGCGCATCCACATGCAGGAGGTGGGCACGCGCGACGGCTTGCAGGTGGAGGCGCGGTTCGTGCCGACGCCGCAGAAGATCGCGCTGGTCGATGCCTTGTCGAAGGCCGGCATGGCCAAGATCGAGGTGACCTCCTTCGTCTCGCCCAAGGCGATCCCGCAGCTTGCCGACGGCGAGATCGTGCTGCGCGAGATCGAGCGAGCGCCCGGCGTGATCTACAGCGCGCTGGTGCCCAACGTGCGCGGCGCCGAGCGCGCCATCGACGCCCGCGCGGACGAGATGAATCTGGTGATGTCGGCCTCCGAGTCGCACAACCTGTCCAACCTGCGCATGACGCGCGACCAATCGTTCGCGGCGCTGTCGCAGGTCAACGCCATCGCCCGCCAGGCCGGCGTGGCGGTGAACGTGTCGCTGTCGTGCAGCTTCGGCTGTCCGATGGAAGGCGACGTGCCCTTTCAGACCGTGCTTGACTGGTGCGGGCGCTACGTCGGCGAACTGGGCGCCCACGCCGTGACGCTGTGCGACACCACCGGCATGGCCTACCCTACCCAGGTGGCGAAGCTGACGCGCGCTTTCCGCGAGCGCTGGCCCGACATCGAGCTCACGCTGCACTTCCACAACACCCGCGGCATGGGCTTGGCCAACGTGCTGGCGGCGATCGATGCCGGCGCCGACCGCTTCGATGCCTCGCTCGGTGGCATTGGCGGCTGCCCCTACGCCCCAGGCGCCACCGGCAATGTGTGCAGCGAGGAGATCGCGCACGCGCTGGCTCTTATGGGCTACGACACCGGCGTGGACCTGGCACGCCTGATCGAGGCCTCGAACCGCCTGCCCGCGCTGATCGGCCACGACACGCCCAGCCAAATCGTCAAGGCCGGCCGCCGGCTGGACCTGCACCCGGTGCCGGACGACTTCGACATCATCCGCGAGCGCGCGCTGGCACGGGCGCCTTGACCCTTCTCCATCAAGAATTCCAGACCGAAAGGAGCCCAGAAACATGTTCATCCGTCGCAAGCATTTCATCGCCCTCGCCGCCGGGGCCCTGCTGGCCGGCCACGCCGTGGCGCAGGGCTACCCCAGCAGGCCCATCACCATGGTGGTGCCCGCCGCCGCGGGCGGCACCACCGATCTGGCCGCGCGCATGCTGGCGCAGACGCTGGGCCCGGTGGTCGGGCAGTCGGTGGTGGTGGACAACAAGGCCGGCGGCAACGGCGCCATCGCGGCGTCGATCGTCAAGCGCGCGCCGGCCGACGGCTACACGCTGCTGATGCAGTACTCGGGCTTCCATGTGATCTCGCCGCACCTGACCCGGCAGAAGCAGTGGGAGCTGGCCGACTTCCAGCCCATCGCCAACGTGCTGTCGGCGCCGCAGATCATCGTGGTGCGCCACGATCTACCGGTCAAGACGCTGGCCGATCTGGTCGCCTATGCCAAGGCCAACCCGGGCAAGCTCAACTACGCCTCGTCCGGCAACGGTTCGCTGCAGCATGCCACCGGCGCCATGCTGGAGCAGCAGGCCGGCATCAAGATGGTCCACGTGCCCTACAAGGGCACCGGCCCCGCGCTGCAGGATCTGCTGGCCGGCCAGGTGGACCTGACCTTCGGCACCGCGCCGCCCTTCATGCCGCACATCCAGGGCGGCAAGCTGCGCGTGCTGGCCGTCACCGGCAATGAGCGCCTGCCCAGCCTGCCGGACGTGCCGACCACGGCGCAGGGCGGCTACCCCAAGCTCACGCCGACCTCGTGGTTCGCCGTGTTCGCCCCCGCCGCGTTGCCCAGGGAGATCGCGGCACGCCTGAGTGGCGACATCCAGAAGGTGGTGAACGATCCGGCGTTCAGGCAAAAAGCTCTGGAGCAAGGCGCGACGGCCGACTACCAGTCGCCAGCGCAACTCGGCGCAATGGTCAAGGCCGACTACGCGAACTGGGCCGAGGTGGTGAAGGCTTCCAAGATCGAGGCGGAATGATCGATTGCTATTAAATTTATAGCTGTCTACGCAATATCCACGCCGGCTGGAAGTGATTTTTCTTTGAATTTGGCTCAGATCTCCACCTTCGACCCCAGCTCCACCACGGCGTTGCTGGGCAGGTTGAGGAACTCCGCCGCGGCCGTGGCGCTGTGGTGCATGTGGGCGAACAGCTTCTCACGCCACGGCGCCAGGCCGGAGCGCAGGGTGGGCGTGACGATGTCGCGCGACAGGAAGTAGCTGGTCGTCATCGGGTTGAGGTTGACGCCGCGGCCCGCCAGCAGGGCCAGGGCCTTGGGCAGGTCGGGGTCGTTCTTGAAGCCGTAGTGCACGACGAGCTGCCAGCAGTCGCGGCCCAGCGGCTCGACCTCCAGCCGCCGGGCCAAGCCAATCCAGGGCACCTCGTGATTGCGCACGCTGACGAACAGGTTCTGCTCGTGCAGCACCTTGTTGTGCTTGAGGTTGTGCAGCAGCGCGTTGGGCACCAGCCCCGGTTGCGCCGCCAGGAACACCGCCGTGCCCGGCACGCGCGCGGGCGGCGCGAGGAAGACCGAGGCCAGGAAGTCCTTGAGTTCGATGGAGGTGTCGCGCAGGCTCGCGGACATCAGCGCGCGCCCGTCCTTCCAGGTGACCATCAGCGTGAAGATGGCGCCGCCGATCAGCAGCGGGAACCAGCCGCCCTCGGTCAGCTTGAGCAGGTTGGAGCTGAAGAACGCCAGGTCGATGACGAAGAAGAAGCCGGTGGCCGCGAGGCACAGCGCCAGCGGGTAGCCCCAGCCGTAGCGGATGACGAAGAAGGTCAGCACGGTGGTGATCAGCATGTCCAGCGTGACGGCGATGCCGTAGGCCGCCGCCAGGTTGCTGGAGGAGCGGAACAGCACCACCGCCAGCACGATCAGCACGAACAGCCCCCAGTTGACGAAGGGCATGTAGATCTGCCCCGTGTCGCGCGTGCTGGTGTGGCGCACCTGCAGGCGCGGCAGGTAGCCGAGTTGGATGACCTGCTTGGTGACGCTGAAGGCGCCCGTGATGAGCGCCTGCGAGGCGATCACGGTGGCCATCGTCGCCAAGCCGACCAGGGGCAGCGTCAGCCAGGCCGGCGCCAGGTGGAAGAAGGGGTTGGCGACGGCCTCGGGCTCGGCCAGCAGCAGCGCGCCCTGACCGAAGTAGTTGAGCGTGAGCGCCGGCATGACGATGGAGAACCAGGCCACGCGGATCGGCCTCTTGCCGAAGTGCCCCAGGTCGGCGTAGAGCGCCTCGCCGCCGGTCACGCACAGCACCACCGCGCCCAGGATGATGAAGGTGGTGCCGGGCTGGCGCCAGATGAAGCCCAGCGCGTGGTGCGGGCTCAGGGCGCCGAGGATCTCGGGATGGCCGACGATGTGCGAGACGCCCAGCGCCGCGATGGCGGCGAACCAGACCAGCGTGATCGGCCCGAAGAAGCGGCCGATGCCCGCCGTGCCGCGCTTCTGCACCCAGAACAGCAGGAACAGGATCACCAGCGTGAGCGGGATGACGGCCTTGCGGAAGTGGGGCGACACCACTTCCAGCCCCTCCACCGCCGACAGCACCGAGATGGCGGGGGTGATCACCCCGTCGCCGTAGAACAGGCAGGTGCCGAAGATGCCGATCAGCAGCATCCACTTGCGCAGCGCCGGGGCTTTGTGCTTGACCGACTGCGAGGCCAGCGCCAGCATGGCCACCAGGCCGCCCTCGCCGTGGTTGTCGGCGCGCAGCACCAGGACCACGTACTTCAGCGAGACGATGATGGTGAGTGTCCAGAAGATGATGGACAGCACGCCGTAGACGTTGGCGTGGGTGAACGGCACGTGGCCGGAGCCGAAGATTTCCTTGACGGCGTACAGCACGCTGGTGCCGATGTCGCCGTAGACGACGCCGAGGGCGCCGAGGGTCAGCGTGGCGAGGGAGGATTTGGATGCGGGCAAAGGCAGCGCCGGCAAATGCGAGAGTGGGCCATTGTGCGCCGACGGCGGCCGGCGCGCGGGCGTCAATCCAGCGCCTGCAGCTCCGGATCGGTCGCTTCCAGCTCGTAGCTGGCCGCCACCATGGCCAGCCGGCCGATGACGCCGTACATGTAGAAGCGGTTGGGCGCGCTGGCCTCGCCCCGCGCGCCGGGCCGGGGCAGTTGCGCGCCGCCCGCGAAGGCCAGCGGCACGAAGCGCTCACCGGGCGCGTTCAGGTTCTCGTCCGTGCCGCGCTCGGCGTGCACGCGGTAGAAGCCGCCCACCACGTAGCGGTCGATCATGTAAACCACCGGCTCGGCCACGGCGTCGTGGATGCGCTCATTGGTCAGCACGCCTTCCTGGATGATGACCTCGCCCCGGGGCACCTGGGTCGCGTCCTTGCCGGGCGGCAGCTTGCGGCCGAGCTGGGCCAGGTCCTTCACGTCGCGCACGGTCATGATGCCCATGCCGCGCGTGCCGTGGTCGGCCTTGACGACGACGAAGGGCTTCTCGTTGATGCCGTATTCCTTGTACTTGCGCCTCAGCTTGCCCAGCAGCGCATCGACGTTGGTGCGCAGGCACTCGCCGCCGCTGGGCTCGTGGATGTCGATCTCGCCGCAGGTGGCGTACATCGGGTTGATCAGCCACGGGTCGATGCCCAGCAGCTTGCCGAAGCGCTTGCTCACTTCCTCGTAGCACTGGAAGTGACGGCTCTTGCGGCGCACGCTCCAGCCGGCCTGCAGCGGCGGCAGCAGGTACTGCTCGTGCAGCTCCTCCAGGATGCCGGGCGCGCCGGCGGCCAGGTCGTTGTTGAGCAGGATGGTGCAGGGGTCGAAGTTCTTCAACCCGACCCGGTAGCGCAGGCGCTGCGCCGGCTCCAGGGTCAGCTTGTCGCCGTCGGGCAGGGGCAGGGCGGCGGCGCGCTTGAGCGCCGGATCGATGGAGCCGAAGCGCACGTTCAGCCCGGCCATGCGGAAGATCTCGCGCAGCCGCGCCAGGCTGGCCAGGTAGAAGCTGGAGGGTTTGCCGTTCTCGGGCACGATGAGCAGGTTGCGCGCCTCGGGGCAGATCTTCTCGATCGCCGCCTGCGCCGCCTGCACGGCCAGCGGCAGCATCTCGGGCGAGAGGTTGTGCCAGCCGTCGGGGTACAGGTTGGTGTCCACCGGCGCCAGCTTGAAGCCAGCGTTGCGGATGTCCACCGAGCAGTACAGCGGCGGCGTGTGCTCCATCCACTCCAGGCGGAACCAGCGCTCGATCACCGGCGTGGCGTCGAGGATGCGCTGCTCCAGCTCGTTGATGGGGCCGGTCAGCGCGGTGATGAGGTGGGGAACCATGGAAAAAACGGACCTGCGAGGTACCGGAGCGGCAATCCAGGCATTCTAGAGACCCGGGGGCCAAGAAACCCATGCGCTGGACGCATCGGGACTGACGCCCGGCCGTCAAGGCGCCGCGGAAAACAACAGGGTCGGGCACCGGTCCGCCAGTTCGTGACGCCCCCACGCGCATTCGACTTCCACGAACCAGGGGCTGAACGCCTGCCTCAGTTCATCCAGCGTCGGCAGGAAGTACCGCGCCTCCATGCCGCGATACGACTCGACGCCGACGATCTCCTCCGCCGTCCAGCCGCGAACACCCCGGAGATGCTCGGGCAGCCGTGACGACATGTCGGACCAGGCCCGCCAGACGTCGTCGAGCCGGCTGCCGGGGCCGTTCGCGCCGTGCACCGCAGCCAGAAGCCTCAGCTTGAGCGCGTGCACGCTGCCGATCGCGCAGTCCGCCAGTGCCTGCGCGACGTTCTCGACGGTTTCGGGGTTGTCCGGCCGCAGGAAGACGCGAATGAGGTAGCGGCCGCCCGGTCGAAGCACGCGCCGCACCTCCCGCGTGAGCGCCGCGAAGCCATCCGGAAAATCGAACAGCACATAGCACCCGTCGCCGGTCACCAGATCGATGGTGCCCGATGGGACCGGCATGGAGCACCAGTCGGCGAGTTCCACGCGCGAATTCACGGGGCCTTTCTCGGGTGGCCACAACGCGGAAACCATGGCCGGGCTGTGATCGACCGCCAGCAGAGCGACATCGGGCGGCCAGGCGCATCCAATGATTTCAGGCGTCAATCCCAGCACGACGACGCGGGCGGCTGGGCCCAGCGCGGAAGCGGCGCGCTGCACCACGGCCGTGTCGTCGGGCGAGGGCCGCAGTGGCGGCCCGAAGTGCGACCACTGCGCAACAATGCGCGAGAAGTGATCGCGCGGTACTTCCGGGGCTTCGCTCAACAGGCACTCCTCAGCATGGCATCCAGTCCGCTCGCGAGTTGAGCGTTGGACGCGTTCATCTCCGGGGTCTGCGCGGGTGCGCCGGGGGTTCGATTGGCATCGAGCAGGATGGCTTGGCCATCGACGACGACGAAGTCGAACTTGCCGTAGTCGAACCCGAGGCGCTCGCGCTCGGCGCGCAATTCGTCCGGCACCGGCGCTGGCTCGCGCGCGACGATGTTCGCGCTTTTCACGATCGGGTCGCGGCTGCAGTACCGGGTGCAGCGCTCGCGGTCGCCGAAGAAAGTCCAGATGCGCACCCAGTACCCGCGGGCATCGCGCTCGGGCAGGAAGCGCTCCACCACGAGCCCCGGGTTGTTCCAGGCCGCCTCGGGCACGTCCCGCGCCGAACGGAAGAGGGGATACGGCCCCGGCATGAGCGTGACCGGCCCGGGCGCGAGGTCAGCGGGCCGGCCGTCCTGGCGGAACCTGTTGATCGCGCGCGCTTCCGGGACGCCGCCGCAGTTCAGATCGGTCTTGACGATCACCGGCCCCGTCCAGACGTCGCCCGGCGCCACGAGGTGGCGGCTGACGCGTCGCTTGCGGATGTCGGTCGCGGCGGCGTTCACGACCACCGGATACTGCCGGCTGGCGTCGGCATACGCGGCCGGAATCACGGACAGATCCAGGTGCATCACGGCGACGTCCGCTTGCGGCCCCTTTCCCGGCCCGGCGACGACGGTCACGTCGTGCCCCGCCCCGACCCAGTGGCGAGCCAGCACGTCGAGCAGGTATCCCCCGTGCTGGAAGTTGTCTTGGGTGTGGGTCAGCAGAACGATGCGAGACATGCGATCGCCGGCAGGCTTGCGACGCCAGGGACACTTCATCGCGGCGAATACTAACTCAATACTTTCATTCCCAACGCCTCGAATCCGCCGAACCTCGAAGTCGTTCGGCCGCGCTCAACCAATCAGCTGCTCATAGCGGGCGTAGCCCGGGAACAGCCCGTCCAGCATGAACGAGGGCAGGCGGTACTGAGGAAACACCACCGAGACATTCTTGCCATGCAGCCGATGCAGCACCAGCCCCCGCCGGTCGTTCACCAGCCGGATGGCGCCACCCGCGTTGACGAACGCATCGGCCACCGGAAAATCGCCACCGAAGGAGGTATCTCCGAAAGGGTGCTTCAAGGCCACGGCGCGACGGTGGAAATAGCTGAACCCATAGCCCAGCATCGTCGAGCGCTGGAACTGCTGGCGCTTCAGCGCGCCGATCTGCATCCCCTGCAGCCCTTCGCCGCTTTGACGGAAGAACGCCCCCTCCAGCACGCTGGTGTCCCAATAGGTGAGCGCCCTCGGCTCGACCGAGAGATTGAACCAGCCGCTCAGCTTGACGAAATCGACGTCGGCGGAATGCGCGAGCATTTGCGCGACGTAATCGTCGGCGTAGTAATCATCGTCGTCAAAGTGGCAAATCCATTCGCCCCTCGCCTGCTCGATGAGCCGGTTGCGCTTGGCGCCGATGCTCATGCGCTGCGTCAGGTGCGTATAGCGCACGCGCGGATCGTCGAGGCGCGACAGGAAGGGCGAGGGCTCGTCGCTGTCGTCGAGGATGAGCAGTTCGGTGTCGGGATGGGTCTGGCGCGCGTAGACGTCATGGATGGCGCGCATGAAGCGCTCGCGGTTGTGGGTCACGACCACCACGCTGACCTTCATGCCATCCCCCGCGTGGCCCGTCAGCCGCGCACCTCGCCGTCGCCCAGCACCACCCACTTCAGCGAGGTCAGCCCCTCGATGCCCACCGGGCCGCGGGCGTGGAACTTGTCGGTGCTGATGCCGATCTCGGCGCCCAGCCCGTACTCGAAGCCGTCGGCGAAGCGCGTGCTGGCGTTGACCATGCAGCTCGCCGAATCCACCTCGCGCAAAAAGCGCTGGGCGTGTCCGTGGTCGCGCGTGAGGATGGCGTCGGTGTGGTGGCTGGAATAGTGGTTGATGTGGTCGATGGCCTCGTCCAGGCCGGCCACGACCTTGATGCTGATGACCGGCGCGAGGTACTCCTCGAACCAGTCCGATTCCTGCGCCTCGCGCACCAGATCATCAAAATAGATAGCATCCTGCGTAGTATCCACGCTGGCTTCGGGCCAATTTTGCTTCAAAATGATCATCGCCTCGGCGTCGCAGCGCATCTGCACGCCCTTGGCCGCGAAGACCGCGCCGATGCGCGGCAGGAAGGCCGGCGCCACGCCGCGCGCCACCAGCAGGCTCTCGGTGGCGTTGCAGGGGCTGTACTTCTGCGTCTTGGCGTTGTCGGTCACCTTCACCGCCAGCGCCAGGTCGCACGGGTCGTCCACGTAGGTGTGGCAGTTGCCGTCCAGGTGCTTGATGACGGGCACGCGGGCCTCGGCACTGACGCGTTCGATCAGGCCCTTGCCGCCGCGCGGGATGATCACGTCCACGTACTCCGGCATGGCGATCAGCTGGCCGACGGCGGCGCGGTCGGTGGTGGGCACCAGTTGCACCGCCTCGGGCGGCAGGCCGGCGGCGGCCAGCGCCTGCCGCACCAGCGCCGCCAGCGCCTGGTTGGAGTCGATGGCCTCGCTGCCGCCGCGCAGGATGCAGGCGTTGCCGCTCTTGATCGACAGGCTGGCCGCCTCGATGGTCACGTTGGGCCGGCTCTCGTAGATCATGCCGAACACGCCGATGGGTACGCGCATCTGCCCCACGCGGATGCCGCTGGGCTGCTGGCGCAGGCCGGTGACGTCGCCGATCACGTCGGGCATGGCCGCCAGTTGCTCGCAGCCCTGAGCGCAGGTCTCGATGATGGCGGGCGTGAGCTTGAGGCGATCGACCATCGGCTCGGCCAGCCCGGCGGCGCGGGCCCGCGCCAGGTCGCGCTGGTTGTCGGTCTGCAGCGGCTCGGCGTGGGCGCGCAGCAGGCGCGCCAGCTCGCGCAGCGCCAGGTTGCGCGCGGCCGTGCCCGAGCGCGCCATGGCGCGCGAGGCCTGGCGGGCCTGCAAGCCCAGCAGGCGCATGGTTTCGGCGACGTTGGAGGCGTTCATGCCGCCGATTTTCGCAGATGCCTCAGCGGCAGGGCACCGTCTCCGCGCCGCCGCCCAGCTCGGTCAGCGGCGCGAAGCCCAGCGCCCGGGCGGCCGTCAGGTCGGCGGCGGCAATGTCGAACAGGTTGATCTCGCCGGTGGTGGCGCCGCACATGGCCGGGCGCATGCGGCCGTCGCTGCCGCAACCGGCGCTGGACACGCGCACGCCGGCGCGCTCCAGTTCGGCGCGCATGGCGTCGGGCGCGACGCCGCGGCCGGCGCACTGCACCGCGCCGCGGGCCTTGAAGACCTTCACGCCGGCATCGGCGGCATCGGCGGCGGCGGGCGGGTCCGCTGGCGGCGCGGCGCAGGCGGCCAGGGCCAGCGCCAGGGCGGGGACAAAGCCGAAGATCGGTGTGTTCGGGGACATGGGTGGAATCCTTCGCGCCAGCAGCCAGACGGTGCGTGTTGACCCATGGTACGCCAGCCCCGGCGCCGGGCACGTTTCGGCCTGGACCGCGTATTTCGTCACGGCCTGCCCTCGATAAGGCCAAAATCCTACCCCCCTCCAAATGAAAGTAACGGTAGCATGGCTTCAAGTCAGCCAACGCGGTTGGACGTTTTAAGAAATCTGCTGTCACGCGCCAATCGAAAGCCCCGGGAAACCGGGGCTTTTTCATTGGCGCGGGTGAAAAGCCATGCGTCGTTCCGCGCAGGGCGCTCATGGGATGATCGGCTCGCGCAGGGCCATCGCCAAGCCCGTGCGGAAACGAACACAAAAAGCAAAGGAGACCCCGATGTCGTTGAAAGTCACGCCGCAAGAGGCCGCCTGCGGCGCCTGGGTCGAGGGGTTGGACCTTCGCCGTCCGCTGGCCGAGGAGCAGATCGCCGAGGTGCGCGCGCTCTGGCTGGAGCACCAGGTGCTCGCCTTCCCGGGCCAAGACCTGGCGGTGGAGGACATCGAGCGCTTCGCCCGCACCATCGGACCGTTCGGCGTCGATCCGTTCTTCATCCCCATCGCGGGCCACCCGCACGTCGCCCAGGTGCGGCGCGAAGCGGACGAGCGCACACCCCTCTTCGCCGAGGCCTGGCACTCGGACTGGAGCTTCCTGGCCCAGCCGCCCGCCGCCACGATGCTCTACGGCGACGTCATCCCGCCCGTCGGCGGCGACACGCTGTTCGCCAGCCAGTACGCCGCCTGGGAGGCCCTGCCGGCCGACATGAAGAAGCGGCTGGCCGGGCTGCAGGGCGTGCATTCGGCGCGGCGCGGCTATGCGCGCGACGGCGCCTACGGCGAGAAGGACCGGGGCCGCTCCATGGCCATCCGCTATTCCGACGAGGCCCTGGCCACCCAGACGCATCCCATTGCCCGCGCGCACCCCGAGACCGGGCGCACGGCGCTGTTCGTCAGCATGGGCTACACCATCGGCATCGACGGCATGCCGGACGGCGAGGCCACGCCGCTGCTGATCGAGCTGTTCAAGCACCAGGGCCGCCCGGAATTCGTCTACCGCCACCGCTGGTCGCAAGGCACGCTGCTGATGTGGGACAACCGCTGCGTGATCCATGCCGCCACCGGCGGCTACGAGGGGCACCGCCGGCTGCTGCACCGCATCACGGTGGCGGACCGAAGCGCTTGAACCTAGAAACGGCAGTTGACCGCTCGCCATCTTCAGGAAAGCCGCATGGGTGCTGACTTTCGCTGCTTCGATGACCTTCACCTCTTGGGTGAGCGCGCTACGCGCCC
>Ga0075163_10008492_pt1 | contig 13521 bp, 11 predicted proteins | sample JI1023141ADNA_FD_71478 | JGI IMG/M metagenome (GOLD analysis project Ga0075163, IMG submission 71478) | Wastewater effluent complex algal communities from Wisconsin, to seasonally profile nutrient transformation and Carbon sequestration -... | ecosystem: Engineered > WWTP > Effluent > Algae...
GCCGGGCATGATCGACGGCCATACCCATCTGGCCATGGGTTCCGACCTCGTGGCGGGTGTCGATCTCTCGTACATCCCCGACAAGAAGAACTGGCTCCGGAAGATCAAGGAGCGCTCCGACCAACTTCCGCCGGGAGAGTGGCTTGTCGGTGGTGGCTGGGACTACACACTGGGTGAAGGCGTATTGCCGACCAAGGAAGACATCGACTCGGTCGTCCCCGATCGCCCGGTGTTCCTTCAGGACATCGACGCGCATTCGCATTGGGCCAACAGCCTGGCGCTGAAGATGGCCGGGATCACGGCCAAGACGCCCGTTCCGCCCGGCAGCGAGATCGTCGTCGATCCGAAGACGGGGGAGCCGACCGGGATCCTCAAGGAGAACGGTGCGGCGGAGCTCATCCTCCGGCAACCTGGCTTGCAGAAGACCGAGCGGCGAAAGCTCGACGGGCTGCGCCAGACTATCGCCTACGCCAATAGCCTCGGTGTCACCGGCGTGCACGATATGGCCGATCGGGAGAACCTGTTCGACTACCTCAAGCTCGCCGAAAAGGGCGAACTTAACATTCGAATCTGGTACGGCCAGTTCACCGACGATCCGAAGCTGATCCCGCAGGCCGTCCGTGATCGCGCGGACGTAGACAGGAAGCTCGCCAGGCTGCCGACTGCCCGAACCCTGGGGCCGACGCTGAAATTCGGGTACATCAAGTCCATTGTCGATGGAGTGCTCTCCACCCGTACCGCGGTGCTGGAGAAGCCTTACTCGGACACGCCTGGCTGGAAAGGTGAACTTTTCCGCAGCCAGGCCGATCTGGAAAGCTTGATCATGGCGGCGAACGGCGCCGGCTTCCCAGTATCCGTACATGCGATCGGCGACGCTGCGGTCAACGTAACGCTCAATGCCTATGCCAATGTGCGCAAGCCACTGGCGGGTGGCCTGCAGAACCGCATCGAGCACATCGAGGTCATCGATCCGGACGACGTGATGCGTTTTGCGCGCCTCGGCGTAGTCGCCTCGATGCAGCCCAACCACGCGACCGGGACGATCGGCAAGTACATCACCGAGCGCATCGGCGCCGAGCGTGAGCACTGGGCCTACGTTTGGCAGAAGATGATCGCGAACAGTGTGCCTCTTGTGTTCGGTAGCGACTGGCCGACGTCGCCGATGAGCCCGCTGACCCAGATCAACGATGCGGTGTTCCGCGAGAGTCCGTTCGGCCTCGGCAATGGTCCTTGGCATGCCGAGAATGCGGTGACTTTTGACCAGGCTCTGTTCGCGTATACCCAGGCGGGAGCAAACATGACACCTTGGGCAAAGGAGATCGGCAGTATTACGGTGGGCAAGTGGGCTGACTTCGTGATACTCGATGGTACGCTGCCTGCGCCCCTGGACCGGTCGGTCCGTCAACGGCACGTCCAGTCGACCTACCTTGCTGGCAAGCGTGTGTTCGAAAAGCACTGAGGCGAAGGTGAGTCTGTGATCAAGTCAGCCACGGCGGCGTCGGACGTGGAATACGGCTGGCGCCTCCTGACTGCGGGTCGAGCCGTAGAGGCGCTGACACATGCCGAGCACATCGTGGTGCGAGAGGCGGCGGCCATTCCCGCCTGGCACCTGCTCGGCGAGGCGGCGCTCAATTGCGGTCGACCGGCCAGCGCCGATCGGGCGGCCAGAATGGTCATCCGCCAGAATCCCGACCTGCATTGGGCGTGGATGCTGCAGGCGCGCGCAACGCTTGCTGCCGGCTTCCCGGGGCGAGCGGTCAGCGCTGCCCGTCACGCGATCACTCTGGCCGGTGCTGGCGCCGCAACCTTCGGGAATGCAGGCGCCGTTCACTCCGCGGCGGGTTTGCACGAGGAGGCGCTGGAATGCTTCAGACGCGCCGTCGAACTCGCACCGGACGATACGCGGCACCTGTTCAACCTCGCAATGCAGCGGCGCTACGTCGGTGACCTGGCAGGGGCCGAAGCAGATTGCGACAAGTTGATCGCGCTGGATCCGGATCACTGTGAGGCCTGGTTGATTCGTTCGGGCCTGCGCAAACAGACTGCGGACAGAAACCACATCCGCGAGCTGAAGTCCCGATTGGCCCGTGGCGTGAACGGGTGGCGGAGCGAAGGGCAACTGCGCTACGCCCTGTCAAAGGAACTGGAGGACCTCGGTGAAGACCATGAGTCCTTTGCGGAGCTTTCCCGAGGAGCGCAACTGCGCCGGGAGCATCTCGACTATGACGTAGGACGCGATCTGGACATGATCGACGCGCTGATCGCCGGATTTGCCCGTGGCGACGCAGAATCCGGTACCGCAGAGGCTGGAGCGGGCGCGATTTTCGTCATCGGCCTGCCGCGCACCGGCACGACCTTGGCTGATCGCATCCTTTCCAGCCATACGCAGGTCGATTCTCTTGGTGAGCCAAGCGCCTTTCCCGCAGCGATCATGACCAGCATGCAGAAGGTGCGGCGGCCCCTGCGCAGCGCCGAGGAACGCGTATCCGCGGCGATGGCGATTCCACCCGAGGAACTGGCGCAGGGCTATTTAGACCGGTTGCAGGGGCTGCGCGGCAATGGCAGTCATTTCATCGACAAACTGCCGATGAACTTCCTCCACATTGGACTGATCCGCCGGTCGCTGCCAGGTGCGAAGATCATTCACCTCAGGCGAGATCCCATGGATGCAGGGTATGCCATGTTCAAAACGTGGTTCGCCGACGCTTACCCCTTCTCCTACGACCAGCGGGAACTGGGCGCATATATTGCCGCCTACCAGCGTCTGATGGCGCACTGGACGACGCTCTATCCCGGCGCGATCCTCACTATCGACTATGAAGGGCTGGTCGCCGACGTCGAGGGGCATGCGCGGGCCATGCTCGCCCATTGCGGGCTTGGCTGGGAAGATGCCTGCGCCGCGCCCCACCGCAACAATCTGCCATCCACAACCGCCAGTGCGAGCCAGATTCGCCACCCGGTCCATTCACGGTCGATTGGAGCGTGGACCCGGCATCGAGATGCACTGCAACCGATGTTGTCGACGCTTCAATCGGCAGGTCTCACCAGCTCGTGCGCGGCCTGAGCGCAATCGGGCAGCTAGGCGCCACTCGCGTGCCACGGGAATCCGACATGGCCCAACTGGGCTATTCCCCGCTACCGCCGTACGGCAGGACACTCAAGCGCTGCTCAACCACCGAGGGGCTTGGGAGAGAGTAATGAATCGTCTTACGAGACTGGCATCTTCGTGGCTGGCGTCGCTCACTATTGGAGTTGCCGCGGCCAGCGCCCTGGTCGCCGGCGAGATTCCAACGGCGAACCCCTCCGAGCTGGGATTTTCGAAAGCCAGGCTGGAACACCTCGACCAATTCTATGAAGACAAGGTCCAGCACGGGGAGCTGGCGGGCATCGTTACCCTGATCGCCCGTCATGGCAAAGTCGTGCATTTCTCCGCGCTCGGGTCTGCGGATCTCGAGAAGCGCAAGCCCATGCAGCGTGACTCGATCTTCCGCATCTATTCGATGACCAAACCCATCACTTCGACGGCATTGATGATGTTGTACGAGGAGGGGCGCTTCCAGCTGACGGACCCTGTGTCGAAGTACCTGCCCGAGTTCGCGCACCTTCGCGTGCTGCGCAATCCTCAGGGAGCTGTCACGGACACGGAGCCGGTCCAGCGTGAACCGACCATTCAGGATCTGCTGCGCCACACGGCAGGGTTTGTTCACGCGCTCGAAACGAGTCCCCTGGATGCCGAGTACTCCCGAGAGAACCTGTTTGGAGTAGACGTCTCGCTTTCGGAGATGATGGGCAGGCTCGCGAAACTGCCTCTGGCCAACCAGCCGGGCACTCGGTGGGTCTACAGCGTCAGTCCGGATGTCCAGGCGCGCCTCGTGGAAGTGCTGTCCGGTATGCCCTTCGACCGTTTCCTGGAGCAGCGGCTTTTCAAGCCCCTGGGAATGAAGGACACCGGATTCTGGGTGGCGCGCGAGAAGGCGCAGCGACTGGCAACCGTGTATTGGGCGAGGGACGGCAAGCTCGCACCCATCGACAACGCCCACGGATCTCCCGGAGATGCATGGCTCTCGGAGCCCTGGACGGTCAACAGCTACACGATGGACCACAAGCGCAAGGGTGGCAGCTACGGACTGGTCTCGACTGCCGAGGATTACCTCCGCTTTTCGCAAATGCTGCTGAATGGCGGCGAGCTCGACGGAGTGCGGATCCTGAGTCCTCGAACTGTTGCGTACATGGCCCGGGATCACCTCGGTTCGATTGGCAAGCTACCCGGAATGGGATTTGGGCTCGGGTTTGCCGTAATGGAAGATCCGGTCGTCGCGGGCTATCCGGGTTCTGTTGGCACGTACTCCTGGGCAGGTTACGCGTCTACCTATTTCTGGGTTGATCCGAAGGAAGACATGGTGGTTATCGCCATGACTCAGCACATTGACGTCAGCGTCCCGGCCGCCGGCGATATCCGCAGCCAGCTTCCCGTGCTCGTCTACAGCGCATTGATCGATTGATGGCGCCAGAAACATGAGCGTACTGGATGACTACCCGATTGCGCCGTCGATTCGCGACTTCATCGCCAGACCGCATGGCCTGCTGATCGATGGCCAGTGGAGCGATGCTGTCTCGGAAGAACGGCTCGATGTGTTCGAACCTTCGAGCGCCGAGTGCATTGCGACCATTGCGGCCGGAGACGCGCAGGATGTGAACCTTGCGGTGGAGGCGGCGCACCGCAGCATGGCGGACGGCCGCTGGTCGCGCTGCCCGCCGGCACACCGCGAGCGGATCCTGTTGAAGTTCGCAGAGCTCATCGAATCCGATATGGAAGTGCTCGCAGTGCTCGAGTCGGTCGACAACGGCAAGCCGCTGTCCGCCGCACGCGACATCGACCTTCCGGATGCCGTGCGTTTCGCGCGCTACATGGCTGGATGGGCGACCAAGATAGACGGTCGGGTGGTTCAGCTGTCCGCTCCCAACGGACCCCTCGGCATGACATTTCGGGAACCGGTGGGTGTCGTCGGCGCGATCATTCCCTGGAATTTTCCGTTCAACATGGCCGTGCAGAAGGTATTCCCCGCGCTGGCGGCGGGGTGCTCGGCGGTGCTCAAACCCGCCGAGCAGACCTCACTGACTGCGATTCGCCTGGGCGAGCTTGCCCAGGCGGCAGGAGTGCCGGATGGCGTGCTGAATGTAGTGACGGGGCTGGGGCCCGCCGCTGGCGAGGCGCTGGCGCGCCATCCACAGGTCGCGAAACTGACCTTCACCGGATCTACGGCCGTCGGCACCCATGTCGCCACTCTTGCGATGCAGAACATGACCCGGCTGACCCTCGAGCTGGGTGGTAAGTCGCCCATGGTCGTGCTGGCCGACGCCGATCTGGATCAGGCCGCGCAGGGGGTGGTCGACGGCATTTTCTACAATGCCGGGCAGGTCTGCTGCGCCGCGTCGCGTTTGTATGTCGAAGAGTCCGTACACGACGCCCTGCTCGAACGCGTGGTAAGGCGAGCGAATTCGCTGGAAGTCGCGCCCGGCCTGTCGCCGGAATGCCAGATGGGCCCGCTCGTCTCGGCGCGTCAGCGCGATCGGGTGATGGAGTACATCGAGACAGGTAGGCGCGAGGGGGGAAGTGTCATCACCGGGGGTGAGTGCCCGGACACGGGCTATTTCGTCCGGCCCACGGTGTTCACGGGACTTGCCCTCAGCAGCCGCTTGGTGCGGGAAGAGATCTTCGGCCCTGTCGTCACGGTTCGTTCGTTTGCCACCGACGCCGAAGCCGTGGAGCGGGCGAATGATACGCGCTATGGGCTCGCGGCCAGTATCTGGTCCAATGACCTGGCGCGGGTGCGAAACCTTGCTGGCGCCATTCGTGCGGGAACCATCTGGGTGAACACGCACAACCCGGTTGACGCCGCATTGCCGTTCGGAGGTTTTGGCATGTCGGGATTGGGTCGTGAGGGCGGGCCGGAGCAGCTCGACGCCTACCTGGAGACCAAGGCGCTATGGATCGCCACCTGATCAGGAAGTTGCGCATCGACGAAGCGCGTCTCTGGTCGAGCCTCATGACGATGGCTCAGATCGGCGCCACCTCCCATGGCGGCTGCAATCGGCAGGCGCTGACGGACGAAGACAAGACCGGGCGCGATCTCTTTGTCCAGTGGGCCCAGGCTGCCGGTTGCACGGTTACGGTGGATGCAGTGGGCAACATTTTCGCTGCGCGCAAGGGTGTCGACCCCAACGCAGATCCGGTTCTGATGGGCAGCCATCTGGATACGCAGGCGACCGGCGGGCGCTTCGATGGGGTGTATGGCGTGATGGCCGGTCTGGAGGTCATGCGGGTGCTTGCGACGCATGGCGTTGACCTGAAGCGCACGGTGGAAGTGGCCTCGTGGACAAACGAAGAGGGGTGCCGTTTTGCGCCTGCCATGCTGGGCTCCGGTGTTGTGGCGGGAGCGTACACCCAGGATTTCGCATACGAGCGTATCGACAAATCCGGCAGGAGCTTCAGAGAGGAACTCGAACGTATTGGGTATCGGGGCACCGCGCCCGCAAGGGCCCGTCCGTTCCGGGCGATGTTCGAGGCACACATCGAGCAGGGTCCCATTCTCGAGAATCTCGGCGCTACTATCGGCGTGGTCGCTGGCATTCAGGGGGCCTATTGGTTCGACGTCACCCTTGAGGGTCTTGCGTGTCATGCCGGGCCCACTCCGATGGAAATGAGACGGGACCCATGGCGTGCGGCCACGACCATCATCGAATCGGCTTTCGCGATCGCGAAGACGAAGGCACCCTGGGGCCGTGCCACGATCGGCGACCTCAAGGTTTCTCCCGGTGCGCGCAACACGGTTCCGGAGCGGCTGGTCGTTGCGGTCGACTTGCGACATCCGGAGCCGGATGTACTCGAAGAAATGGTGGCGATGTTCCGTGAGCAGGTAGCTCAGACCTCCGCTCGAACCAACATCGACGCCCGGATCGAGCAGATCTGGCACATGCCGGCCACCCGATTTGACACCGAGCTTGTCGGCGTCGTCGATCGAGCCGCGCAGGATCTTGGATTCAATCGCGTACCCATCGTCAGCGGCGCCGGGCACGACTCGCTGCATACGGCTCAGTTCGCGCCCACGGCAATGATTTTCGTGCCGTGCGCGGGTGGGCTGAGTCACAATGAAGCCGAAAGCGCGACGTCGGCGGATCTGGCGGCTGGCGCAAACGTGCTGCTCCAGTCCGTGCTCTGCGTTGCGAACAACTGACATGGCTGGAGACAGGGTGTGACATGGATTCGACGAGGCTCTTGAAGCGTCGCGAGCAATCGCTCGGCGCCGGTGCGGAACTGTTCTACAGCCAGCCGATCCAGCTGGTTCGGGGGCAGGGCGCCCATGTCTTCGACGAAGCCGGGCGGCGCTATGTCGACTTCTACAACAACGTGCCTGCGGTAGGACACGGCAACGCGTATGTCGCCGATGCCATTTCGCTGCAGCAGCGCACCCTGAACGTCAACAGCCGCTACCTGCACGAGGGTGTGATCGCCTATGCCGAGCGGCTCGCGGCGTTGCATTGCCCCGGCATTGAAAGTTTCATTTTCAGCTGCAGTGGCACCGAGGCGAACGAAGTGGCCATCCAGATGGCACGCCTGGCCACCGGCAGGCGCGGCGTGCTATGCACGAACGCTGCGTACCATGGCAACAGCGATCTGGTCGGGCGGCTCACCAACGTGGGTCGCACGCAACCAGAGAGCGAGGAGATACGTTCGTTTCCGTTTCCGGACCTGTATCGTCCCATCGCCGAAGAGCTCAGTGAGGAGGAACTCGAGGACGCCTACCTGGCGACGGTCCGGCAGGCGATCGAGCGGTTTGAGGCTTCCGGCATCGGCCTCGCGGCCATGCTGGTCTGTTCCATCTTCGCCAACGAGGGCCTGCCGAATCTTCCCGGCAGATTCATGGCGCGCGCCGCGGCCATGGTCCGCGATGCGGGCGGGCTCGTGATCGCGGATGAGGTGCAGGCGGGGTTCGGTCGTACGGGCCACTGGTGGGGTTATGAGGCCACCGGTTTCCAGCCGGACATCGTGACCATGGGCAAACCGATGGGCAACGGGGTGCCGGTCTCTGCGACGGGCGCCAGCCGCAGTCTCATCGAGCGTTTTCGCGGCAGAACAGATTACTTCAATACCTATGCTTCCAGCCCGCTGCAGGCAGCGGCGGGCATGGCAGTGCTGGATGTCATCGAGCGCGATGCGCTTCTCGACAACGTGCGGCAGATCGGACCGGTCTTGAGGCAAGGCCTGGAGCAGATCGCGGCCGACAACCCGCACCTGGGCGATGTGCGTGGCCGAGGGCTGTTCTTCGTGGTCGAGGTCGTGACAGACAGGGAGTCCAGAACGCCAGATCCCGGCAGGGCAGCGGCCATGTCAGACCGGCTCAAGGATCTCGGCTTTCTCACGGCTGCGGCCGGCGCGTACAAGAACCTGGTCAAGGTTCGGCCTCCGCTCGTCCTTTCAAGGGACGACGCTGCAGCGTTTCTCCAGGCCTTCGAGACAGCACGGAATGACGTTTGTGGGTGACCTCGCCGCCGATCCGATCATGGAGTCTGCGCAACAAGCGCTCTGGCAGTACCCGATAGAAGTGGCCGACATTTCGCTGCTCGCGCGCGCCGAGAACATCAGCTTCAAGGTTGCGGACGAGAGCGGCAATCTCTACACGCTCCGCTTGCACCGTCCGGCATACCACACACTGGAGGAACTGAAATCGGAGCGGCTGTGGACCAAGGCGCTGCTTCAGGCGGGCATCCATGTTCCGGAGCCGATCAGTGCGCGCGACGGTCGGGACCATGTCGGCGTCGATGTTCCGCAGCTGGGTGAACATCGCCATGCGAGCCTCTCGCGTTGGGTGCCTGGAGAGCCGCTGATGCAGCTGATTCGCGACGGCCATTCAGTGGCAGAGCTCGAAACGCACTTCCGCAACCTGGGTGCGTTGATCGCAGCGATGAACAATCAGGCCACGGCATGGCATCCGCCTGCGGAGTTCCGGCGCCATTCACTGGATGCGGATGGTCTGATGGGTCCGCAGCCGTTTTGGGGTCGATTCTGGGAGCGCAGTGATATTTCCCGCGACGAGCGGGCGCTACTGCTGGACACCCGTGTTCAGCTGCACGGTCTTTTCACCCGCTACGGCATGGGCACATCACGATACAGCGTCATCCACTCGGACCTGCATCCCGGAAACGCACTCGTGAATGGCGATACGTTGACGGCCATCGACTTCGACGACGTCGCCTGGGGCTGGCACATGTATGACCTCGCCGCTGCACTGAATCAATGCCAGGATCTGGCCGAGTTTGGGGCCCTCCAGGCTGCGTGTCTGGCAGGCTATTGCGACGTCAGAACTGTCAGTGACGAAGATCTGGCGATGTTGCCCTTGTTCCTTCTCGCGCGAGACATGGCCGAGATCGGTTGGTTTGCGGCGCGGCCGGAGAATGCCACACCGGCCCAAATGGAGGCCATGAAGAACTTCGTTGTTGCGCAGTGCCGGAAGTTCCAGGGCGGGCGCCTGACTCCGGTTTCGGTTGCACGGGACTGACTACGGCGCCTGCGGGAGTTGGTGTTCGAGGTCTTGCCGCAAGGTTTTGCCATTGGCTTGATGGCACCTGATCAAGGGTTGATTGAGGAAGGAGTGAAGGTGATGCACAAGTCGAGCGGGGCTCTGGCACTGGGCGGCCTCCTGGTCGCGGCGATCGCGGCCACGGCAGCAGGCGCACTGCGAGAATCCATCGCTTCGCCGCGCAGCCTGCCCACTGATGCCTTGCCGCCATTCAGTATGCTGGACGACTCCGGGAAGCTGGTTCCGCTGCCGGATCCGAAGGCACTGGCAGCCTTTGCATCGCCGGCCACCGGTGGCGCAGTGAAGAAGGTAGCGCTGCCCAGGCCTCTGGCGCTCGATTTGGCCACCGATGCCCTGCGTGCGTCCCTGGCCACCTGTGCCAGGATGGGCTTTCCCATCGCTGCGGCAGTTGTCGACTCCGAAGGCAAGCCCGTCGCGATGATGGTCGAAGCCGGATCGGAAGGCAGCGTCTTCGTCGCGATGCGAAAGGCAGCTACCGCGCTGGGGTACAAGGTTCCCAGTTCAACGGTGGGTGCAGCGCTTCCGGCCGACAAGGTGCGGCTCGAAAAGCTGACGCCGGTGATGTTCATCGCCGGTGGTGCGTTACCGATCTGGCGGGGCAAGGAACTGATCGGCGCCATTGCTGCCAGCGGTGCCCATGGCGAAGGTCCGATCGGCACGCAGGATGAGGCCTGTGCGAAGGCGGGTCTGGAGCGTATCGCCGCGCGGATCATGTAGGCCCGTTGCGGGGCGGAGATTCTTTGTAGACTTGCGAGTCCCGAATCTCTGGATCGTGCGCGAAGCCCAAGGCACCATCAGAAGTGCTCCGATCCCCGATGAAGATCGGGCCGCGTTCGGACCAACGAAGGGAAGCTGACGAACCTTCATGGTTCGGGTTTGATGTTCCATCAAGTTAGCAGACCGCTGCCTGCGAGCGGGCATCGAGGGACCCTCGTTCGAGGGTTTCAGTCAAGGAATCCGCGAATCTCCCCCTTGACGAGGGGGATGGTGCCCAGGAGAGGACTCGAGAGTTGAATCCAACCTTATGATCTCAATAGGTAGCTGAGGGCTGGTGGCACGTAATACCCCCGGCGGTACCCACAAGAGATTGCTCGTCGGGAGCCGCTGTTCCCGGCACGCACTGGAACCCGATCTACCGTCGCAGCACTCTTGCAGTCTGCTCGTCCCAGCGCCAGTCTGGCTCGCCCGCTGCGATGCGCACGCCGCCCACCCACCGCGGGGGCAGATCGAGCGTCATCGCATCCACTTGGCCGTCGAACACCTGTCGCCCGAGCGGCGTCAGCCTCAGCAGATCGCTCCACGGCGGACTGCGACCTGAGTCGGGCGGGCCGGGGAGACGTTCGATCAGCCCGACCCCCACGAGCGCCTGCAGAAGATCGCCGATGTGGAGGTCGGGCTGTCCTGGCAGTGGGTCGGACATCATCACGGCACCGACCAGCCGCGCCTGCATCTGACGGCGTTCTGGAGGCAGCAGTGACAGCATCGCGAGCAAGCGAAGCTGCGTGCTTGACAGACCGTGCTGCGCCGACGGTAACTCCTGCAGCAATCGATGCAGTGCTGAGGAAAGCAGCGGCAAATCGCGTTGCCTTCGCGCTTCCAGTTCGACCAGCTTTCGCGGGTCGCCGGCGCAGAGTGCTTGCCAGCCTTCACGGCCAATACCGAGCTGCGCTGACGTTACCGGCCGCCGCGATTTCCACAACAGGCGAAATGCCTCGGGTGGCAGCTGACCGAGCCCCACAAAGCGGCGGCCGCCGGGAAAGTGTGCGATTTCGATGAGCTCGAGCTGATGCGGCGCGCCTTGTGTTGCGTAGTGCGCCAGATAGCGAAGCAGAGCGAGTTGATCATGCACGTCGTGTTCGGACCAGATCACCACGCGCTCGTATTGACTTGACTGCTGCAGCCGAGCGTTTTCCTCGGAAAATCGCTGGTGAAGCGCGTCACGAGTCAAGCCGAGGCTCGCACCTCCGGATTCGAGAATGTAGTTTACTTGCTCATCAAAAGATTGAGGGTCTGCGCTCACAGGCCCAGTGGCGTAGGGATAGGCGAGTTCGAGAAAGTCGCCTCTGAATCCAGCCGCGCGCAGACCATCATGGATGTCGCTGCCGCAGCGCAGGTGCAGGGTGCGGCGGTCCGAGTCTGGTGGCGGTCCGGCAAAGGCGGCGCGATGGCTGTCCAGTGCGGCGATATGCTGTCGCAGCGCTGCCCAGTTCTCCAGGCCCAACTCATGCGCAATCGTGCGCTGCGCATCGGCGAGACGCGGTGCTGTCCCGTCAAGCCGTGCTTGAGCCGAATCGAGCCGTGCTATGGCCTCCAATTCGTCATTGCGCGCAGCACGGAGCAAGTCCTTGGCGCGTTTGCGCTGCTGTTCCAAATCCAGGCGGAAGGCAGCATCGAAGCGTGGTTCGAATTTGTTCATGTCGATCCCCTCGTGTTGCCTGCGTCCGCACAGGCACAAAGGGACGACCGGACTCGATGGATATCGGGTCTAGGCATCGTGGGCGCAGCCCTTTCCGCGGACGTGGTGGCTCCGATGTGAGCGAGGGTGAGTATAGACTTCGCCGAACGCCGGGGTATCGCTCCGAATTTCCGCGATATTCCCCAGACGCACAAATCAGGGGGCGGAGGGGTTTCAGGGGCCCTCTGGGAGCCCTCCAGGGCTGGTGGAGTTCAAATAATGTGCATCGTAGGGTTTACACGTTCTTTCAAATTGTGTATTTAAGGGTAGAAGTCTGTCACTAGATTGTTCCCCTGAATACACAGGTGTCCAATGCCCAAGTACCTCAAGACCAGCTCAGCCGAGCTCATTGATCGCAAGCTGCCCGACCTTCAGGCGGCAGGCGCAGTGCTGCGCGCGCGGCCGGCGAAGGGGTGGATCCACGCGATCCGTACCGCGCTCGGGATGAGCGTTACCGTTCTGGCCGAGCGCCTGAAGGTCGCGCATACCACGGTACTGTCGTATGAGAAGGCCGAGTTGCCTGGGCGTATCCAACTGGACACGTTGCGGCGGGTGGCGGATGCAATGGATGCAGAACTGATCGTGGCGATGATTCCGCGCCAGCCGATCAGTGAGACGCTGCGCGCGCGCGCGCGGGAGATCGCGCGGCAGGAGATGCGCGCCACCGTGCAGAGCATGCGGCTCGAGAATCAGGAAGTGGGCGAGGTGGAAACGAACGCACAGTTCGACCGGCTAGTCGAGAACCTGATGCGCGAGCCTCGGAAGCTGTGGCGCTGACCGATCCACATGCGATTGGTGCAACCCCGCTCACGGTAGAGCAGCTGCACGGCCTGAAGCTGCCTATCACAACGCATGGCGAGCTGAACGCGGCAGAGCAGGAGAACATCCTGCGCGCGCGCCTGTGGGCGCGCGGCGCGCGATCTATCGCGATGCCGGGGATGCTGTCGCGGGAGTTCATCGAGCAGCTGCATGCGCGCATGTATGGCGACGTGTGGGAATGGGCAGGCACGCAGCGCGTGACGGACACGAACATCGGTGTGCCGTTCCCTGAGATCGGCGTCGCACTGCGCATGCTGTTCGACGACGCGCGGTACTGGCTGGAGCACGGGACTTATGAACCGGTGGAATTCGCGGTTCGCGTGCACCATCGCCTGGTGTTGATTCATCCGTTTCCGAATGGTAACGGGCGTCTGAGCCGATTCTACGCGGATCTCGCGCTGACGCATCACTTCGGGCGTGATCGGCTACCTTGGGGTGGCGGCGAGTTGGGCAGTCGTGATCCGCGGCGACAGCAGTACATCGAGGCGCTGCAGGTAGCGGACCGACATGATTACGATCCTCTGCTGGAGTTTGCCGTCACCTAGACGTGGGGCGACCAAAGGGCCGAGATCTTTCCGCCTGCCGGTACTCTGCGCCAGACGGCGCCGCGTTAGCAGGGGATTTCGACCTGACACCCGCAATAGGTCC
>Ga0075163_10008493_pt1 | contig 13521 bp, 6 predicted proteins | sample JI1023141ADNA_FD_71478 | JGI IMG/M metagenome (GOLD analysis project Ga0075163, IMG submission 71478) | Wastewater effluent complex algal communities from Wisconsin, to seasonally profile nutrient transformation and Carbon sequestration -... | ecosystem: Engineered > WWTP > Effluent > Algae...
CGGCCCGCTCTTCCGGCGGGAGTTCGACGACTGGCCGCCTCTCGCAGTCGGCCGCCCCGCTTGCCGCAGCATTGGCCTCCGGCGCCCCGTCGTCGATGACGGTGCCGTTGCGCGGGCCGGCGACGCCGCCGCTCGCCGCTTGCGCGGCGGCGTCGCCGGCCCCTTTCATGGAGTCTTTACCTGGAGGCGTCCCTGGGGACGCCTTGCCGCGTCCCCGGAGACGCCTTGTGTCTGGCAATGCGTCTCCCGAGACGTCTTGCCCTTCCATCAATGCGTCTCCGGGGACGCCTTGCGCCTCCGCCGACGGGTACGGCCACGTGACGTTCCACGTCGGCATGCGGCCCGCGCCGTGATGCTGCACCTTCCTGATCGCGCCGCATTGCTGAAGTCGCACGAGCGCCTTCTCGACTCTCCGTCTCTTCATGTCAGGCGCTACGAGGAGTTCCATGCCCGGCCAGGCATTGCCCTCCTCGTTCCGGTGCGCGACGAGGGTCATGAAGACGTCCCGGTCGGCGAGCTTCAGGCCAAGCCTTCTCGCCTCCTCCTGGAAGGCCCGCAGGGCGGCCTGCCAGCTCTTCTTGGCTTTGTGGTCAGGCTGCCGGAGCATCATCACGGGGCGTCTCACTATGCCGCGCGCTCGCCCTGGTGGGGTTCATCCCGCGGCGGCGTTGCGCGGAAGGTCCGGGCTGCGGTAGCGTGCGCGCAGCGGGCTTCCTCCCCGCCCGATCCTGTCGCCCCGGCCGCTCCACCAAGCGCGCCGGGGTCTCTCATTCTCGGCACCGGCCGCCTCCCCCGACGCGCTCCGCGGCCGCCTGCCGGGCGCTGGGTCCGGAGAGGTCGACGCGGCCGTCGCGGACGAGCCGCCACGGTGCATCCGCGAAGCCCGGCGTGCCGGCGATGACGGCGCGGAGCGCCGCGGCGACGGGCGCGTGTGTCCCTGCCACCTCGAAGCGCAGAGCCTCGTAGCGGGCGGTCGCGTCGAAGAGCCGGCCGCGCCGGTCCCAGCCCTTTCCCTGCGGCGGGTGCAGCGTGATCACGATCGCATCGGGCATGGTCAGACGCCGGAACCCGACTCGTCGACAGCTTCCCCGAACGGCCGGACGCCCGGCCCGTAGCCATGCGCAGCGTGGTAATCGAAGGCGTCAGCCCTGATCTTCCGGTGCCCGCCGGTGCGGATAGTGCCGCCAATGTCGCCGCGGTCGGCGGCCTTGTAGATCGCGGCCGGCGTCACGCCCAACGACTCGGCGAGATCGGCGAGCGGCCGAACGGGTGCGAGCTTCGGGACTTCCATTCAGTTTCCTCCCTGAAACGGCTGATGGTGTTTGTACCGTTTCATGAATGCGCGCCGACCGTTGCGGCGGCAAGCGCGAAACGCTATCGTCCGTTTATGCCGTTGCGCAGGGATAAGCGGGACACGAAGAAAGATGTGGATAATCGGAACCCCGGAGGAGGTCAGCTTCTTCCCCGCTTGGGTGAGGTCATTCATGTGGCACGCATGGACGAAGCCCGACGAGAACGGCCAACGCCATGTCCGCCGTAGTCTCGACGAGAAGGCGATGCACGCCTTCACGGAAGAGTTCAACATGATGGGCGGGTTACCGGGGATCGTCAAAGTGCACATGGCATTCCGCGACGCCCCGGGCGGCCTGCGACTCGAGACGAGCACGCGCTACGCCTCCTCTGACCTTCGTGCCGCTCATCGCCTAGCGGAGGCCTGGGACCAGAAGCGGACGCTTGCTGAGTGCGTGGTGTGCGGGACGATCATCTCTCCCGACAAGGGCAGGATCGCCCGGACATGCTCGCCCGCGTGCCGCCTCGCCCTCAACCGCCGGAAGAAGAGTTCGGCCAATCCCGGCGCGGCCGCGGGGACGGATGAGCGGGAGGGCTGAAGGATGGCGAGCATCTACCGGAACGGCGCCGGCACTTGGACGGTGCAATGGACGGTCGGGCGGGACCGCACCGGCAGGAAGGTTCGCGACAGCCGGACCTTCGAGAGCAGGCAGGCCGCTATCGCTCACAAGCACGTGGTCGAGCAGGCTGCGACGGGGACCGGTCGGGACAGTCTTGAAGCCCGTGCGCTGGCATGGATCGAGGATCGGCGGAAGCTCGGGAAGATCGGCGAGAAGACGGCGGTGGGCTATACCGAAAAGATCAGAGCCTGGGCGCGGCTGATCGGGCCGATGCCGTTCAAGAAGATCACGGCCGCCGAGCTCGACCGCGCCTTCGCCCGCCTCGCTGCCGGCGAGACGCCCACCGGCAGGAAGCCGAGCGCGCGGACGCTGCACCACTACCGGACGGTGCTCGCGACCTTCTTCAACCACATGGAGGGGAAGGACGAGATCGCCCGGAACCCGATGCGCGGCGTCGAGGGGGTGGGCGGGCTGAAGCAGCGGACGCGCCGCGCCCCGACACCCGACGAGCTCCAGCGAATTCTCGCCGCGGCGGCCGAGATGCCCACCGCCATCTATGGGCAGTTGCAGACGATCATCCGCATCGCTGCCCATCTCGGCCTTCGCAGGGGCGAGCTATGCGCACTTCGCTGGCAGGACGTCGATGTCGACCGAATGACCGTGACCGTCGCCCGGGCCGCGACGCAACCGCTCCGCGAAGTCTACTTCAAGGCGCCGAAGTCCGAGGCCGGCTTTCGTACGATCACCATGCTCGAGCCGACCGCGGCGATCTTCAGGGAGCAGAAGCGGCGTGTCTCGGAATGGCGCCTCGCCGCTGGTTCGGCCTGGGCGGACAACGACCTCGTCTTCCCCGATCCGCTCGGCCAGGTCCTCAACATGGAACAGCTCAGCCGCGACGCCGGCATCGCCCGCGACAAGGCGAAGGTGCCCGCGGCCGTCTTGCCGCTTCACGGTCAGCGCCACTACGCCCTGACGAGTCTGCACAAGGCCGGGGTTGACCTCCTGACGATGCAGGCGAGGGCCGGACATGGCGACGTACGCTCGACGCAGGGCTACATCACCGTGGACTTGGACAAGGATCGCGAGGCGGCGGCGAAGGCATCGGCGAGCCTCATCTGATTTGCACGCCGTTTGCATTTCGCCCGGTTGAACCGGTTGCACCGGGCGACCGATCATCCTTCAGAATTCAGTCCTTTCAACCTGTTACGGTTGACCCGGCATACCCCGTTGAATGACCGAACGAACTCGAAAACCGTTGTGGGGGTGACCCCACCCAGGGTTCGAATCCCTGTCTCTCCGCCATCTACCGCTGAAATCATTACGAAACTTGGCACTTAGGACATCATACCCTCCAAATTGCCAGCCATCCCGTTTGCGCTTGGATGCTATCCCGTGCGACGACGTCTCCCCTTTAGCGCTGTCGCGCGTCCTCGGATCGACCGCGAACGGTGTTGCACGAAACACCTGGATACGGGCGCGAGCGAGTTCGAGAGGACGAGTTGTCGGTCCCGCCCCGAGTCGCTGAGCGTGCCGAGCGAACCGAGATGAGCAAAGTAGCCTGGTGATTCGGTATGCTCGGCTATCCCCGCTTTGTGCTCACCGGCCGGGTAGGCGACTGGCAGGCGACTACGCCCTTTCGAATTATGGAAGAAGCACACGAATAGTCTGACAAACGATCGTAAATCGACTACCTTGCAGTCGCGGACGTGAAGGCAAGCCTGGTGAGTCTAGTGAAAAGTAACGACATTTCTGCCGCATCCACAGGGCACACCGATCATCCGACCCACCTCTCGAGCGCTCCAGCAGTCGGCCTTGCCGGTGGCTCGACGCTCTCACCCTGCGCACTCGTTCACCCGCAGATCCGCGCCGAAGTCGCGCGGCGCCTCACCTTTGCATCACACCAGTGCGACGTTCCGGTGATCACCGGTCTCACGGTGTCGAATCCTACGGATGCGGTACTCGAGGACCTGGAGCTTACACTCACGGCGGAACCCGACATCCTCGGCAAGCGAACTTGGCTGATCGACCGGATCGCCGCGGGGGCCGACCTGCGGATCACCGACCGTCGCGCTGCGATCGCGGGCGGATTGCTTGCAACCTTGAACGAGCGGATGCGTGCAGAAATCCGCTTCGTCCTCCGAACGGCCGGGGGGCAGGTGGTTACGGAAAGCCACCACGAAGTCATCGCGCTGGCGAGCAACGAGTGGGGCGGGTCCCGTCACATGCCCGAGCTCCTCGGGGCGTTCGTCATGCCGAATAATCGGGCGGTGGAGTCGCTCCTTCGCGAGGCGTCCGAAATCCTTGTCCGGGGCGGACGGGCGGGATCGCTGGAAGGCTACCAGGCGAGAAGCCGGGAGCGTAGCTGGGAGCTCGTCTCGGCGCTGTGGTCGGCGGTGTCGGCCAAGGGCATCACCTATGCGAACCCTCCGGCAAGCTTCGACACCGAGGGCCAAAAGGTTCGGACGCCTTCCGCGATCGAGGAGAAGAAGCTCGGCACCTGCCTCGACCTGGCGCTCTATTTCGCCGCCGCCATTGAGCAAGTCGGGCTTTACCCTGTCGTCGTCTTCACCCGTGACCATGCGTTCGCAGGCGCCTGGCTCGAGCCGAAGGCGCTGCCATCGCTCACCGTTGAGGATGCGTCCGAGATCCGCAAGGCGATCGACATGAAGGAGCTCGTCGTCTTCGAGACGACGCTCGCCACCGCCGACCGTCCGGTCTCCTTCGCCCGCGCCGTCGACGAGGGGCGCAGGCAGCTCGACCTCGCAGTCGAGGAGACATTCAACTATGCGATCGACATCCGCCAGGCGCGCGCGCGTGGCATCCTGCCGCTGCCGGAGAACGTTCCGACGGCTGCTGCAGGCGCACCTGCCGAGCCTCGTGCGCGTGTGGTGCCGCTCGATGCCGCGCCGGCGCTGCCGCCGTTCAGCGAAGGGGCGGAGCAGGAAGAGGCTGACCGGACCCCCGAGCAGCGGCTCGACCGTTGGAAGCGCAGCCTGCTCGATCTTTCCCTGCGCAATCGTCTGCTCAATCTGAGCAGCAGAAGCGTTGCGATCCCGATCTTCTGCTCCTCCCCGGCAGACCTCGAGGATCTGCTCGCAAAGGGTCGCAAGATCTCGCTGATCACCCCGCCGGCGCGCACTGCCAGCGGCCAGCTGGATCCGGAGCTCCGCCTCCTGCGTACGGGCGAGAATACGGACGAACTCTTCGCCGAGCAGGCGCTGGAGCGCGGCGAGATCGTCGCGAACTTGGAATCGGCGAAGCTCGACAAGGCGGCGATCGAACTCTACCGAAAGGCGAAGGCCGATTTCGAGGAAGGAGGAGCGAACACGCTCTTCATCGCGCTCGGAATGCTCGCCTGGCGTCCGAGCGGTCGTGAGACGAGTATCTATCGAGCGCCGCTCATCATGCTGCCAGTAAAACTCGAACGGGCGAGTGCCCGCTCTCGGCCGCAGCTGAGGCGGCACGAGGACGAGCCGATCTTCAACCTGACGCTGATCCAGATGCTTCGGCAGGATTTCGAGATCGACCTCGGCGAGCTGGCTCAGGGACTGCCGGAGGACGAGCACGGAGTCGACGTCGCGCGCATCTGGGCGACTGTACGGCACAAGGTTCGCAACGCGGCGGGCTTCGAGGTGCTGGAAGAGGTCGTGCTCTCGACCTTCAGTTTCGCCAAGTACATGATGTGGAGAGATCTTCAGGACCGGACTGATCAGCTTAAGACGGCCCCCTTCGTCCGTCACACGATCGACCATCCGCGGGAGCCCTACGAGGGCGGAGCGAGCTTTCTCGACCCCCGGACGATCGACCGCTCGATCGACCCAGCGGCGTTGATGATGCCCTTGAACGCGGATTCGAGCCAGATCGTCGCGATCCATGCCTCCGGCGGGGCGGGCGACTTCGTCCTGGAAGGACCACCTGGAACCGGCAAGTCCGAGACCATCGGCAACATCATCGCCCACAACCTCGCGCTCGGCCGGCGGGTACTGTTCGTGTCCGAAAAGATGGCCGCGCTCGACGTTGTCTTTGATCGCTTGAAGAAGTGCGACCTCGGCGACTTCTGTCTCGAGTTGCACTCGGCCAAGGCAAACAAGAAAGCGGTGATCGATCAGCTCGGCGCCGCCTGGACTAGCCGCAGGACCTTCACGCCCGTCGAATGGGAGGCGAAGGCGGCCGAGCTCGCTCGGACAAGGGCTTCCCTCAACGCCTACGTGGCGGCCCTGCACGCCCCGGGCCCCTCGGGGATCAGCGCGCGGCAGGCGATCGGCCGCGTTCTCGCCTGGGGAGACACCCACCGCCTCGATCTCGGCTGGGCGTGGGACGAGAGCGGGCGGGGCTGGGCACCGACCCCGGAGGCGCTCCGGCACCAGGAGGAGCTCGCGGCTCGCCTCGACCGGGCCTTTGCCGCTCTCGATCCCGCCGATGTTGTTGCGCTCGCCGAGGTCCAACAGACCGAATGGTCCTTCGGATGGTCGCGCCACCTCGTCGAGGAGGCCAGGAGTTTCGAGATTGCCGCGACCGACCTTATTCAGGCGGTGGCCACCATGGCCCGCCGCCTCGGCCTCGCCCGGACGGCGGGGACCGTTTCCGAAGCGGCGGCCATCGCCGACATCGCGCGGTTGATACCCAACGCGCACCGACAGGATTTTCGCTTCGCGCTCAATTCCGAAGGCCGCGAGACTCTGACGCTCCTCGAAGAGCTCGTACCGATCCTCAACGAGTACCGCGACGCTCGCAGGAGAGTCATTGAGGCCTATCCCGACGACAGGATCGCGGCGGCCCCGATCGCCGAGTGGGTGGGGGTGCGGGATCGCTGTGCGCGGCGGACATGGCCTCTCGACGCCCTCGGGCGCCGGCTGCTGCGTGGCGTAATGCGTGACGCGCTCGGCATGGGTAAACAGGCAGTGGCCGCCCCCGAGCGGGACCTCGAAGCTCTGGCAGACATCGCGGCTACTCGCGGCCGCCTCGAGGCTCTGGCGGCGCGACTGCCGGACAAGACGCCCTGGCGCGGTCTCGGCACCCGTGAACTCGACCTCGACGTTTCGGTCTCCGAGGGTTGGTTGCTGCGTGAAGCCGTGACGCTGGTGGCGGGCCTTCAGGACGATCCGCTTGCTGCGCGAGCGGGTCTCGGCCGCTTGCTCGGCGAGGGCCGGGACATGCTGGAACCGGGTTCGCCCACCGCGGAGGCTGCGCGCGCGCTCGCCGCATCTCATAACCGCTTCGTCGCAGCTTTGAACCGGTTCCGCAGCGCCTGCATTGGCATGGGAGATGCCTCCGCGACCGGCTCGGCCGATCTTGATGTCACCGGACTCGCGACACGGGCCGGGGCTATTGCCACACGCGAGGCGCGGCTAAGCGGCTGGTGCGCCTGGGTGGAGGCCCGTCGCGCAGCCTGCGGATCCGGCCTGCAGGCACTCGCAGAAGCGCTCGAGGCGGGCACCGTCGGGCCAGGCCGTGCGGTCGAGACCTTCCGCACTGCCCACGCCCGTTGGCTCGCCCCGATTCTTGTCGACGCCCAACCGGAGCTCAAGCGCTTCCGGACGGCCGACCACGCCGCTCTGATCGAGCGGTTCCGTACGCTCGACAAGGAGCTGACCCGCACGACCGCCGACTACATCCGCGCAAAGCTCTCGGGCGCGGTCGCCGCCCGTGGCGCCCGCGACGCGGCACCCGGCTACGCTGTGCTCGCCCGCCAGCTGCAGCGCCAACGCAGCCACATGCCAGTTCGCCAACTCGTCGGCCAGATGGGAGACGTGCTCACCGCGCTCACTCCATGCCTGATGATGAGCCCGCTGTCGGTCGCGCAGTTCCTCCCCCCCGACCAGCAACTCTTCGACCTCGTCGTTTTCGATGAGGCGAGCCAGATCACGGTTCCGGACGCGATCGGCGCAATCGCACGCGGCCGCCGCTCGATCATCGTCGGCGACCCGAAGCAGATGCCGCCGACGAGCTTCTTTGAACGCGGCGCCGACGACGAGGCGAACGAGGAGGCGCAGGATCTCGAGAGCATCCTCGACGAGGCCCTCGCCGCCCGGATGCCGCATTACCGCCTGACCGGCCACTACCGCAGCCGGCACGAGAGCCTGATCTGTTTCTCGAACCACGCCTACTACGGCGGCGAGCTCGTCACCTACCCGTCGCCCTCGACCACGGCTTCCGCCGTCACGCTGCGCCGGGTGGACGGCATCTACGCGCGCGGCAAGGGCCGAACCAACGAGATCGAGGCGAAGGCCGTCGTCGCCGAGGTGGTGCGGCGCCTCCGCCATCCCGAACTCTCGCGGCTGTCGCTCGGCGTCGTCACGTTCAACTCCGAGCAGCAGCGGCTTGTACTGGACCTGCTCGACCAGGCCCGCCGCGCCGACCCCGACCTCGAGCCCCACTTCGGCGACGCCGTGCCCGAGCCTGTCTTCGTCAAGAACCTCGAGACCGTCCAGGGCGACCAGCGCGACGTGATCCTGCTCTCGGTCGGCTACGGCCCGACCGAGCCTGGCGCCCGGACCATGCCGATGAACTTCGGCCCGCTGAACCGCAAGGGTGGCGAACGACGGCTCAACGTCGCAATCACCCGTGCGACGACCGAGGTGGTGGTCTTCGCGAGCTTCGACGCCGCCATGGTCGACCTGACCCGCACGTCGAGCGAAGCGATCCGCGACCTCAAGGCCTACCTCGACTTCGCCGCGCGCGGTCCGGTCGCCCTCGGCGGCGCGGTCCGATCCGAAAGCCACCACGCGTACGCCAATGACTTCGAACAGGCAGTGGCGGAGGGACTGCGTCGTCGCGGCTGGACCATCCACACCCAGGTCGGCGTGTCGAAGTTCTCGATCGACCTCGGCGTCGTCCATCCCGATGCACCCGGCCGCTACCTCGCCGGAGTCGAGTGCGACGGCGCCACCTATCACGCCATGGCGACGGCCCGCGACCGGGACCGGGTCCGGCAGATCGTCCTCGAGAACCTTGGCTGGACTATCCTGCGGGTCTGGTCGACGGACTATTTCATCGATCCTGACGCTGCTCTCGACCGGCTACACGCCGGCCTCACCGCCCTCGTCGAGACCGAAGAGCACGGTGCGGAGCCCTCTGCCCCTCCCGATCCGACCGAGGAAGCCGAAGCCTGGGTGGGCGTTACCGACACATCGGTATGCGCGGAACCGGTAGAAGACGTCCCGCCAGCAGAGATGCCGCCAGACGAGGCAGAGGACGATCTACCTTCGAGCGAGGAGACAAACAGGGCGAGCCGCCTTGTGGCAGGGCCTGCGATGGGTGTTCCGGAAGGCACGTCACGGGCTCGCGCAGCTGTGCCCAATGCGCAGCGTTTCTACGACCCCGCCTATCGCCGCGAGCTCGCCGCCAAGGCGCTCGCGATCATCGACGCAGATGGGCCGGTGACGTTCCAGATGCTGTCAGTCCGGATCGCGCGCGCCCACGGCCTCCAGCGGACCGGGCACGGGATCGTCGCGACGATCCGTGCCGCTCTCGGGCGGCAGCGGCAGATCACGAAGACGCCGCAAGGCGAGGTCTGCTGGCCTGCCGGGAGAGAGCCAACAAAGGTGATCGCCTTCCGCGATGTCGCAGGCCGCGAGTGGAAGGACGTTCCCTACCCCGAGAAGCTCGGGCTGGTGGCGGAAATCGGCCCGCATACTCCCGATCTCGCCCGTACTGTGGCAGCGCGGATCGGCTTTGCCCGCGTCGCCGCGCGCTTCGTCGCCGAAGTGGAAGACCTTGCTCGCGCAGCTGCGCGAATGTCGCAGGGATGATGGCGCCGGTGCGACGGTGACGACCGAAGTAACCAGGCACCCCGACCGTCAGGGTTGATCGACGCTACGCTTGCTGCTCCTGTCGCGTTCCTGGAGGAAACGCAAGAAAATGACCGCCTTCTTCGACCAGCCGATCCTGAACTCGCCCTACGCCGAGCCCGGCGAGCACTGGGAGCTCGACAGGGATGGCCTGCCGACCGACCGGATCGTTCCGCGCCGCCGCAAGTCCGATCTGCTGACTCCGATCCCGAAACCCAAGAAGCAGTCCGCCCGAGGCCGGCAGACGAGTTTCGTGCTCGACACCGGTCACGGCCTGTCGACCGAGGAGCAGGAGTACAACCCCACCGTCATCATCAACGATCTCCGCCAGGAGATCGATCGCTGGCGGGCGCTTCCCAATCCAGACCAGTGGCAGGTGACCCCCGTCACCGCCACGCTGCTGCGTCACTGGCGGGCGCTCCAGCACGACACGACCCAGGCCGTCCGCCCGTTCTTCTGCCAGGTCGAGGCGGTCGAGACCGCGATCTGGCTGCACGAGGTCGCGCCCAAGAGCGCCCGCCACCGCCGCTTCCTCGACTGGCTTCGCCAGGTCAACACCGGCGCCAACCCCGATCTCTTCCGCGTCGCGCTGAAGCTCGCGACCGGCGCCGGCAAGACCACCGTCATGGCGATGCTCATTGCCTGGCAGGCGATCAACGCCGCGCGCAGCCCGGGCTCGAAGACCTTCTCCCGCGCCTTCCTCGTCATCACGCCCGGCATCACCATCCGCGACCGCCTGCGCGTGCTGATGCCGAACAACCCCGCCTACTACCGCGACCGCGGCCTTGTGCCCGCCGACATGCTGACCGATCTGGGTCGCGCCAAGATCGTCATCACCAACTACCACGCCTTCCAGCTCCGCGAGACGATGCAACTCGCCACCGGCACTCGCGCCGCGCTCAAAGGCCACGGCCCCGACATCGCGACGAAGGAGACCGAGGGCGAGATGCTCCGCCGCTCGGTCGCCGACCTCATGGGCATGAAGAACGTCGTCGTGCTCAACGACGAGGCCCACCACTGTTACCGCGAGCGGCCGCAGACTGAGGCGGAAAGGCTCACCGGCGACGAGCGCAAGGAGGTTGAGGAGAACAGGCAAGCCGCACGCCTCTGGATCTCCGGCATTGAGGCGGTGAAGAAGCACCTCGGCCTCGGCGCTGTCTATGACCTCTCGGCCACGCCTTTCTTCCTCGCGGGTTCGGGCTGGCCTGAGGGGATGCTCTTCCCCTGGGTGGTCAGCGACTTCTCACTAATGGACGCGATCGAGTGTGGCATCGTCAAGCTGCCCCGCGTCCCCGTCGCCGACAACCTCCCCGGCCAGCCGCAGCCCCTCTACCGCAACCTCTGGCCGGCGATCCAGAAGGCGATGCCGAAGAAGCAGAGGGGCGAGAAGAAGCTCGACCCGCAGAAGCTGCCGACCGAGCTCAAGACCGCCCTCGACGCCCTCTACGGCAACTACGTCGAGAAATTCCGCGCCTGGGAGGCCGCCCGCATCGGCGTGCCCCCGGTCTTCATCGTCGTCTGCAACAACACCACCAACTCCGAGCTCGTCGCCGAATACATCGCCGGCTACGAGCGCGAGCGCGCCGAGGGCGAGATCGACTTCCACCAGGGCGCGCTCGAGCTCTTCCGCAACTTCACCGACGACGGCGACCGCCTGCACCGCCCGCGCACGCTCCTGATCGACAGCCAGCAGATCGACAGCGGCGAGGCGATCCCGCCGGCCTTCCTCGACGTCTACCGCGACGAGATCGACACCTTCCGCCGCGAGAAGGCCCACCGCGAGGGCGCCGAGGCCGCGAAGAGCATCACCCCCGAGGAAATCCTCCGCGAGGTGATGAACACCATCGGCCGCCGCGGCCGCCTCGGCGCCGAGATCCGCTGCGTCGTCTCGGTCTCGATGCTGACCGAAGGCTGGGACGCCAACACCGTCACCCACATCCTCGGCCTGCGCGCCTTCGGCACCAGGCTCATCTCCGAGCAGGTGATCGGGCGTGCGCTGCGCCGCCTTTCCTACGACCCTGACCCCGAGACCGGCCTCTTCCCGGTCGAATACGCCGACATCATGGGCATCGACGGCCTGAACTTCGCCGCCCAGGCCGTCCCCTCGACCCCGACGCCCCCGCGCGAGACCATCCACGTCCACGCCGTCCCCGGCCGCGAGGCGCTGGAGATCACCTTCCCCCGTGTCGAGGGCTACCGCATCGAGCTCCCCGACGAACGGCTCACCGCCGACTTCTCCAGGCTCGAACCCTATGTCCTCGACCCGGCGAAGGTCGGCGCCACCCGGATCGAGATGGCCGGCATCATCGGCCAGACCGAAACGATCACCCTCGAGCACCTCGGAAAGATGCGCCGCTCGACCCTCGTCTTCCGCCTCGCCACGCACCTCCTAAACCACACCCTCCGCGACGCCGACGAGCGCCCGAAGCTCCACCTCTTTCCCCAGGCCCAGGCCATCGTCGGCGCCTGGCTCGACTCCGGCCTCCTCGTCTGCAAGGAGACCGTCCCGGCCCAGCTCGCCTACCGCCAGATCGCCGACGAGGTCTGTGACCTCCTCGCCGGCGCGATCGACGCGGGCGCAGCGGGCTCCGGCATCCTCCGCGCCACCCTCGACCCCTACGACCCCGAGGGCACTACCGCGTCCGTCAACTTCACCACCTCGAAGACCGACCGCTGGCAGCCGCGCCCGGACCGCTCCCAGATCAACTGGATCATCCTCGACAGCGACTGGGAGGCCCAGCTCGCCCAGGCGATCGAGGACCACCCCCGCGTCGCCGCCTACGCCAAGAACCACAACCTCGGCTTCGAGATCCCCTACCTCCACGACGGCGAGCCCCGCCGCTACCGCCCGGACTATCTCGTGCGCCTCGACGACGGCACGACCCTGGTCCTTGAGGTCAAGGGTGCCCGCGACCACGACGATGCGCTCAAGGCCGCCGCGATCCGCGACAAATGGATCCCCGCCGTCAACCGCCTCGCTCGCTTCGGTCGCTGGACCTACGCCGAGATGCGCGACCCCTTCACCATGGCCGACGAGCTCGACCGGTTGATCACGCAAACGTCGGCAGATGTCGCATAGGGCAGCCAGACGGAACGGACCTAGCATCCTCGGAGAGCAGCATGGCAGACGAGAGGGAACCGACCATCGAGGAGAGGATCGCGCGCATTGTCCGTAGCGAGGGCTCGTTGGGCACGTACGACATCGCGTTGCGCGTCGCCGTCTTCGGTGACTGGCTTCGCAGCCATATCAGAATGGCGGATCACCACCCGGATTCTCCAATCCACGATCTCTACAGCTTCCTGCTCAAAGCCGAGAAACTCTCGTACTGGTTGGCGGAGGGGGAGCGAGAGCCGTTTGCATGGGAAGGGGACGAGTTTCTGAAGAGGGATCTCGCGCCGTATCCCACGCGCCTGCTGATAGAGGAGCTCCGGGAAAGGGAGCCAACGGAACGTCGCCGCGACTCGGCCTCCACGAGGTTGGTCGAAATTGAAGGATCGCCCGCTTCCGCTCCGGGCGGCGGCCTCGTGGAGGCGATCATTCACCGGGACCGCCGGATGAGCATTCCAACGCCCGAGTTGGAACCTGTACTGGAACCAGCCGACCGCAACCCGATCCGCACCGCCTGGGAGCGCCGCGACCCCGACCTCGACCCGCAGCTCGTCTGGCGCGGCAAGGACCTCGCCGACTGGTCCGACCTCATCGTCCAGGCGCCGCCGATCTACCTCCAGGAGCAGATCCACCCCAAGGCCCTGATCGAGGACCTCCGCGCCTCCCTCCGCGACGGCAAACCCCGCGGCCCCGACCTCTTCGACCACTTCGG
>Ga0075163_10008494_pt1 | contig 13521 bp, 13 predicted proteins | sample JI1023141ADNA_FD_71478 | JGI IMG/M metagenome (GOLD analysis project Ga0075163, IMG submission 71478) | Wastewater effluent complex algal communities from Wisconsin, to seasonally profile nutrient transformation and Carbon sequestration -... | ecosystem: Engineered > WWTP > Effluent > Algae...
ATATTGACTGTATGCAGCTCTCATGTTGCGAATTTTGGATAGGTTCTTGTCTGTTCTTTGTTGTATGTCATCTAAAAAACGTATACGCTCGCCGTCGCTAAGTCTAAGTCCATCAGTCATTATATTGTTTAATAGCTGCACATTGTCACTATTTGCAGAAACCACGCTATTGATATTTCCGATGTAGTCCATTAGCATATCTGGTTGGGCTGTTTTTAGCTTTCTGCCATCAGACACTGCCTTAGCAGCCTCTTTGATTAAGGCAACCTGAGACTCCGCCAGCCTTTTAATACTCATTAATGACGTTACTTTTTTATTGATGGTGTAGTACAAATCAGCACTCTTTTTTAAGAGATCAGAGCTTTCCTGTAATGTTTTTGACTGCTTACCAGCTTCAGCTAACTGCTTTAGTAGATTACTTTTGTTTTCCACTGCAAGCACCTCTAGTTTAGGTGCAGTTACTACTGCTTGACTTAGGCATTTAGTACTCACTATAAGCAATAGCATGCTTATCAACGTTGCTGTTTTCATATTTTTCTTTTTGTAGATTATTGATACTTATTTCCATATTCTGTGTTTTCTTGAAATCATCGCTTAGCTTTTGCCAATCTTCACCGTCGGTTTGGAAGGCTAAAAATTTCTCTTTGGAAAACTCTAATCTTGCAACTGTTGCATAGGAGTCGGCAAACCGCATGAATATCTCTGAGTGTGGCCTTTTTCCAGAAAAGTCATTCTTGATCGATCGCATCAGATTGATGTGCGATTTATTTTTTATGCTGAATAACTCGATTACATCATCATATACTACTTCGTTTGTTGGCAGAACATAAAGTAGTTGTGTGTTGGCGATGATTCCCCTAGTGTATTCATTAGCGGGCAATTGTGCGGGCGATTGTACAATCGCCCAGACTGCTCCATTTTCTTTTCGGAGTTTTTGATAGCAAAATGCGGTGGTGGCATGAACAACATCGCCGCTAAACTGGTCGACCATGGATTGGGTTTCAGCATACTCATCAAAGATCAATACGCCTCTTGTACTCCTATCTGATAATATCTTGTTTTCAATAGTATCAAACAAGATGCTCATGACCAATGACACCAAAAATGGGTCTTTTTTGATCTTGGTCATTTCAAACAAAACAAAGTCTTTGCTTCTTATTTTGTCTTCATTTGAACCAGATGTTTTACAAACGTTTTCATAAACCCCATTGGGCATAAATTCGCTACAAACATGTAGGAAACTTTTTGTGTCAAAATGCTCTGGTGCTATTTCTTGCCTAGAAAAAATGGCTTCATGGTTAGTTTTTACATAATTGTAGAAATCAGGAAAGCTATGGCCAGTAAAAACATGCGCATAATAATCGCTTACTATCTTAGTGAGCGAAACATTTTGGTTCGCGTTATCACCTTTAATCCGCCAAAATTTTGAAACGATCGTTGTTAATGTTTTTAATTTATCGATTGTGATATTTGTTCCAGTTTCAATGAAGAATGGATTTATCCCAAGGGGAGTTTGTCCATCATAATCGATATGAGTAGAAACTTCAGGGTATAACTTGCATAGCTGCTCAAAACTTCTCCCAAACTCGACTACAATAACCTTATATTTTTCTTCGATTAACTGCTGTACGATACTTAAAACTGTTGCGGACTTACCCCCACCTGTCGAGGCCACAATTAATGCATTTCGAGCATTAATTCTTTTCTTTTTTGCATCCCAGATATCTTTTCTAAGTGGAATTTGAAACAGTCGATCATGAAAAAGTACACCTTCTTCGTCATTTTGAAATACAGAATAATGGATGAGTAAAGTCAAAGCTGTTGCCAGATCAGTCAAAATAAAAAATGTCTTATCTAGCTTTGATTCGCGACCAATTATGGAACCTAAAAAAATGTTTCTTAAACCTTCGTGAGATGGATCATAGTATCGTACATCATTGATTGATAATGCCTCTTTTATCGTTTTTTGCGCCTTTTCAAGAGTTTCTTGATTTTCGTCCCAAACCATCACGTTAAAATGTGCTCTACAAAGCAGCGCTTCATCTGCTATAACATCTTTTTCAAACTCTTTGAGTTTTTGATAGCTACTTTCAATAGATTGGGAAAATTTTTGATGCCGTCCGTAAAGCTTTACTCGTTGGTCGAGTTCACTTCTTAGTTTTTTGTCTCCTTCAAAGAATAGTATTTGATTATATATGTGATTGCATAAAATATGAACACCTATTTTCTCCTGAAAAGCCATCACGAGGGATGAATTCGCGACAGGTAATGTGGTATCGCGTGTGTAAATGGGTATTTCATCTGGTAGGTATGTTTCGTCGCTAATTGAAAAAAAACTACCCTTTGCATGGCCTATCTCTAATTTATCCGAAAAGCGAATGTCTCGTAAGCCGTCATCATCTACAAAGCCGTTGACAAAGCGTAATAGATAGTGTTGTAATTCGCTATCATTCATTTTTTTTATGGACGTATTGAGCATATTGTTGATGATAATTACCGCTTGCTCCACCCCGTCTAAAAAATCAGATAAGGCCTCTTTGTCTTTCTTGGCGAGAATTTTTTTGTAGGTAAGTGGGTTTTCTATATATGATTTTTCTAATGACTCTAAGCCTGTTAAAGTGAAGGCCAAAATACATTGGTGCTCCAAATACTCCCGATCTTTAAAATGTTTTCTTTCAGCTTTGCTGATAAAACTATTGCCCTTTATCTGTGTTTCTGAAGCATATTTCTTCTTTAAAAATACATCTTGCTTATGAACGAAGCTTGCGTTTGGCATGTACTTAAATGCACGGAAAAAATCATCATGTCGAACATTTAAGATTTCTTCGTCAAAACTGTAAGCCTCTGGGTTTTGCAGAATATAGGCAACAGTTAACGATCCATCTTTGTTTAAGACGGCACCATCTAAGACGGCTAAAATTGAATAAGCCTGCGCAGTTGATACGTTCATTTTTTTGGTTTTTGCAAATAGTGGAAGATATCCCTGTTTGAAACGGTGCTCTCTGTATTTGTGAAATTATATTTCTTCTGATTGGATAGTTTAATGAATCGCCATCTAATAAGCCACAATAGAGAGCCTCCTATGACGACCTGTAGTACCCAATTAATAAGTGCGCCAATAGTTAATTTGTCGACTACCTCCCCAAGCCCACAAAAGAGAAAAATTCCAACAAGGCCACAGCAGATCAGTAAAAGATAATAGTCTCTGACAGAGACACCACTGATCAAGAGTGGTGTCTCTAGACCCTTTCTAACTTTTTGTTTTTTTGAGCATTCCATTATTTATCGAGTTATACGGTCATTTTTATTCCAGCTATTTTTGTTACAGCCAGTGATATAACAGCAACAATGACAATAACATAGCCTACAAAATAAACTGTCGCTATAATGCCTTCTTTGCGTCTACCAGACCCTGAAGAGTCATTGATCGCATCAAAGTTTTTTGCGAATCCAACTACAAGCCCCATAAATATGACTAAGCCTAGTAATGGGTGGAGGTAATTATTAATTAATGATTGTATTTCGGTTCCCATGATTTTGAGTTTTAGTTGTTTATTGAATAATAGATTTAGTTGTCCAAATGATTAAGCGTGCCATGAAAAAGAGAATGAAGACACCACTAAATATTAAAATAACGCTGAGTATGCCCATTTTTTTTCTGAAGATCAGTCCGATGCTTAATCCTATTAATAGGATTAAGCCATATAATGGGACGATGTGCTCTTTGAGTAGGTGTATAGTTTCGTGATGCATAGTGAGTTGGTGATTAAATTTTCTCTCGTTGAGACCTAGTCATTAAAGTGAAATCAATAAAAACAGGGCAAAAGCACATATCTCAAAATAAATAATGGTGGAACCCAAAAGGATTAAGCCTTCTTTACGTTTTACTGAAGAAGAATCTTTAAGTCTGTCCCTGTTTCTTGTTACCCCAACGATTACACCAATTATTGTCATCAAACCAAAAATTACGCTGAAATCTATTGTAGGTAAAATGCTTGAGTACTTATTTAATGTACTTCTGTTGTCAAGAAATATCATTCCTAAAAACGAAGTGATCATCAGAATTGAGGTTGCGATCATCATTGTTTTTCTCGCCTTATTTCGCCTCTCTGGCGAAGGAGAATTTAGAAATCTAAAATTTATAACGTTGGTGGCAATTACACCGACAAACAGGCTCAATGAAATTAGAGCAATGAGTGAAATTTTGACAAAGTGGATATTTTCTTGACTCATGTGATGTTTTAGTTTATCGTTGATGAATTTTTATTCCAAATAGCTTTTCTATAATCAGCGATGGATGATTCGATGCGCTGGGCCTCCTTCTCCTCATCCTGCGTGTAATCTTTGATTTTCAAATCAGCTGGTGTCGCCTCCTTTACAATTTTGCTTTTGAATTTTCTCAGAATAAATACATCATCATAGCTTAGGTCTGTCGTATAGGTGGTCACTACCTGCTTTTGACAAAATACCTTTCTAGCTTGTTCGAAGTTGATCCAGAATGCGGGTTGTTCCGCAATGATCTCACCTATGGCATTGATTTTAACTAGGGGTGCAATGCCCACAATTCTAGGTTCATATACTCCTCTCCCTTTATCAAAAATCCAGTCTTCTTTTAGTCTAAACTTGGTGACCATGTTAGGGTTAAACTCGCCACCTTTCATTTTAGAACTGATCTGAACACCAGAGCTGTCAAAAACAGGAACCATAACACTATCTGAAATGAACTCTGCAAGTGCATCTTTTATTGACATCGGGTCTGTGAATGAATCCCCAGATGGATTGGTTTTCGTATGTGATGGGCTGTACGCCGTTATATTCCCGTTTTGAATGGCATCAACTATGACGTCGATTAGTCTTGACTGTGGTGAAATAAACAGCCTATTAGCATCCTCGTCAGTGTCGATATCTCTCCATACACGTTTTACTGACATGATATCCGATGTCCTAATTTCGGGGTATGGGGTTGGCTCTGCTCCTTGAAGGTTTTTACTGCAGAAATAACCGTCTTGTGGTATTTCTTGCGAAAATGATGATATAGATAAGCCTACTAAGGCTAAAATTAGTATGTGTTTCATCGTGTTTATTTAATAGCTAGGTTGCTCAATTTTGTTTTTTGTCTTGTCGATTTTTTTGGCTGTTGTACCTCCATAATATCTGGGGCTGGCATGACACATCGGAATCCGATATAACTCTTTGCAACGTCTTGAAACTCGGCACTACGTGTTGATGGGGCTACTAAAATCTCGGGATCTTTCCAGCTACCACCCTTTATAACTTTTCGTTTTTTGATTTCAGGGTCATTGTCTTTTGCATCGTATAGTAAGACTGGGTTTAAGTCATGGATGAAGGCTAGCGAGTTCTCTGAATATGTATTTAGTGTCCATTCTGACACGTTCCCAGCAAGATTATATAAGCCAAATTGATTTGGGCTATATGCTAAAACTGGGCTTGTGTATGTGTAGCCGTCTTCGGAATAGGTTCCTTCCCCCTGCTTGTAATTGATTGACGAGGTTGTAGTGTTGCTATATTTTGTTTTTTTGATTGGTGATTCACTAGTTTGTGCAGCTACATAAGCCCATTGGGCCTCTGTGGGCAAATCCATAGGTAGCGTGATGATATTTGGGTTGATAAATTTGTTCGTGTATTTGTTAGATATTTTAGACCGCCAAGAGGCAAATGCCCGTGCTTGTTTCCATGTGACACCTACTACTGGATAATCATCAAACAGTGGGTTGGTAAAGTAGCTCGTGACCATCACGTCATTTTGTGAGTTAGGGAAGTCTTTTTCCCAAACAGCTTCATCAGGCCAAACATTGATCACCTCTTTTTTGATTATTTTCTTTCGTCCTGTTTTATCGTTAGGGTCAGTAGCAACAACTTCGTACTCGTAGTTGAACAAGCTATTGTCCAACTTGTTTGCACTTGTGTACATGGGTTTTAGTTTTGCCCTAATTTTTGAGTTGTTAGATTTCCAGAATGTCTGACTACCGCCAATTGCTGTCCAATTAATCTGGTTTTGTGCTGCATTGTCTTTTCCATGTGTTGGTTGAAAAAATGATTTGTCCTTCAAATAATTGGTGATAGCAATGGAATCGCGAACCCAGTTGATAAACTGACGGTATTGTCTGTTTGATACTTCTGTTTTATCCATGAAAAAGGCACTTAGGCTAACTTTTTTCATAGCAGACGAATCTTGTCCATTGGTATTAGATTGTCCAATCATCACTGATCCAGCTGGGATATAAACCATGCCTGCTGGTGGGTATATTTTTTGGCTTTGAGTAGGTCTGACGGCCCTATAAGTATAATCGCTCATGCTGCAGGAAGCTAAAAATAGAGCTGATATGATTGCTGTATAGATTTTAATGAGTTTCATTTTTTAAATTGGTTATAGGTTAACTAATTGTCTATCTACGCTCATCTTCGGCTTATCTCCTTCGGCAGATTTTAAAGCATTTACGGGTGATTTTGCTCAGGATTAAAACATCATGCCTAGTGATAATTTGAATCTATTACTGGTTAAAAATTGTTGATTGTTGATTGGGATTGCGTACGACATGTTGAATCTTAGCTTGTTTGCAATAAATCCAAAACCAGCTGTGCCAAATGCCAGATTCCACGTCTCGGTATTTCTGAAATTCAAGCCAGACCGTAGAATGAATTGACCAGCGAAGGTGTATTCACTACCAAGGCCTACATTGAAATTCTTTAGACCTCCATTTGAAGTACTAAAGGATGAAGCCATATTCGATAAAACACTGGTCTCAAAGGTTGTATTGATTGTGCTAGACACTAATAGTTTATTAAATTCTAGTCCAATGTTAAAAGAATTGTCTCCTCCTGTATCATAATTAATACCCATTCTTAAGTTGGCTGGAAGAAATTTTAGAGTGCCATTGCCATAATTAAGTTTGCTGCCTAGATTGGATAGAACAACTCCAAAGCTCAATGAGCTAGCTGAAAGCATATGTTTGTATAATGCACCTACATCTACAGCTATGGTATGGGCTGATTGGATTGCTCCATTATAGGTGTACTCAAACATATCGGATTTAATATACCGAGCGGTATACCCCATAGAAAACTCATGGGTGAACTTTTTAGAGACACTGATGTCTATTCCAAACTCATTTGGCGAAAAAGTGCCAGTATTTGTGCCTATTTCATCGCGCAGATTAATATTCCCATTTGATAGATAATTAAGACTCATCCCAACAGCAAGGTTTTGATGAATTTGTTTGTACCCAGTAGCATATATGCTTCTTCCAACTCCACTATTCATAGGCGGAGTGTAAGACACTGAGCCTGCATAATTATTTTGGATTAACACCAATTTCGCTGGGTTCCAGAACTGGGAAAATTCATCTGGGCTTGTGGCAACACCTGTATTACCCATGCCTGCTGATCTGGCATCTGGAGAAGTGTTTAGGTGTAGTCCTCCAACAGTGCTTTGAGAAAAAGCGGATGTTGAAGCAAGGATCAAGAAAAGGAAAACTCGTATCTGTTTCATATGTTATCTCGATTAATAGTGATACTTTTTGAAACAACTTTAGATGATTTACCTTGATTGTCAATGACTGTCAGGTCGACTGGATAGATTCCGCTTTTGTTGAATACGTAATAGATTTTGCTTGACCTTGACCGTACTTCATGTCCATCTACATGAAAAATGTACCAATCTATTTTCCCCCCTTGATTTCTATCCTCATCGAAGCTTTTTGAAGCATCGAATTCGTATTCAAGCTTATCGGTCGTTTTTGAAGGCTTGCATTCTAATGAACCTATTGGAGCTAGGTTGGCAAAAGAAAATATCTTGCAGGTGGCTTTTGAGCTTGCATTTAGCTTATCCGTTATGGTAAATTCAAGCGTGGTGAATTCTTCGGAATTACTTTCGAATGTTAAGTCTAATTCATTTTTATCGACTGGCAAAAAATCAGTCATTATTCGGCCTTGATAAGCTAGTGTTGCATTTTTACTGGATGAAGCAAATCGTATCGAGGTTATGTTGCCATTCTTATTGTTGTATTTAAGAACTATAGATTTTGTGTTTCGGATATTTTGGGCTGCTTGTCCAATTTGGGTTAGTTGACCATTATGCTTTAGCTTTAAACTATCCACGATAGTTGTGCCCACCGATCTATCATGGCCATTATTGAAGCCTATTTCTGGTGGGATATTAAATCTTTCTATAGCTTCTTTCTGTTTATCGCAAGAGGCCAGTAAAATGACACCTGATAGTGCCAGTATTATAATATGTAGCTGTTTATTCATAAGTTTTTGATTTTAGTTTTTCTTGATGAATACTTCATGAAAGTCGATGGTTGGAGAAGTGATTTGGATTTGATAGAGTAAGTTGGTTAAGTTTTGAAAATCATCGAATTTGATCTCATTATCTCCAATGGTGATAGGAAACTCTCGTCGGTACACAATAAATCCTTCTTGATTGGCAATAATCATTTCTGCTGTCTCATTAGCTTTTGAGTTCACGGTGAATTTTAGCCAGTTAGCAAATGGGTTTGGAAATAGGTTTAATGAAAGTGGAACCTTTTCCTCCGCTTTAAATACTTTAAATATTGGTGGCGGTGCTGGTGGAATACCTGAATCTGCGACATGGATGGAATCAGTCAACACAATTGTATTTGCGCATTGCTCTGGTGATGTGATAGTCACTTTGACTAGAAAAGTACCTACGTTGTTGAAATAGTGTGGTGGCGTGGCTTCATAGGATTGTTGATCGTCGCCAAAGTCCCATACATAGTTATACTTGTCATCATTTGTACCGCGCTCAGGAACGAACTTGAATCGCATCCAATCGCCTTGCTTGAGAGAGGTTTTGTCAGCAGTGACTATTTTTCCAATGGGGGTAAAAGAGGTGATATTAACCTCTGTACTTTCGTCACTGAAGCAACCTGCATCACTTATGCCTTTAACAAATAGCTTTTCTGTTTTTTGAATGGTATAATTAAGTGCTGTTCCGATATAAAAAGGTACTTGCTCGTTGTATTTGTACCATGCATATTTGATGTATCCAGTAATAATTCCTGCAGATGCTACTGCACTCAATTTGAGAATATCTCCTGCACAGCCATCTGTTTTGCCTATAACAGTGGGTTGCATAGGTACTGGTTTAACCTCTATATGGATATCTGACGAGCTGGTACATCCCTGTGGGTTTGTGAAGCTGTAGGTGAGCATTTTTATGCCTACACCCGCATCCTTTGGATTAAAAATCCCGTCATTGCTGATTCCAGTCCCTGACCACTTCCCTTTTGCAATTGCACCATTGACTAAAACAGGTATTGGAAATGGAGGTATGTTGGCACAGATGACATCAGGATATGCCCCGAATGTAATTTTTGATGATGGAAGAATAGTGATTTTGATACTTTCTTGATACAGGCCATTGTCAAATTGTTTGCTTGCATAGATTGCATGATCACCAATTGATAATTGTTTTGGGTCTATGGCCTGTATTGGGTTTCCATTCGGATCATCTAGTCTAAAATCCACCTCAATACCTTGTTTGAAATAGTCCTTTAGGGTTATTGGCTCGGTATTGTTGCAGATTGATTTAATCTCGGCGATTTTGTTTTCATCCCATTGTGGGGTCACTATTTTGTATGAGAATTTGCTAATGAATGTGGTAGAGTATTTACTGTGCTCGTAGCAGTTTCGAGAGTGTGAATAGACGTTGATACTGATTTCTTCAGTAAAAGTATCCTCGATGTGAGTGCTTGGATCTATGAGTATTGGGCCTGAATTGTTTTCCTTACTATATTTTGATTCAATATTCCAGAATGGACAATCATCACCCTCGTCGAAAGAAGTAAGGGCTTTGAAGCGTGCACTGGGTGCTATTTTGTTTGCCGTGGCATATTTGAAAAACAATCGTGATCTTTCATAAAAACCTGTGGGATGATAAAATTGAGGTTTTGGTTTGGGGTTGAAAAAAGAAAAAGGGATATATGTAAGGCCTCTTACACCCTCAAACTCTTGGTCTATGATTGCTACTTGCGCCTTGCTAATGCTAGCTAAGCAGAATAGTAATAATGTTATGATTGTTTTATTCATATCAATTTCCCTTCACATTAATGTAGTAATCATAGATTGTTGGTGTTGTATCTAGTTTTTTAGATATGCTAAAAACTCTGTCTACGATTACGCCATTTTCTGCACTAGTGAGGAATAGTTTACCAGCAGCTGTATCAAAATTTGTAATTCTAAACTCGATGGGCCCAGATTGACCGCTATCAAGCAAATAATTAGTTAGTGTCAAATACTGAAATCCATCTGGTTTTTTGACAAGTGACATAGGTTGTGCATATTTGGTTGGTAGGTTCTTAGGTGGAAAAATGACAGGCTGACATTCTTCTCCGTAATCATAAGCAGCAGTTGTAGGAAATGATGATGAGATGAAAAAATTATTATCTGATTGACACTTTTTGGAATAGGTTACGTCTTGACCATTTTTAATAACGGTCAATACCTTAAATTCTCTTTGCCTAAAGGCACTTATCTTTTCATTTTCTGGTAATTGGTCGTAAGATTTTTCTTTAAATAGAGCAGTCCCATCTTCATTTTTGAATGGGTCTTTTTTGCAGCCAGTAGCAACGATTGTTGCGATAGCTCCTACTAGTAGTAGTGTTTTTAGTGCTGTTTTTGTTTTCATTTAGGATGGTATTTATTTAGATTTTTTATGGTTAGATGATTAGTTTTTACGTATATCTCTTTACTGATTTTTGTCTGTACTTTTGTATGTAATGAAAATGGACGATGTTACCAGTGCAGCTGATGGTTTGGATTCAAAGAATCGGGCTGCTACTGTTAGATTAATAGACTTAAAGGTTGAGGACGATATGGAAAAGGTATTAAATAAGATACAGCATGAGTTTGCCCTATTGAATGGTAGGCTGGAGCATATTGATGCCAAGTTTGAAAGCAAATTCGAACATGTAGAAAGCAGGATATCTATGGGGTATACTGTCTTTGGTATTTCCTGTGGGGTAATCGCTATTTTATTAGCTGCTCTTGGTATCATGATTGCACTTAAGTAATATCTATCCACTGCACATTGGGGCCTTTGGGCTTTTAAGACGTTTTTAGTTACTCTGATCATGTTGATTTCTCTTTTTAAACATTATCACTGTCTACATGAAAAACCGAAAGCCTAGGCCGATGCTAGATCGGTAGTTTCCAAAGTCCTTTTTAGACATCATCGTTTGGTTGCCAGATATAATGAAGGAAACCGCATCGGTGATGAAAGTTTCCACTTCTAACCTTCCCGTAGCTCCATAATCAAATCCTTTGGTAGACATAGGTTTTAACGTGTCATAGGCGACAGTTGGGCCTGCTCCAATATTTATAAAAACCACTCCACTAATACTCACTAAAGAATAGTTGGCCAGTAGATTCGCTGATAGTGATGTGTAATCGAATTGATGTAGTGTTCCCCATTCAAAATTTCCATGACCCGAGATGAACACCTTCTCCGATGCAAAGTAGGTGTATCCACCAGTGAGGCTAGTTGTCATTTGGCTTTTACCAAAACCAATTTTAAACGCAGAAGATTGGGGCATATACTGTGCTTTTGCTCTAGCTGCAATGGTTAGTATGGTAATAAGTGTGATGGTTATTCGTTTTAATCTCATTCTAGGCAGGTGTTAAGTTGCGCTGTTTTGTATTTCGTTATAAGCAAATATATAAATAATTGTAATTGAAAAAGAAATTAATTTTACTTTTTATTAAAAAATAAATTCATGTACTTTTTTATATTTATTACTAAAAAAGTCTCATTTATTGCATAAAACAGTGTTTGTATTAATATTTTAACTTTTACAAATGGTAAAGCAATATGAATTTAATTTTACTTTTTAATTAAAATATTTTCAAAATATAAAATAATTTAAAAGCTGTGGATATATGGAAAACTCTCCCATACACCATGCCATAAGCTCAGTTTAATACACTTGTCAACAGCTAACAAGACCATGGATATATTGAAAGCTAGGCTCTGTTATGGCTTGAGCTCAGTTTCCAACATACCCACAATCACTGCAATAATTTTTTAAATTTTTTGAGGGAGAAAAAGAACAAGGACTCAATTCTTAAGATCGTCAATGAGGCATCCTGCGGGAGTTTGAGGGAGCAAAACCCTCAATAATTAAAAATGCCCCTTTTAGAGGCACTTGGGGTTCTTGTAAGGAAGAAATATTAAAAAGTAAACTAAATCCCTAAAGAAGTTCGAAAATGCCCAGCAGGGCTTTTAATGCCCTCTTTTTTATTTGTGTAATCGAAGAACCATTTATGGGCCTTCTTTCTCATTTCTAGCTTTTCTATAACGAGGCTAATTAATTTGTTGTCTTGTATTCCGATGGCATACATTTTGTTCTTGAGCTGTAAAGCTTCTCTGTCCGTCTCTTCTACCTCGAATGGAATTACAGTCTGATATTTATTAGTGCGAATGATTGTAAAATTAATCCTATGAAATGACCGGCCTTTTTTTTCCAACTCGTATGAGATTTTCAAATCAGTTGATTCATTGATTTGTTTTATCGAAACATCGATTACATTAGCTTTAAATTCACCCCATTGAGGATATTGTTCAGGCAGTTTGCCATTAGGATCTTTTAGATTCATAAGAAGCCTTAATTCTTCGATTTCAAAACTAACATATCCTACATCTTTCCATCTTGAGAATTGTAAATACATCCATTTGGCGTATTTGGAACTTAGTGAAAGAACACAATGTAATTGAAAACTTGTAAAATTGTTTTTTATATCAATTAGGTAGGGCCTTAATTTTGGATCGATACTTAGTTCAATTTTACCTTTGCCTTTCACGTATTTGGCACTGGAAAGCATAGCAACTTGTAAAACCCCATCATGTTGATCTATTCGAAATACCTTGCCTATCATTCCTTCTGTAGCATTTAAAAGTTGATTGTATTGCCACATTCGTCCAGTTATCGATTCGATTTCCCTTACGCTAATTTCATATACTTTGTCTGTTTCATCATTTTCGCGAATGAGTGATAACATCATGAAATATAGGTCTAGTTGGGCTGCTGACAATTCATGTCTGGATTGAGTGATGGCATTGCTTTGTCTAACCTCAAGTTGATCGTTGATTTGGTTTTTCATGTTTCAAATATAAAAAAATAGAATAAAAAAATAGGTTATTTTTAATTACTCTTTTTAAACTGATAAAACCTCTTTTTTAAACTGATAAAACCTCTTTTTTCGCTGATAAAACCTCTTTTTTCGCTGATAAAACCTCTTTTTTCGCTGATAAAACCTCTTTTTTAAATCTCGCAAGTAATTGATTTTCAGTGTAGTTATAGAGATACTCAAATAAGACAAATATGTACAAATATTCACAATATTGTGATGTCCACCGCTCAAGAGAAGTATTTAATGTTTCTTTTTATTTAAATAATTCATGTTTACAAGATATTATGAGGACAAAAAGTCAAAAAATCAAAAATGAAGGGAAAATAAATCAAGAAAATGTTCCGCGCGAAA